>SDBS01000493.1_pt1 | contig 38373 bp, 46 predicted proteins | sample 2277091 | NCBI WGS metagenome assembly SDBS01 (sample SAMN10404972, study PRJNA504765) | marine sediment metagenome | isolation source: marine sediment core GS10_PC15, 163 cmbsf | place: Arctic Ocean: Southern Knipovich Ridge | collected 2010
ACCAAGAGTATAGTGAGTTGCGTCAAGTTGACGCTTATCACGAGAATCGGGGACCCTGCCTCTCACCTTGGCCGGAATCCATAGACCTGTCAATGGCATACCAAACCCAATGAGAATCATTGAAGTCATCGCGTCTATCACATTGTTGTTTGTTTGTAAAAACGGTTGAAGTAAGCGTGGCGAGAAAAGATCGCTTTCAATCCAAATGCTGCTCACAGTTTGGAAAATGATCTTGCCAATTGGAAACAGGCTTATCATATCATCCACAAATTTCGGCGCATGATTCTTCCATTCTCTGTCTTGTCCGCTCACAAAGAGATCGTACAGATACGACTGTGACGGTTGGGAAACATACCCGTAGGCAATAGTTGGGAATCCGTCAACCCACTCTGGCAAATTGGCCACATTGAAGCTTACGTTTGGATCCATGGCCACCATTAACGCGTTATCCTCTGACCCTTCAGCAAATGCTCTCAAATAGTTTTTTGAGGCCTCGGTGTATGGAATATCTGTCATTTTTTGTAGCAATTGTAGATACGCTTGTACTGATTCCACAGTGATGCCTCTGCACGCTAGGACTTCTAACAGGCGACAAGCCCCTCTTTCCGCGTGCAGTGTATCATACTCGTACGATTGGAATAGTTCCTCACGATCACCGACACGTCGTATCAAATCATAATACTTTACGTCGTGAGTTTTGATGGCATTTTCACGATCGATTCGTTGAATGTACTGATTGATGTTGCCTGTTATGTCTTCATATGCGTCAGTGGGCCAGCCCTTCTTAGCGTATTTGTTTATGTACTCTTGCAAATACGGCAAATAGTCGCCAGTCTCCGGGTGAAAGATGGCCATATGTTTAATGGCGTCAAGATAGTTGAAAGTTCCAATGCCGTTTTCTTCGCGCGAGTAAGTTCGAATGAGTCCACGACGGGCCTTGAAGTCATCAGTCATTGCATCGGGATTTTCCGTTTGCAAATCCCAAACAATGAAAGCACCGGTGCGTGCTTTGAGTGTGAGCGGATGTTTCATGCCCACATCGGGGTCATCGACCTTTGGAATTTTCCATTCCCCCCACTCCACTCCAGCAGGCAATTGCGAAGGTATCACTTGATCAGGGCCATTTTTGAGCATTTTTGTAGCACGTCGCACCCCTGAGTGAGACGCATCAAGAAAATGTTGAGCAACACGCGTATCTCCCGTTGGGCCACCGAACATCTGCAAGTAGTTTGTGCCTTGTGGAAACATTAATGTGTCAAACGGTCTCGGTATGAGTCCCAGTCGTTCATAGATCAAATTGTTGACGAAGTGATAGAATCGAGTGACCGCCCAAGGTAAATCGTTGTTCAATGCGCCAAAAGTTCGCGCCACAACACTGTATGCTTCCTTTACAGTGACTGGACGCGGTGTTTTCAGCACTTGAGTACGCAACTCCTGCATGTACGGCGCTCGTTGAATCGCGAGCATCGCTTGAGCGATGTACCGATAGACCATACCAATGCGATGAGCTGCTTCGGACATCTCAATGAAATTTTTGAAACTGTCAATGTTCTCGAATTGAGCTTCGTACCACCAATGTGATCCATACTCCCAACGCTGCAACTCCAACTCCGTGCTTTCAAAGGCATAGGCTTGATTGTACACGCGAGTACCTTCTGCATGACGTTGTGGAGGAAACACAAAAATCTTCGCCCCTTCAAAATGAACACGGATTTTTGCTGTATCTTTTCTGGGCAGAATACGTGCAATGATGAAATTTTCCGCAGTGTAGATACGTTTGTCCTTAGCCACTCCAATGTAGACTACACTGGGGAAGGCCGTTGCAAAAAATTGTTGAAACGCTTTGCTGCCAGTTGGTACTTCCTCGTGTAAGATTTGCGCTTTCTTTTCGTCACCGAGTGCAACAGCGTTCAAAAATAAATCCTGATCTGCCGTAGTCAGTGACTGTACATACTGAGAAACCACAGGGTTGTAGATTTGTTTGTTATTGAGTGACAATCGATTCTCACCACCTCCAGAAAAACGGGACTCCGTGGTCAATGCCATGATCTTTTTTCGTTCTACCGATTGTTCGGTAAACAACAACAACAACTTTTAACAAACCACTACTATTAGTGGTGCACGTGCAATAACTTCGGTATATATGTACAGTTTATGTCAGCTACTGTATTTATTCGAAAAAGTCATGAGACAAAAAAGCACGTGGCGGCTCGTGTGGATCGAGAGGAATTCGTGTTTCATTTCGTGGCGGCGCTGTCAACGATGTCATTTGAGTAACGAGTCCTTTTTGCTCGAGTTGTATCACATACGTCAATAACTTTTTCATTAGCGCCGTTGTCTTGGTCTCCAATTTGCCGAGACGCGTCTCAAAGTCTGCGATCTCTCTCTCGGTGGTCGTGACTGCCATCTTCTTGTGGAGGCGAAAGAGTGCGTTCGAGCGCTTCTGGTATTGCGAGATCTCATTGCGTAATAGGGCGCTACGCGGTTTTGGTGGCGCAGTTCGTGATAGCGAAGGCGAGCCTGTTTTACCACGTAAGAGGGCATTTTTCGCAGCAGGTTTAGATTGTTTGGCAGCACTTCCAGTAGAAGGCATTGTATGTTCGAAGGAAGACTTACCTGGTAATGATGAGCTTGCAGTAGAAGTTCTCGCGCGATGAGTATCTGCAAAAAGTGTTGAGGTCGATTGGTGTTGCCTGTTGTGCTTGTCTTGAGTTCGAGCAAATACCACTTTGCAGTGTTGGCATCAATGCACAATAAATCAAACGCTGTACAAACACTCACTTCGTCGTTCCACACTGGCAATTCACTTGCCACTGGCAAGTAGTTTTGCTGTTGTAGTAGAGTAACGATGTGCAGTAGACAGTCACAACTCACAGCCGTGTCACTCGGCGGAAGTAGAGGCCAGCGACCTTTACACCATCGATTGAGTTGCGCGTGAACATGTTGTCCATGGCGCAATCCCTGCATACGGCATCGCTGTATGACTGCGTGCCTCGGCGGAACGTTAGCATCTACACGAGGCAACACCGCGTGCAATCCTCGTCTCTCAATGCCTTGTACCTCGTAGTGCCAGTGCTCATTCAAACGTACTCTCAGCTCAGTGTTGATTTCGCGGACTCTGTTCACAGCTGCGTAGGATTGAGAAAACGCGATGTTTGTTTCTCGCAACTTAACGATACGTTGCTGCAATTCATCGTATTTTTCGCGCGCCTTTCTCTCGTACTCGTCCCTTGAACACATACTGTTTCTTGTATTCAAAAGCACACAAAAACAAAATGAATTTTAAAACCTCGCTCGATACTTGGATGTATAAAACTTCAAGTCCCCATCAGCCTGTTGAAGAATTGTTAATACGTTTACTATACTATCAAAAGCGCGCTATCACATTCACTGCGAGCGAATGGAAAGCAGAGTTGGCCAGCTTCGGCTTTGATTTACTATGGACAGAGGAGTCCGTGAAACATCTTGCATGTAACTCTGTGAAAACGACGCCTTTGCTCAAAGCTGTCTTTGAAACAGTGTCTGAAAGTGTTCGACGACAACCATATGCGTGGAGTAGTGACGATACTCGATTTTTGCGCATTCCACAACGACAAATTCTTTTTCGTGTCCTCTCCATCTCTGATATATAATCAGACGTTGGTACATGCCTGCATCCAAAGACTTTTTTACGCCTCTACTCGTTTTTCATTAACTAAAGAAAGAAAGACCCCCACTCCATGAACACTGAAACCAAGATGCGTATTGACGATGAAGATGTCAAATTCAAAGATGTCTTTGAAACCGTGCTACCAACCGAGAAAGAGCCCAAGAAAACACGATCTACGCGAAAATCTTCTGCTGCTACAATCAATCACAGTAGCAGCAGCAGCAGCAACGACAACTTTTCTCAAAAACGCATTTACGAAGTAGTCATCTGGCGAGATGAGAGTACACAAGATCCCTTGAATGTATGGTTGGTTCGAGCAAGCAGCATTATGGAAGCGCGTGCTTTGTGTGCGGAATTCACAGATAGCGACGGGCTTGACATGGCTCTGATCGACTGTTCAGCAGCAATGTATATCAACTATGCTAATGGGTTTGGTCCTCCGCGAATCACAAAGAAAAAGGGACCCATTGGCAAGATGAAAATTTTTGTGCGTATGCCTACTCACAACAGTGCAAAGTACCAAAAACTGTCAGTTGTAAAAACCTTGAGTTCAGTGCTCGTGATCGCCGAAGACTTGCAAGCCGCTCAACAAAAGATGCAACATGGAGCCGACGAACTGATAGACGTGCACGATTTGCCTGACGACATTGTGCAATTGCTTTGAAACCTCATGTCTCTAGTCGCCGCCGAAATTGATCAAATGATCGAACGAGCGAGCGTTCATGTTTCTAATACAAGTCAAAGAAAATCGAGAAAAAAACCTTTACAGTCTCCTCGCCAATTACTCGAGAACGCTCTAACAATCTACACTACAGATGTATCGAAGCTTGAGACTTCGTTGGCCAAAGACCGCACCACGGTATTAACGTACTTGCAGAATGCACTCAAACACTCACCAAACTTCAAGAACGTAAGTAATTTCTGTCAAGCTCATTTTGGTTGCTACAAAGAAGGCAATCGCTTTTGTTGGGGTGTGCCGGCTGAGGTGTACTGCTCATCGCTGCCTAGTTATCGATTAAAAACTGCATGTGCGATCGATGACATTTTGTACAGTCCCAGTGCCTTACGTTCATTATCATACGTGATGTGGACAATAGAAGACGAACACAAATTGAAGAAACATGATACACATACAGTTCACATACACGGTGAGTGGGCTGATTTATTGTGGAGTTGGTCTGTTTTGTATCTATTGCCTTTGCGATTGGAAGTAAACATGCGAGCGTACACAGACGTTGACAGTGTATCAATGGCGTTTGACAATATCATACGTGTTTTGAAGGTACGAGCTAATCTAATGGAACTCGATGGTCTTCTGTTGCTGCCGTGGTCTCAGACAGTGTAATTTGTACACCCAATTCGACTAGATAGCCACGATGATCGAAGATCAATGCCAGTTGATAGGGAGTACAAGAGTTTGCACGCTCGTCGTCTCGTATGTTGTGTGATTTTTCGGTGCATATTTTTAAGGAGCGATGTGAACGCAAGATGGCAAGTGGTGGAGCGAGAGTGTTATCTCGCAAGATCAATTCATAAAAAATTTCCTTGTCCTCGATAAGAGTTGGCGATGTTTCGAAGAGCCACCAATCGGCATCTCTCTGTTCTTTGAAGCGGAGACTTATTTGTTGCGACCACACCGTCTCCAATGTGGGTACGTTGGTCTCGGCTGTAATGTAATTCCACCGAAATATTGCTTGCATAATGGTGAAGTCAAGCTTTTTTTGTGTGATCAACTTTTTTCATACTCATCAAGAGTTATACATTGAAGCTACTCAATATGGGTAGTATGGCCAAACTTTCTCGCATTGGTCGAGCTTCTTTTTTCTTCTTCTATTCAAAGGACGAGTTAGGTGTTCAAAAGCCTTGATCATGACTCTGCCAAAGATGCTGAAACGAGTGGGGGTTTTAGCCGCAACTGTGTCTGTTGCAAGTGTCGATGCGGCACATGATACATTGGTGGGCGCAGACAGCTCAGCCTTTGTGCAACTGACATGGTTCTTTTTTCTTTACACCGCGGCAATCTTCATTCTACTGTATATCCTTACTATTATCGGTGGAACACTTCGTCAATTGGAGCCAGAAGCAGGAGTACCAGCAACGATGCCTATGAAATGGTCCGCAAACATCTGGTTGACTGTCTTTGAGGGTATCATCACATCAATTGGATGGTTTGCTTTCGCAATTGGACTTGTGTTCTTGCTTGTGATCCGCAATGACACGACTGGCCACACTCCAGCAGGCTCTGACACAGAATCCGCGATAAATCGCGTTTTTGTTTCCGCATTGATATACGGTATTTTTTATCCGATCTTCGTTCTGCTTATGAACGTTTTCTTTTTAAGAGGGGGCAGTGGCATAGCATATGGCATCGTCACATTTCTTCATTGGATTCCACTGGTACTAGCAGCTATTTTTGGAATTGGCGTGGATGCATGGGTCGCAGGGTTGCTCTTTGTTGCTGCATTCTTTCTTGCGCTCAACGGAGGAGTTTTGCTGATCGCACGTTCATCAAACTGGTTCAGTGACGCCTTGTCTGCAAAGTCAACTCTACCACCAATAATCTCTGAAGCACAGCAAGCACAGCTACAACAAATGCAGACGTTTATGGGGCTTCCTCCTTCTGCTGCTGGCATGGGGGGGTTTCTTGATAATCCCCAATTTCCACAACATACGAAAGTATGTTGACAGCAACAACATCATGAAAAGGTTGTATAAAAAGCAACAAAAAAACTCTTCTGTAATGAAAAAAAAATCCCCCTCCTCCTCTCTCCGATGTGCTCTTAAAGAGACAAAAAAAAAATCCTTGTTCCTTCATTCATTTATTCGCTTCGCTCAAAAAAAAAACACACACACCCACATATACATATATTCTTTCTTTTTGTGTTGTTGTTTGTTTATTCGAATACCCTTAATGATGCAAAATTTATTGCTAGATAAACTAAAAGAGCGCGACGGGACTTTGGTTTACATTTGTATGCCGCAAATAGCAACTGCTACTCAAATACTTTTACGAAACGATTGGGCAGCTAACTTCCATCGCCTATTGCGCACCGATCTTGTCAGCAATGGCTATTGCATCGAGTTATGTGATGACGCTCGTACTACTATTTCTCTTGGTTACAGATGGACGAGATTCTTTGAGCTCGCTGTGACAAATTTGCTCATCAGCGGCGTGGTGGCATTCGAATTCACGCAGGAAGGAGAACCGCTGATAATCATGTTCGAGTGCCCAGACACTCGCATTGATCTTGTTACCAGTCGCACAATCCGACTATCCAGTTTAAAGACCGATTGGATGGTGGTGCGTAATCTCGCAAAAAGGAATCAGCCACATCGATATGACATCGATACAAACGCCTTTGTATTTGTGGGCACCGATGCACCAAACACCTGCACAGGAGAGCTTTTCTCAATTGCTAGATCAATTTCAGGTCAATGTACCTTGCACACCACACGCGTCACGAGTAACATTGTAGAGAATATATTGCGGGCGAATCCACCACTGATCTTGCAGCAAGAGTCTACCACAGACAACATCGACATCATTAATCAAACCATAGCGTCTGTCGACGACGCCGAAGTTCTCGTGAACAATTTGGTTGCTGCGCGTATGAAACTCAACGAAGATGAACGTTGCAAGTACGAGAAGGAACGTGAGAGGGCAGCAGAAGAGATGGAAAAATTAACACATTCCCTTACGGAAGGCGTCATCAGAACGCCGAGCATGCACATGTTCCACTTGCCAGCTGGAGAGAAACTCGTCCCTTTTCCAATGGCGCCGCCGCGCTCTGATTTCGATGACAATCGCAAGGCATTCGGGAAATACCTTGCTAGTGCCTTTGGCATACCACTCGCCATGCTCGATGGCGATTTTGCAGGTGGACGTGAACGATCTTCCGGCTCGTCATCATCAAATATTGTGATATCGGGCGGCGGCGGCGATTCACACGCCATCTTCGAGAGATATCTACTCACACTTGAAATGTGGGAGCAGCAGCTTTCTCGTTTGTTACTTTTTATGCTCAACGCGCGACAGCAAATATTCGGTGGAACCGTACCAGTCTGTCGGTTCGTGAGTAAACGTGTACTGGAGATCCAACAGCAATTGAAGCGAGAAGACTTAGAAGACTGTGATGCGAAAATCGTCTGACGGAAGGATGCCTTGCAGCTGAGACACCTTTGTTTGAATAGCATCACACAAGTCCTCTGCTTCAACACACAAGTGCCCGGTGTATCGATGCACAAGTTTCTCTTCTGTGTTGAAAGGATCGCCCACGATGCTCATCCATATCATGGGATGACCAAGGAATATCAACACGAGAACTGCAATAATTATACTCGCCAAAATGCTGTCAGTTTGATGAAAAATCGTTAATGGCAGTAAAACGAAGAGGTAAAACAGGATGAAGATGTTATCCATCACCGTGCCAGCTCGCAAGAAAACGGTCTGTGATTGTCTCTGTGTTATCATACGTAGTATATGTGCGGCAAGATCATCAATAGCTCTTTGTAACGATCGGGTTGCATTCGAGTCGTCTACGAGCGTTTGTGTCGCGCTTTCGATGTAATCCATATCCGAGTATAAATCATCAAGATCTTCAGCAATTACAAACAGCGAGAACCACTTTGTAGCGATCTTTTTCACTTCTTGACATTGTTCTACGTTAAGTGCGGGATGACGAAATACGCTCCTCATCATTGCCAATCCTGCTCGGAATGTTGTGACCTGAGTGTTTACCTCTCGCATCATGCCTACGGCCCATTTGGAATAGATTAACGCTGCTATGAAATTGATGGCATTGAAAAACGCATTGAAAATCCCACGGTCGATATCTTGAAGTTGGGAAAACACCGTCCAAATGCTAACTATCAACAATAGGGCGACCAGTACATACTTCAAAATAATATCACCAAAGCATAACGTTATACTACGTTTGTAGGAAGTGGAATGCGTTTCTGACTCATCGTATGTCTCGGTCGCTGGAGCTAAGAACTGCATGTGTGTGTGTGTGTGTGTGTGTGTGTGCGTTTGCTTTTATTTTTGAATGACATTTTATGAGAATATATAACAGCGAAAAAAAACAGAGCATTGAAAAGTAGGTTTATCCTCCTCTATAGAACATACCCGGTGCTGGCGGTTGCATTGTTGGCTGTATTGGATAAAATGATTGCTGCTGCTGCTGCTGCTGCTGATGTTGTGCAACGCGTAGCTGTTCATAGGCGAAGCCGTTCTTTCGCTTCCTGTATACATATATGCATAGACCGCAGCAACAGCAAAGAAGCACAACACCGGCGACGATTGCAGCAATCAGCACAACTGTTCCAGCTCCTGTCCCGTTGTCACTGTCACTGTCAAGTCCCTCTCCCGTGGGCGGTCCACCTCTTGTCGTAACCACTTGTATTGCACAGATCCACGTTACCAACGTGTGCGTACAATCTGTGCACATTGCTGGAGGACTTTCTATCGCACCAATCACAACTGGATCAGGAGGCAAACCCACTACTGGTCCGCCGAGAATTGTATTGGCGATACAGATCATTACATGTTGCGATGCGCAGTCAACGCGAAGTGGCCTATCAAAAGGCAGAGGGTTGCAAACGTCGAGACCACGTGAAAGCTGGCAAGAGCCTTCCGGTTCTATGACAATATCTTGTACTTTATCAACACATGGGTCGACAGGTAGATTCAACACAAATCGTTTGATGTCACAGTTCACGGTGAAGTTGATGCAATATCCATTTATCGATTGGTCGAAATGTGAAACTTGTGCCCATAGGCACGTGCTATTACATGGTTCCTGCTGTGTAGGACACATGTTTATGGCTGGACATGGTCCCTTGCCAATGCGTCTTACAATAATGTTAGGTGGTGATTCGCATCCTGGAAGTGGACTTACACCACACTCGTTTTCATTTGTGGCATTTGTGCAACGAGCACTCAATACCGCACCTGTGCTAGGGTCTATGCATTCCGCGCAGCAACTGACAAGCGGGTCAGAGATCCCGCCAGTGCTGGTAATGAAACCAGTAGTAACGACACTAGTAGTACTAGTGGTACCAGTACCAGTATCAGCGGTGACATTCCCACAGGGAGTTTGATCACACGGATCAGAACGTCGAGTCCCACTAAAGTTCGAGGGGCATAGTTTCTCGTTCTTGCGCAGGACACAATCATCATCGGTTGTCACTCGACATGGTTCAATAAGGACATCGGCTAGGAGGAACGTTTCACAAAAGATACAGCAATCGATAGGGTCACAGGTTGCCGACGAACACGACTTACCTAGTCCCCAAACCACTTCTGGTTCTTGACCATCTACACAAGTATTTTCCTCAAGCCAGGTACCACATGAGAGTTGTGTGGTGTCGGAGCATCCTACCGGTGCTGTAAAGGTAAGCAGATTAGTACGACAAAGGCGACAGCATCTACCGAGCGGTGCACCAGCTGTAGTAGTCGGTATTTCACCGGTGGTAGGTCTGTCACCACCAGTTGTAGAGGTGGTAGGTCTGTCACCGCCAGTTGTAGAGGTGGTAGTGGGGGTAACAGTAGTAGTGGAATCAGTCGTTGTTACGACACCAGTTGTTCCAGCGGTGGTGGTTGCTTCGGCACAACACTCTGCGAACGGGCATTCGAGCACTTGACTGAAGAAAAACTTCGCTTGCTGACCGCGTGGACACTCGTGATTCGCACTGGCCACTCGACAGCCAATTCGCGTAATATTTGAGATGCACTCTTCATTGGAGTGCGTACCAAGCAGTTGCGTGGTAGCATCAGCTTGGCATGAAAGGCAACACGAGCCCACTCGACATTCATTTCGTTCTTCACACTCGGTTTCGTTGAAAGGCGTGTTACCGAACGGTTCACAGAGACCAGGATCACAGACATCACAGATGTCGCTTCCGTTGAAGCAGCATGTAATTATGTCGCGGCCAGTTGTCGCTCCTGTGGTAGTAGGAATGCCTGTCGTTGTCTCAGGAGGACAGCAATCGCCAAATGGACACATCAATTCCGTAGTGAACTGAGTGAACGCTTGCGAGTTCTCGCAAACGAATGTCGAATTCAACATGCTACAGAATAGCAATGTAACATTGTCGTGACATTCTTCGTTTTCATGCACGGCAAACCCAAAACGTCGGCACGAAGCACAGCACGAACCGAGTGCACAAACTCCTTCAGCGCATACTGACTCCACTCCACCAAACGTACCATTGAATTCATCGCACTCTTGACCTGTTGTGCCATTGAGACATGTGCCATTGGGATGACAACAACTGCCTTGATCACCTTCCTCGGGACCTGTGGTAGCTCCACTTGTCCCCGAAGTACCACTTGTCCCCGTGCTACCACTTGTTCCGGTGCTACCACTTGTCCCCGTGCTACCACTTGTTCCGGTGCTACCACTTGTTCCGGTGCTACCACTTGTCCCCGTGCTACCACTTGTTCCGGTGCTACCACTTGTTCCGGTGCTACCACTTGTCCCCGAAGTACCAGTGGTCACTTCAGGCGGGTCGCATAACGTGCAATTATCTTTTTCGATGACACCAGGCAAAAAATCAAACGTCAAATCATGGGGCAAGGCGATTCGGAATGCACAATCATTGAAATTGCATACACCACAGTCCTCCACCACGGTTTCGTTGAATAAACAACACAACCCTGTTGTACAATTCACTTCTTCACAATTTTTTCCGCTGTGCCAATGTGAAAAATTGAAGTTGGTGTCACATTCAATTTTGGTCAAAATGCTACAATTTGTCGAATTGAATTGAAGATTAATCCAGCAACATGCAGCAGTGAGTTCACTTTCCTGTGGCGCACTGAGCCACGGAACCTTCCAACCTCCGCATGCCACAATCAACACTGTGAGTAAAGCAAGTGTTTTGAGCATCTTTTTCTTGTGGTTGCAAAAACAAAAACAAAAAAAAAAAGGATAAGTTCTCGTAACCTTGTTCACTTTTAAGCGAAGTGCTTCGTCTTATGACCAAACGTGTATCACAAATTTTTTTTCCTGATCCTTACTTTTTCAAAACCACTTTTTGAAAAACCGTACATACAAACACGCAACAACATACCACCGCTAGTACGAGAAACACGATTGAACGGGAAATACTGGTATCATCATCCTCATCCTCATCGTTGCCACCACCGAGAATGATCGGACCCGACGATTTGATAATGCAAGCCTCACGACACTCGGCATCCCTGGCACACTTCTGTCTATCACACTGACCACCAATGCAAACGTTGTCAAGAGAGCAAAGTGCGCAATGAGTTGTACAATCCTGATCTATGTTACACAAATGACTTGCACAGACCCCCCCCACACATTGATTTGAAAGTGAGCAATAACTATTGCTGTCAGCAGCACATGAAACCACGGTTAAACAGAGTAGCAGTAACACGGTTATGTTTTTGAATATTGACATCGACACCACTACCACCACTTCTTTTTCTCTTTCTATCCTTTTGCCTTTTGATTACAAATGGAAGGAGCGAATTTGTTCGCTCTAGCTATGACGTTAAGATGTTGTCGAAATAACACACAACGAGTTGAAGTGCTCCGCACGTGTAGCAGTACTGATCAACAGGCTCTTTTATTATTGACAGATTCCGATGCTTTTACGGACTTACTATTAAAAGCGTGTGATTTCCTACTGCCCGACAATACAATTGCTTGGTCGATTGTGCTTCTTATCACCAGTACCTGTACAATCAACTTCTCGGTCGTGGCGATCGAAACGTTCGTCGCCAGCCGTTACTGGAAAGTGATGTCACGTCTAATGCCGCATGTGTTAATGCATGCAACACGTCTACAAGAGGCATGGCTTCATTTAAAGATGTTACAACATAATTGTTTGAAACATTTGTCAGAGCATGACAACACGCGCCATCTTGTATCGGAAACAATCGAAGACGATCATTGGTCTTTCGAAGACGTCATTTGTCTACTCGAAATTGAAAGACAGGTTTTTCACAGTTCGTATGGCGAACATCCGGCAGGCAGAACGCATCTTCACGTCTTATTTGCATAGTGAGGAAGCAGTTCGCTATCTCGCTGGCACTTGGTATGCGAATATCTTCTTGCCCTTTGAAATATTGTTACAAGCTGTGTGTTTTTGGTCTTTCGACTTGGGAATTAACGTACGTGGTCTACACGAGTGCGTCATACAAACATTCGATAAAGCTACTTCGTCCTTTCGATATGTCGATTTACTAAGTTTGGATTACAATGAACTACCGCGAACATTCGCCGAGTTAATTCACTATTGTTGCGTGCACAGTCAAACACTTTTTCAACTTGTACAGGAACACACTGTGCTTTGCAGTAGTACACCTATCGCCAATAAAACATGCACACTTGCTTGTCCTCGGTTCAAGCTCCGCTTACCACGTGCTGGCTTATTGTTGGCGTGCCTCGAATGTGAATTAACAACCACCACCTCCATCGAGAAGACGTATGACAGTTTAGCAAAGGCAATACTCGATACTCGAGACAAGGCTCTTGTGCAATTGATGAAAGAAATATGTAACATTTTGGGCTCAATGGCAGACATGAACTTCGACGCTCGACGGCAACTATTGCACGCATACAGCGATTCAGCCAAACTCATTGATAAACAGTGTTTGTTACCAGCACTGACCGATAGGTCGGTGAGTATACCTCCTCCTCCTCCTTCTGCACGTCGTCCAAAACATACAGCTCCTCCTCCTTTGAAATTTGTCAATTTGAAAGAAGCCTCTCGTCCAAGATGTCCAGTACTGATGACACATGGACCGAAGTGAGTACTCGCAGTAGAGGAAGCGGCCGCCGTGTTCCTCTGGTATCGGATGAAGAGGCAGCTCGTCTTGAATTACGATTGAACATCGAAGGCCTGCGTAATGCCTTTGCTCGACGAGATTGGATAGAGTTACAGGAACATGGTTGGAGATTTGACAGAGTACTGAAGTCACAAGCTTACGAAGCCGTTCCGAAAGACTCGCAATTCGTTTGCACGAGACCGATTTGTAATGGATGGGGCGACATTGCTATTTTCTGTCGATGAAAAGAAGAAAAGTTTGTAACAGAACAAAAAAAAAGTTCGACAAAGTGTGCGTGTTTGTTTTTTCCCCTTCACTCTTCTTATCTCTCCCCTATATTAATTAAGTATGGCTAATCAACGTCGTGCACCTATTCGAAACATTCAAATCGTATATGGTAATAAGAAGCCTACCACTTACATAATTCATGAAGAAACTGAAATAGAGACCCTGGAGGACTTTTGCATAAACTATTCTGATGATCCAGCTATCCAAATGCGATGTCTTGTTGATGGTATCTATCTATTGATTACCGAGTTGTCTCAAATCAAACGTGGCTGTATAATTTTCCTGACGAATCCGCGTGGTGAGGTTATTGACAACATCACTCGTGAGATAGATACATCGCCAAGGATCCCTTTACGTGATGTCTCAGTGCGTGCCTATCGAGGGTCATCCCCGACCAAATCCAAGAATCCGTGGATTAACTACATAGTAGTGAGCTCGCTCGGCTTGATTGCTATTGGTGTAATGGCTGTGCAATATATCTAATCTTTTTTATTACCATATCCATTAATACCTTTTTGTCTTAATTCTGTGCATTCAATCGTTACGTGATTTTACAAGGTTTTCTTCCAACTCCAAAGGAAATGAAAATGGAAAAAGTAATCGTCGTTGAATATTAAAAGATACTTGCTCCTGCACTTTGATAAATGTGTTGCGTATAATCAGAATCACGATGACTCCAATTATCAATATGCGCGTGAAAAAATCTACTAGTACGCGTACCCAAACAGCTTGTTCCACCCAGAAATGAACAGGTACATACTGACCGAATCCCACCGAACTGCCCAACATAATACCGGTGAAGTAATTTCGCCCGTATGCTGAAAAAGCGCTCGTGACATCTTCAAAATTCGTCCAAAAAACCACGTCAGGTGTTTCCCAAATCCAAAAAATTGTGAACGTCGTTGTCCAGAAAAATGTGTACGCGAGAAGAAAGTCGATCAGTACGCCGAGAACCAAGTACTGATCATTAATTAGCTGTCCATCATACAATATTCGTATGAGCCACACGTATATGATAGCAAAGAAAACGAAGGCAAGTGCTGCTGTAACGGTATAGATAAGTTGTGCGAGTAATACACGACCCGCCAATTCGACCATTAGCACTATTATAAGGGTGACGATTCCATAAGTGACCGTCAGTAGCTTGGAAGTCAACACAATCGTGAGTAGATGCTGCTGCTGCTGCTGTTTGTTCATTTTTTTAACGATCTCTCTTCTCCCTTTTTTTATTTTTCAATCCGTTCCTTGCTTTATGTCTCCTCAATTCATAGATTTTGAAACGCTCTCGTGTATTGGACGCGGCACTTTTGGACGAGTTTTCAAAGCGAAGCGCAGAGGGTCGAATCAGTTAATTGCGTTGAAAGTACTTTCCTCTTCGTCTAGCGACAATGATGATAAATGGACGCTTGAAGCAGCACAACGAGAATTCACAACTCTTCGTCAGTTACAACATCGCAATATTTTGCAGATCTTCAGCGTGCAGATTGAAGATAATCAAGTGCTAATAAGTCTTGAATTGTGTCGTATTGATCTCTTCGACTTTCTCGCTCTCAATGGTCACAAACTCACTCATGAACACATGAAATCGTGTATCGTACAACTACTGCGAGCTGTTGCTCACTGTCATTCAAATGGGTTGATTCATCGTGACATCAAACCGCACAACATTCTTTTGCAGACGAATGGAGTGTTGAAACTTGCTGATTTCGGTTTGTCTCGCAAGACCAAACTCAATGTGGAAATGACAAAACCCATGGTGACATTGAATTATCGCGCGCCTGAATTATTACTGGGGGAAGTGTATTATGACACGTCCGTTGATATTTGGAGTGTTGGCTGCACCATTGCAGAAATAACGCGACGTGGAGAGCCAATGTTTGAGTGTGAAACTGAAATTGAACTGATTAGACAAATATGGTTAACGTGTGGCACTCCAACTAAGGAAAATTGGCCCAATGCTGAATCCCTTCCGGAGTATGGAGCAACAAAACTGAAGGATACGGTGATCGAGGAGGGCGTGCCTTTGAAGGCACTCTTTGAAGGATTCGCACAACCCACGCACATCGCCACATTAATGTCTGCTCTTCTACGATTGAACCCCCAAGCGCGTCTCACTGCAAAAGATGCGTTACGACACGCCTTCCTACATTCTTCACCATTGCCGTGCAGCACGCAAACTTTTTCTAAGGATTTTTTCTAGTTTATCAAAAAGACATGCTGTCAGTTGTAACTCTTTCGTTTGTACTCTTTTGATAGTGCAGTTTTTTTTTTGAAAAATTTGCATCATGCTTCACGAAGAATCAATCAAGGCAGAAGAATCTCTTGAAGAAGGAGTCAAAGCTCTTGTCAGTATGCAAGATGACGTTCGTCGTATTGCAGATCATATCGTCCCCCAATCTCCATCTATAAGCTCCTGGTTGTGCTGTGCAGTGATGAGCTATGTTGTTATTAGCGTCATTTTAAGTACCTTGACGCTTGTATTCTTTCTGGGGCGAGGTGTAGAATACTGCAATACCTATAACCTCTTTGAGTTACGTGAATGCTATTTCACAGCCGTAAAGTCCGGATTAACATCAGCGACAGAAACTCCGTGGAAAGATTTTTTCCTCTAATCTTTACACGTCCTCTCTCTCTTTCTGTTTCTGTATCTTGTTTTTATAAATGATCGAGTTACTCGATTTCCCTCAGGAAATATTAGAACATATTTGTCGATTTCTGATTGATTCACCCACTGAAATATTCCGAATCCTCCCGACATGCAAACTCTTGTGTACAGTACTCCAACATCTCATGAAAACTGAAAGTATCGACATGTTAAACGTTACTTGGCCATCAATTAGCCATTGTTATTACTTCAACAAACGTTTATGTCTTCCAGAAACACAACCACAGCTTCCTTACGAACAAAAAAGTATTTTCAAAATCGAATGCAAATTACAAGAGTCTCCTTTCATACTTGAGTATTCTATAGTCAGCCAAGTTCTTGCGTCGAAATTGCCGACAGTGTTTTGTGACACCGATATCGAATGCCTTCTATTTCAAACTCCATGCATCCTCTTTCAGTGGGTATTTAAAGACCCCGCACAAGAATTAATTCTGACCTTAGATCAACCTGATGATTGTGATGCAAGCGACACTTTCCTATTGACTCTGATGTACTCGAACGAAAGTGAAAATAAAGGTTATGATTGGTTTGTTGATAAGGCCGTTGTGCCTGGAATACTTGGAATGTGTAAAGCTCTTGCAATGACTTTTAGATTTTGTAACCTTTCAGCACTAGCGCTAGGCGACACAGAACGTCTTCGTTTGGCATAAAAAGATGCAGATCACATAATGACACGCGTCACACACACAAAAATCTTTGCACCTTATAGTGTCAATAATGCTTTCAGACCTATTAGATGAATATTTTACTCCGATGTCATGGCTTTGTGGCATTGTAATCGCTCACTGGCGAGGCTGGCCTCCTTGGCAAGGTTGGCTTCCTCGGCAAGGTTGGTTTCCTGTTTCTTATGAGCCATCATTGACATGGGTTGCAAAATTTATCATAGTGATTATTTGCTCGCTTGCGATATGTTGGTTAAGTCCAACTATACGCCCTTTGATCGTATTTACATATGGGTCTGTCAATAATAGTGTCACATATCTGTGTAGCATATCCTTGGGCCAAACAGTTTGGTTTCTAATGAAACCTTATGTGAAAACGCTGATATATCACGGAAAAGTTTTACTGCTTGGACCCCCAAAATTTCTACTGCCCACAGATGAATTAATAGAAACTAACAATGCTGATGAATGGTGCCCTATATGTAAAACATACGAATTCACGCACAAGCCATCCTGTTGTAACCAGCGCATATGTGCTCAGTGCATCAATCAATTCTTAATACAACATGCCAAAATAGGCGATGATCGTTGTTGGTTTTGTCGACAGCAACAACGTCCTGACACCCGTAATTTTGTGAATGTGTAATAAATGCGCCTGAATAAACATCTTCTTTTGTATATTCGTTGCTCGTCTGAGAGCCGGTAAGCAATGCTTTTAGAAATATTATCTCAATATTTTACTCCGCTGTCATGGCTTTGTGGTATCGCAATCGCTCACTGGCTAGGTTGGCCTCGTTTTCCTACATCACCAAGGGCTTTGGCTATAGAATCTATTGTAACGACCCTTTTCTTAAATGTGATATGCGCGGCAAATCCAAATGTGAACGTTTTGGTCCTATTTGTATATGCATCTACAGTAAGGGGTATTATGTGTATGCATTGTGTGACTCTGGGGCGAATAGGTTGGCTCGCACTAAAACCGCCCCCTACTTTTCTACTGCCCACAACGGATTTATTAGAAGCTGACGATGATGATGATGATTGTTGCCCTATATGTAAAACATATGAACCCACGCACAAGTCACTCTGTTGTAACAAGGGCATGTGTGCTCAATGCATCAATTTATTCTTAGTGCAACAGGCCAAATACGGCGATGAGTGTTGTTGGTTTTGTCGACAACAGCAACAACAACAACAACAACCTATTGACAAGTTATTTTGCACCTTGTAATATCAGCAATGTTTTTAGAACTATTAGAGGAATATTATATTTCGATGTCATGGCTTTGTGGCATTGCAATCGCTCACTGGCGAGGTTGGCCTCCTCCTCTTGACCTTCGCCTACCTTCAATGATTATAAAACTTAATGTACTAAATATTTTTTTACTTGTGTTATGCGCGTTAAATCCAACTGTGAAGCTTTTGGTCATGTTTGCATATGCATCCACAGTTAAGAGTATGATATGTCTGAGTTGTCCGGGTTTGAGTCGATTAGTTTGGCTCGCAATAAAACCTCGTATGACAACGCTGATATACCACGGGAAAGTATTAGTGCTTGGACCCCCAGAATTTCTACTGCCCATAGATGAATTAATAGAAACTGACAATGCTGATGAACGGTGCCCTATATGTTACACGTATGAATCCACGCATAAGTCATCTTGTTGTAACGAGCGGATGTGCGCTCAATGCGTCAATCTATTCTTAATACAACATGCCAAAATAGGCGATGAGTGTTGTTGGTTTTGTCGACAGCAACAAAGTCCTGACACCCGTAATTTTGTGAATGTGTAATAAATGCGCCTAAATAAACATCTTCTTTTGTCTATTCATTGCTCGTCTGAGAGCCGGTAAGTAATCCTCAAAAAACTCTTTGTCTATTTTTGTCGTGGCCGCAGCAGCATGCTTCATGGCCTTTGTCAACACTTCGTCGGTCACGAACGCAAACTCTTTGGCACGAGAGTCTGCCAGCAAGGACAGTACATTTTCATGGTTACCAACACTCATTGCAAAGAGAACAATAGTTGACGGATCATACATGTCAGGTTTGTCAACCCCGTATTCTGCAGGATCCAATGCCAACTCACTGACATGCCGCAACACAAAAGTGAAGTCCTTATTATTGAGAAAAGTGATGGCTTCACGCACAAGAAGCGCCCCTCCGTCGACTGTTCGCAGATTTTCCATCATGACTTGTGCCAAGCTGACGTCTTTTGAGAACATCTCAATCACGATATTGTTCATGCCGAGCAAATTGCTGCTGAAAAGCGCCCCTTGTTCAATATGACTACCGGCGTCAAATGTGAATTGCCGCGTCACCCATAGCACTGTTTCGCGAATCGATGTTGCGTAGGGCAACGTCCAAATTGGATTTATCAAACACCGTCTGAGAGCAGATAGAAGTCGACGTCCCTCAAGTTCGCTATAGTTGCCGGATACGAAGTAGTCTAGATAAATGGGGTGCCGATGGAAGTCGGTCACTAGCAACAGAAAAATGTGACCATTTTGTATAAAAAATTCCATGAGCATCAACATCTTGAAGTAGGCAACAGTCCCTGATAGCCTGTGTTTCTTGGAGTGCACGAATAATTCCACGAAGATATGCTCGTCCCGCGTCCAAGGCAGATGCAAGTGATTCTCATAGACGTCGAGCATCCATAGCACTTCTGTTTCGGGGCCCACTCTTTTAACTTCGGCCTTCGCATCATTGAGCAGCTGAATGCTGACAAGTCGCGGTATACCATGGCGGCGTTGGACGGATGTCAAAGCCTCTTGATTGAAAGCGTTTCCCGAGCTAGGCCATAGATCCTGTCTATTAAGTAAATATTGTTGACGACGAATTATCGTATGAAAGATTGGTCGCTGAGACTCGTCTTGTTGATCGAGAGTGACTATGGTAACCAACGTGTTTTCTAATGTTGCAGTTAGTAGATGCATTAACACGCGGCGTCCTTGCTCCTCTCTCGGCAGTGTACCATTGCTCGTGGCAGATATGTACGTTTCAGCAAATTGAGCGGCACGTGGACCACACTGCTCACATGTGCGTAACATACGTAATGGTTTCGGAGGCGTTGACAAGCGTTCATTACCATGACAAAAACTACAAGAAGTATCATCATCGTTAAGTGCTGCAGCCAGGTTTTCAATGGTTTTCCGGCAATCAAACGTCGCGCACGCCTGCAACCCGAAGACAGCAGAAGCCTTGAAAATAAACTCGGCAGTGTTGCTCGCGCATACTGCACACTTTTTTTCCATCTTCACTAATAAGATGAAAGATCCTTCTCAATTTTGGTGACAACAATTTCTATTATAGATATAACTGACAATTTTTTAAATCACTCAATAACATACCCAGCAAGAGGTGAAGTCAGAGCCGTCATCTATTGGTACAACAATCATTGCATGTCTCTGAAGAGTACACCAAACAGCGGGCGTGCTTATCGAAAGGCTCTAGCGTGTTGGGGGGCGGTGCGCACGGGACCCCGAGTTGTCTGGTCACCAAAAGATAGTCGTTGCCATCGCACGCTCGCACATGACAGAAAGTTCCAGACTCATTGGACTGTATCTTGGTTAGGACGCGGCTTTGATTGTGAACGTACTTTCGGAATGGCGCCCAGGTGGGCAGATGAAACCAATGATCACACTGGGGTATTGGAACGTTCGATGTACTCATTGAAAAAAAAAAGGGAATAGGTACGAGAAAGGTCTATTCTTGCTTGTCAATAAAAAATAAAGAGAGAGAGAGAGAGAGAGAAAGAAGGAGGGAACGTTATCGTTTAGATTCTAGTCACTGAGTTTTAAAGTTTTATCGTCCTCAAATTCACTTCTTTGACGTTTTCTCCATTGAGGATTATACGCGGGGCGCGGAAATCCGATAAGATGTTCATAACATTTCTCTACTTGAAGAGCGCCAGTCATTGCAGAATGTGGTCGATCTTCGGCCGATAATCCACAGCTTCTACTAATGTTATCGAGGCTGTAGTACCGTGGAGGAGGAGGTTCTTTCACAAACCGGCGAGTAAGACTATTCTGCTGCCAGTAGTTGGTCTGTGCACGTTGCCCCAGTGCATGAAATGCCGACATCAAATCAAACCAAAGATACGGCAACGCTTTTTGTTCTTCCTCGGCAACAATCACATGTCCAAGAAGGAAGGCTTGGTCTGTAATAGGATTTTGACAGTAAAATTTGATCTGTTGAGTTCTTGTATTCAGATCTCGGATGAGTTTCATGACATCAGAAGCTACTTTGTCTGCAGCGAGACCTTTGGTTTGCAAAGTTTCCCATGAGATGTTGTTTATTGCAAGAGCTGTCGCGTGCTCTTTCTCCCATGCACGCTGATCTACTATTGCGTCTGGCAATGTGATGTAGTGTGAGTAGTCACAAACGAATCGTCCTGAAATCTCCTCCACGATAATGAATGCAAGTTCAATGGGATGATCACTTTTCACATCTAGACCATCAAATTCCATGTCCAGAAAAATTAAGTAAGGAGGTACAGAAGCCATTTCTTGTTGTTCTTGTTGTTGATTATGGCTGGAAACAATGAGAAGAGGTAAAAAAGAACGTGTCGCACAAATCAAATCAAATTTACTTCTTTAAACTGCTATTACAGAAAAGAAATGTGTGACCGTGATTCATGTTATTTGGTTGCATTCTTTGGTCTTGCCTTGAGTTATGGCGCCTTTGTGGCACTCGCTCTCTCAAAAAAAACGTGTCGCGCAAATCAAATCAAATTTACTTCTTTAAACTGCTATTACAGAAAAGAAATGTGTGACTGTGATTCATGTTATTGCGTTGTTTGTAAATTGTGTGACACGAAAGTGGCTTGTCGGAAATGCACAAAATGTTACATCAAATTTTATTATTTGAGAGGCGATTTTAAAGAATACATTTATGTCTGTGATCAGTGTTGGCGCACGTTGGTAAATCAAGTAGACTACGACATACTCGATACCTACCATCGAACTGGTAACGACTGATGGTCCTTTGTCTTTTTAAAATCACTCTATAACATATCCAACAAACACAAAGAAATGTGTGACTGTGATTCACGTTATTGCGAACGATGTGAAAGATGTGAGATGAAACTGTGTTGTCGACAATGCAAGAGTTTTTACACCAAGTTTCATAGCTTGGAAGCGACTGAAGATAATAAACACGAAACCTGCTACGATGATTTGTCCTTCCCTTTTGTGTGTGATTGGTGTTGGTGCATGCTGATAATTCAAGCAGACTACGAGTTGATCGAAACTTTCCATTGACAACAGCATCTAGCAGCCAAATTTTTTGTATTGTAATGTTATTGGGGGTTTAATCATTGAAATATCTTTACAACTTTCTCAAGCTTCCCGCGGCAAAAGGGGCAACCATTGCTTCTGTGATTCTCGAATTGATTGGTCAAACAACTCAAACAGAAATACGCATGGCCGCATGGAATCGCAACAGCATTCTGAGGAGAATCAAAACATATTGCGCATTCACCTGTATCTTCTTTCACTCTCTTTTGTATTTCCAACATCTCTTTTTGAGAGTTGAAACACTGCTGTCCTCCGCGCTCTTGCACAACAGGACTTCGTGCCACTTCATCCACGGGACTTCTTTTATTGTTGGTCTTCTTGACGAATTCGATGGGAAATGGAATAGTAAGTTGCCCGGTGACAAGATGCTGTTCCTTCATGTGCTTCCCCCACTGTCTTTGCGTCTTGTACTTTCTATTGCATCCGGTTTGTGTGCATGGGTAGAAAAGCGAATCCATCATTCCAAACTCCATTGTTCCCAGAAGAAGAAGAAAAAAAAAACAAAATCAAAATAATAAGAGTATCAAACAAAATTACGTCGTCGAACATTTATTTGTGTCGCAAAGTATGGTTACTAGATTCTATCAGCTCCTCGTCTGTGACATAGCCATTTCTTTTGGCGATGACACTGTCGTACGCGTCACGCAAACAATTAACACATGAGTATTTTACTGGACGCTTCCATTCTCGTTCTAAGGTTTCAATCATCCCAAGAAGTTCCTTTTCTTGGTTCTCTCGTTTCTTCTCTTGCTTACTTGCCTTTGTCTTCTTCTTTGTCATTTGAACGCGACAATCTATTCTTGCTTGTCAATAAAAAATAAAAAGAGAGACAAGAGGTCATATGTTCTTTTCGTGTCTCGGTTGTTTCACTTCTGCGTCCGATGGACACATGCAAAGTATTACCACTACAAGCGATAGCAATGTCAGACTCCAAGTATACATGTAAAATGTGGTCCACCATGTATCGACATAGTGATGCACGTCCTCGCACCTTTCCGAGAACACATATGCATCTTCCGATTGACAAAAAAAATACTTGTGTTCAACGTCCAATCTCTTGTATTCCCAAAGCATAGCATCTCTTGCACATGGGAGTATCCGTAGTCTGACATGTACATGGACGACTTTTTCATATGTCTCGTCGATCGGGCGACATGCAACTATCAAATGGTTGTCACCCAATCTGTCTATGATGCCTTGCGCGATACAAGGCCTCTCGATTGACAATCCTTGCAATGGGAAGTGCACATAGTGAAACACACAATTCCAAATGACTATCAAGAGTAACACTCTTAATAATGCAATGTTCGTTGATTTAATTTGTGCGTTAGAACAATACACACAAATCCAAACAATCATCAATAGCGCCACGCAACTGATCGATGCAATTACGGTTGGCGAGATCATTTTAATTGCTCGCAAAGAAAGATAAAACAAAATAAAACAAGAAGCAAAGAAACTTCGTGGCAGCACGTTTTCGTCAGACAGACAAGAGGAAATATGCACAAACCCCCTAGAAATTTTCATTTCTGACCTGTGTATAAGGTGTAGAATTCGTTGGATCCACTGTTCATTGTCATTGTCCAGTAGTTTTTTTTGAGGTGTTGGAAGACATGTTCTTTCTCGCGAATCCATGTGTTCAAATACACCAGTGACTGCGGGATGTCCAAGCGTACGGGTGTTGCACCAAAAGAGCGGAGGTTATTCCCCTCAAGTACCATGGCGACAGCCACCATCTTGTTTAGATGCGTGTGATTCTCCCATAACCACGTGTCAGCTGTCTTTTCGTGCGTGCCATTCTCATAAACGGCAAGCAGCTGGAAAAAGATGCTGTTAAGGTTTGCGATGAGTGTTAGGCGCGCGGTGAATGGATTCCCAATCCCCGCGGTCTCAACGGCCTGTTTGGTTTTCGCATAATCGATGGTCTCGTTCTGTGGATCCTGTGCGACCGCTCTCAGATAGCTGCGGATGTCTGTGTTGCTTTGGATCTTGACGATCGCCTTATTGAGCGCGACAAATTGCATTCTTCTCTCTTTGTATGTATGAAAATATACGTGAATAGAAAACGATTAAATAAAGAAAGAAAGACAAGAGGTCAAAAAGTTGTTTCACGTCGCGTCGAAACTGATATCACCTCCACTTTAAACTCTCACAACATGTGTTGCATATCCATACTGTTTCCATTTATGAAAAGCTTGAGAAAGAGCATCTGTTGGCTCTTTCGGATCTCGACAAAATTCCAAAATGATTCTGTGGTTCTGACCAAGAACATGTAAAGGCGTGCTGAAACCAAGCGCTACGGGTACAATAAAACTGCCATGTATCACATTAGTACCCACTTTGATAGAGAGATAATTACAATCATTCAATTGATCGATGAACTGTTCAACCAAAAAACCAATATTCTCATTATCAGTATACTGCCCAAGATAAACATAAAATGTGTTTACTACACTCGCCATGCTTTCGTAAGACTATAAAGAAAGAGACAAAGCCGAAAAAGTGTGTATATTTTTTCATATAGCTTCTATAAAATTCGTGACAATACCTCCACTTTTAGCACACCGTCAGCAGTCAAGAACCCACACAACCTTGAGAGAAAGTCAACTTCACATTGAGTTAATTCAGCATCAACATCACTCTTCACCAACAAAGCGATGATAGTTTCAGCAGGACCACCCGTGTACTGTTCAACGAGATGAATCATGGCATGTTGTAACCACGCATCATCGCATACATTCCGTTGGAATACAAAGTTTATGTTTTCCTTGTCGTTATCGTCGTCCTCTAAACCATCCATCCATGTCAAATAAACGCGCACATCAACACCACTTCGAAAGTCGTAACGCGTATTGGTAGGCAAGCGCGTGTTGTCGTGGTGAATGGAATCAATGCGTGCAAAGCGACCGCTTTGCCAATCTTGTACAATGTCACCAACGGCAAACCAACTTTCTCCGTGCACTGGTAAATTGGCCTTTTGCGATATCAAGTGAGCGTCCGCTTGTGTACGTGCAAACACAATGGTATCTTCAACTCTCTGCTTTTTCTGTTTGTTGTTTCGACGGGATGCAAAATTGGCCACGAGTTGTTGTATGGTTGTCAAGGATTTGATTGGTAATGAGAGCATATCTCTGGTGTGTAGTATGTGTTGTATATGTATGCTTGGTTCTCGTGATAACGGAGGTTTTACACGCTCAGCAAGCGTGTTGTCTGTGGTCAATACATTGGCTAGTGTAGTTCCTCCATTGCCCGGCCAATTTGGTGACAGCTTAGAATGAAGTGGTTTGTGCAGTAAAGTATACAGTACAATGGCATTGGTTGGCGATCGGTACCATGGGTAATCACGCACACAATTCGCCGCAATTCTATCACAATCGATAACAAGCAGCAATCCGCTAGTGAATGATCGACACTCGGGTGCAGTGATCGTAACCACACGTAAACGTGGCCACAAGCGAGACACGTACTTTGTAAGTGCGTGAGTGGAGCAGACGACAAGATCTGGCACCTTATCTCTATCGGTGCATTCTTGTGGGAGACGATGAATGGCTGCATCCAACGTCCATTCGGAAAAGATGGTAATGAGTGGTGTACAAACAACGCGCTCTGCAAATTTGAATTGTGCAGACGTGGTGGCATGCATTGGTGATAGGCTTTGGTTACTGGGTACATTACCCAACCGTCGATCTACAAGACGTCTCATCTCTTCAACCAACGTGTCAGAGTGGCGGTTAAAGTGTGTGCGAAAAGCAACATCATTTGGTAACGGTAGCAGCGGAGAGAAAAAAGTAGTCGCAAGTGTACCTGCAGGGTGCACTAGACGCGTCGCAAACTCCAACCATATGATAGATGTAACTGGGAATTTTCCATGTTGATGCAACCACCTGAAAATGTCAACAGTGATAGCTCGCTCACTCGCTAGGTAACGCATCAGATCAGGGTCGCCTCGTAAAACATCTGCATGAAATATACATAACCATCGAAAGTATGTTGCTTTGTCGTTCACATCCGAAGGATAGGCGTCTTCAAGACACAATTGCTCGCTTGCTGTTGAAAGAAGAAGCCTGCCCTCTGGCCGTTGTTGACAATGATAGATTCGTGTCACATGCCAAAGAATTCCAGCAGCATTACTCGTCAAATCTAACGTATATCGTATACAAAAAGGACACATACTTGGGAACTCGAAATGCAAAGGAACCCAGACATGCGTAATGTTACGTTGAGGTGCTGACAATTCAAAAAGAATGGCCATTGGCTCTTCAGGGCACATGGATAAGCGCGTTGTTGTTAGAGTCAGCCATCCTTGGATGGAGACCAAATGTTGCATAGCTGTTTCACCAATGGAAAGATGGGATCATGTAATAGCGAAAGTTGCTTGCTGCTACGTAAGACAAAAACAGCAGCTGCTAAAAATGCTCCACGACAAAGTGCATCAGGCGCGTATTTTTCGAGTAAATGAGACTCTCGCATGTAAATGGCATCGAGTATTTTTGTAGTGTGCTCGGATATATGTAAACGTTGCTTGATCGTTGTGATAGATTTAAAATTGTCAGGGACGGGGACGAGTTGTAATGATTCGTGCAAGAGTTCATATTCGAAATAAGCATTTGTCAGCACTATGATATGCAGTTCAATTTCACGGACCTCGTAGGCCTTGTGCCGAAAGATCTGTGAAAGCAACGCATTCGCTCGATCAAAATCTCGTTCCACAAGGAAATCATCTTTGCATATTTTCAAGGCTAAGCCTAAACTTGCCGAGATACATGTCTTATCGAAATGTTGAAACTTCGTCAGAATGTGAATAGTCACGAAAAGACATTGAGTGCGAGCTGCTTCGCCAAACTCGCGTTGTTCCAGATCCTTCAACAACGCTGTGGTGATAGCAAAAGGAACTGACTGCATTTTTCGAAGAAAGTTGTTTATCGAATAGCAACAAAAAAAAAAGAGGGACAAACAATAGTTAGTGAGGAGGCATATGATACATTCCGGTGATTTCACATTTTGATCCTATTTGCGAGCCCTTTTTACAATTAGCGCACCAGGGTTGTCCGTATGTTTCGGTAGCCATTCTGAATAGCCCATACATGCCTTTATGAGCCTGTTGGTTTTCTCCGACTACTTCTTTTGCTGCCTTCATGGCGTCATATTCATATTGCATTCCTCTCAGGCGAGCAGCCACTTCATCAGGCGTCAGTTTCTCCACTGGGTTAGGCTTTTCTTCATTGGCTGATATAGTAGAGAAGACGCAGCGGGTGTGTTCAGGTGCTTCGATATTGTTTCTGAATATCTCACACATGGATTTATCGGTCTGTTGATTATCTGACATCTTAGAAAAGACAACAAGAGCAAAGCACACAAAAATTTTTGCAAGATAAGAGGCGATTTTTCAAAAAAGTTTCTTTTCTCTGCTCTTCTCGTCTGATGAACATATTTTTGTTGATTGTTGGTATTGCAATATGTGTCATATGCGTACTACCATACATATTGTTATTACTCGATCACACAGCAGTATCCACATGGATATTCAATGACATTGTCATTGGTAGCACCGGATGGCTCTCAAAGGCTTGGAGTGTTGTTGGCAAATGCGCAGTTTGGATGGAATTCAATTATTTTGGTTGGTTGGATGTAGTGGACTCTGTGGCAAGGAAGACGTTTGGAAAAAGTGTCAAAGGTGTGATAGTGCACCTTGCCAATGGTTATAGGCACAAGCAAAGTAGAGTAGAGGTTGACATCGATGCGAATAATAATGTTTTTGCTGGTCACTATTCGAATGACTCTCAGATCGCCGTCACTCCACACAAACACCATGTTCACATCGTGTTCAATCATGGTCGTGGTTCTGCAATAAACCACATCGATGTTGTTGAGAAAGCGAAGAATTTTCTCAAGATTGAATGCTCTTTTCTGATCGTCACTGATGTTTGGACACTAGAAATCCCTGGAGTCGGAGTTTCGAAAGGGGAAAGACCATGCACTCCATCTAAAATGGGTACTGCGTTTTTATCATTACTTGAGAAAATCGATCGAATAGATTCATCTGCAAAGGTACTCGTCATTGGTGAGTCATTGGGATCGTATATGAGTTTGTTGGCTTGCAATGGAGTCATTGAGTCGACGCATTTCAACAAAGTCAGGGGAATTCTCCTGTTGGCTGCATTTGATAATGTGCCAGCTGCAATCGATAGTCATTTCCTAGGGCGAATATTTCTGGTGAAATGGTGGTTGAGCCCCGTGTTAAGACGCAGTAACACTCTTCCGTCTGGCAACGATATGATACAACAACAGTTACTGATCAATCAAGATTTGACAATCATACTATTACATGGACAAGAAGACTACATAATCCCTATTGACATTGCCCCCAAAAATGTACGCCACGAAAGATTCATTTTCGTTACAAGAATCGGTGAAGGTCACGAATTGATGCAGTTTGTTGACGGACCGTTGCTAGATTCGTTTTTTGTAGTGTCAGCATTTTCATTACATTAAATTATTGTATGTGCCTTTGTTGTCAGTTTTCGATTTCTTTTTATTTGCACCTGCTCCTATTACAAATGGAAGAGACTGGTTTCGTTCTTGTGACAAATCAATCAAAAGAAGAAGAGGACGAAGAAGACACTGTCAATAAGGATGTTCTCGTTAAGCTTACCGATATACGCAATAACGATTACACGATCACATACAGCAATCATAATGGCGGCACCTTAAAGATAACACGGGAGTACATAGGGCTTCATCCGCCGTCGGCATGGTTGGGACCACGAGAACTACGCAAATTGATGCACAGTGCTGTTATCAGGAAATTGAAACCATATCATTTGATCACAAATAAAAACACCGCGGGTCGTTTTGGGCCAAAGATACACATATTTACAGGAGGCGTGTCATCTGCTTTATATGAAGAAGCAGTTGAACAGATCAAATATCATCTCTCAAAAATGACGAGTGAAAACACCTAATAAATGTGTTATTATTAAAATTATTACTTACATTAAATTACAACGTGCGTTCGCAGACAAGTGAGAGAAAAACCATTGCTGTACCCAATGAGCGATCCAAGTGCAGATTGTTTGTACACGCTCAAACTCAAGCATGTCATTGAATTCGATCAATGTAGCAAACGCGCCAAATTTGTGAATAGCCTCGGTTATGACATCGTTAGATCCGCCAGGTTTTGCAGCGAGTGTCACTCCTTTTTGGGATAAAAAGCGTGCCAATTCTATGACCCATTGTTGCTGGCTGTGACCTTGTTCACTTAAGAAATAGATTTCCAAAGAATTAAACGCCTCTGCTGGGAACGAGTGTATATCAAACAGGAGCGCAGGGTCCGTAGTGGTTGTTTGTATCATGTTTAACGTGTTTCGAATGCGGCGACGAAAAGGCTTGGCTCGACACTCAATTCGATTAAGGTCGCATATATCACGTGCTTCATCCCCAATGAATGCATAAAGCACAATGTTCTTAGCAACTTTTTGCAGCGATTGTTTCAAAATTTTAGCCGCCCTTACGGCTGTTTCGTCTCCTGAAGCTATTGTTTGAATTGCGTGTGGTACTGTGATCAAAATTATTGATGCCATTTCCATAAACAACAACAAAAAAAGCACAACAAAATAAAAACATTTCCCATTCACAATTGATATACACAAATTCACTGAGATCAAAAAACCCCTCCGATTCTTTGAGCTGCTTCGCTTAGTCTGACAAAAACAACTCATCTGGCACTCGTGACCATCCAACTACGTGATTCGCGACATCATTGAATCGTTCTAAACTATCCTCTGCTGTCTCTATACAGAGGTTTCGCTGTCGCATTATGTAACTGTATGTCTGACAAAGAGAGTCCATGAACATTAGTTGTTGATGGACAGGCTGTTGGTGCCCACACATAAAAACTCGTTGTCGCTGTTGTGGGCAACCGAAATCACTTGCCGTTAGTATGTGATAACTCACCGTGTATTTCAACGCACGAAACTTCTCACAGATGCAGCGATAATAGTCGAAGTTGTCAGACGATAAAATACCTCGGACGTTTTCAAATATGAACATGCTAGGTTTACAAGCCTCTACCGCTTGAATTGTATAGTCCCATCCATTACGCTTGTCGTTGGCACCATTTCGCGAACCAGCAGTGCTGAAAGGTTGACATGGAGGTCCCCCACAGAGTATTCCAATTCGTCCTTTCCATACAGAAAAGTCAACCTTACGTACATCCATATGTATGACAACATCTGGATCCCAGGGCTGTGTAGAGTGTCTCAAAACTTCCACAGCATTTTTGTCATACTCTATTAAAGCCAATGGGTCAAACCCCGCCTGATGCACACCTTTGGCCATTCCACCTCCTCCAGCAAACAACTCCAGTGATGTCATTTGTAATGGACGCACATTTTTGTCTGCTGTGTAGAAATCCTGATATGCATTACGCAACGCGGTAGCCACTGCATAGGCAAGAGTAGTTGGTACGGCGTTGCCCAAAACACGTTGTGCCGCTGTCACCGAGAGATCAGCAACAGTTCTATAGTCTATACATTGAATTCCAGCTCGTTCACGAATACTCATGTGATACACCAGCCTCTCTTTCAAGTACAACAGAGATGTTCTTCGATTGCTATTATTTGTTAAAAGAGTCATGAACGTTTTTTGAGGCTTCTGAGCAACATCTGTGTTAAAACTAGATCTCAACGAGGACCATATACATGATGGTAACATGTCCCAGTGATCAAGTGCATTTTCCAAGCTCTTTTTAAAGCCCCCTACAAACTCCACATCTTTCAGTATATCTGTCACAACGTCGTTGACAGCAACAACAATTGGCTCTTCTTGCATTAACTCATCCATTGTTGTTATTGTTGTTGTTGTTGTTGTTGGGCAAGCAAGCACAAAGGAAACTAATCTTTTTGAAACGAGAGTAATAAATGGCGAAAAAACAGTTGCGTGGTTGCTGTCACTAAATTAGTTTTCATACCCCATACTTTTATTATTATTATGAAAGCACTCTATCTGGCACGTTTCATTGCGTGTATGCATGTACTCGTTTTGCATTATGGTTGGAAGCGAACCGAGCCCGCACTCATACAAGGCATGCTTTCACATGGAGAAATAGGTCCCAGTTTCTTTATTGTGTTGAGTGGTTACACATTGGCTCGGCTCTATAACAACGAAACACATTGGCCAGGCTTTAAAACTTTTCTGTGGAGACGATTTGCACGTGTTTATCCATTATATTTTCTGTCTGGCATATTGATCATACCTTTTAAAGCTGTGCAATGGTGCGATGTAGCATTTTTTACTGCAACACAGCAATGGGCCGAAGTGTGCAATCAATGGAGGAATGCTCCAGCGTGGGCCGTATCACACGAAATCTTCTTCTACGTTGCGGTATTTCCACTTCTCCGTGAGTTTATGCAACGCCAGAGAAACCCGCGATTCGTTGCATTCTTTGGTCTTGCTTTGAGTTATGGCGCCGCTGTGATGCTCGCTCTCTTTTTCTATCTTTGGAATCCAAATAGTTGGTGGAAATTTTTCCCGTTAGTACGCGTGCCACAGTTTGCATTCGGTTTCTTTCTGGCAGTGTGTGCACCTGTAATACCCAATGTAGCACGTAACTACAAGCGGATTCTCGCATGGACCCCGTTGCTATCTTACATTGTGTTGCTTGGCTTTCTCGCCATACAAGATGTTAGTAGCTTTTCGGGGGTTTATCCGTTTCATGTGGTGGGATTGCTCGAGCCGTGGTACGGATTCATCATTTGGCAATTGAGTCACATTGACGACTCGCATCCGATATACTGTTCACGCGTGGCTGTGGTATTGGGCAAGCTCAGCTACGCAGCGTACATTTTGCAAACGCCATTGTATTGGATAATCGGCAGTGCAATGGGTGGTGGTTGGTTATTTATTGGATTAATAGTGAGTGAGGCATTTGTTGTACTCAGATTCGTAGAGGAACCGGTGCGAGCCTTTTTGTTGCACCGACCGCGCGTAATTGAAAATGTTCTGATTTTATGAATGAACGATATCACACGCCAAAATCATAGCACTGCAATTTGCACGCATGAAATTCTGCCCAGCAGTCTGCCGTTATAAAGTCGAAGATGTGAAAGAGTAGTTCGCGTGACAATTGCCAGAAGCAACACTCGCAGCGGTTTGCCATGAGTAGAATGCATCGGAGTGCGTGCCGAGTATGTGGAGGAAATAGCCGATGAGTTTTTGGTTCCCAAAATATGTACGGCGATATCACGCGTCGTTGCAAAGTGTTGAAATCCCGCCATTCCATCGCGAGCACTGTTCTACCATCGGCAGCGTACTCGATAACCGCGGGTTTGCCATCGCCTCGATGGACGTATTCGTCTAACATCCATTGTAGTCGACGGCGCGTTTGTCCGTCCTCGTACCACCAAATTACTGTGGGCGGATCGTTGACATGCGTGTCGATTGGACGGCCACTGGAGTCCAATCGTTCAGTCAGTTCCAAAGTTCCACCATCACCATGTCGGTATGTCTTTAACAGCATGTTAGTGTCATACCACGACTTTGTTGGTTTAAGCCACAGTGCATTTTTCAACGTGCCATCGAGACGGTGATATTGCACACTGATTGGCTTTTTGAGATTTCTGCGATATGAATTGCCGTTCAGAACCCAATCCTCGCTTATCAATGTCCCGTTAATATAATACCTTTTCATGGCAGGTTCGTCGTTGTCACGATGTGGGCGTCCACCGTATAGCCAGTACATTTCGTGGACACACGTTCCCACACCAGAGAGATTATGTTGACGAACAATCATTGCTGGTTCATCGCCATCTCGATAAAAACCACCATCACGACACCAATATTCATAACTCAGGGTCGGTTCGTCTCTATGATAATAGGGAAATAGACACGCTCGCCAGCAACAATCATACACGAACGATTGGCGAGTTGAGCGACGACAAATTCCAATGTTACGTCCATTGCGCAGTACTAGCCCCTGACCGCGAAGGTCGAAATCCATCCAGCAGTTGGCAAACATTGTTTTCCAGAAAAAAGAGAGAAAGAGAGAGAGAGAGAGAGAGAGAAAAGCGACTGATTGAAAATGTTCCGACTTTATAATGTCACACAGAAAATCACAACATATTCACTTTGTTTGCATCATCAGTGGACTACGGGCACTTCTACGAGATCAATTTGTTGGATATAGCCAGAACCATAGCCACTTCTCACTGTTCGACTATAGCATCTTCCAATATCGTTGTGTGACATTGACAGTGGCGGTACGAATTTGCCATCTGAATTAAAAGCGCTCCAATATCGTTCTGGGAATTCTTCTTCCATTGTATTCCACTTCTCTTTTAGATAATCATTAATGTATTCTATCATGTATTGACGAGCGGCAGCGCATGCTAATTGTCTACTTGCAAACAATCTTGTTGGTTCAGCAATACATTCACGAAACGCTTCTTCTGTGTGATGCTCCCGCGATATGTTTGTGATTTTTACTTGCCATAGCTTGATAATGCTGACAATGATAGCACGAGACTGGTGAATTCGGAAGCTTACGCTTATCTTTCCGTTCAGAATACGTTATTGAGCGTATATTGCCTGCAATACAATCCACGCATGTATTGACCAATAAAGGCCGCACATGACATGCTGATGTTGCTACTCCAGGATTCACGAACTTAGTCGTATTACAGACTAGACATATCGCTTGAGAACATTTCGAACAATTGATCGTTGCATTGTATTTAGTACACAACTGACAGACAGGGATTGCCATTTGTTGTCACACCTTGTGTAACACTGACTTATTCAAGAAATTAAAAAGAGCAAGAGGGAAATTATAAAATAAGGCGATTGCGTTTTCTCTCTTTTTTCTCTTGAAATTTTCCACGAAAAATTCCAGTTGGCTGAAAAAAAGAACACACGTGTCATGCACCTAATCTACTTTTTTTTTCCTTCTTCTTCTTCTTAAACTACAATGGGTGCTGTTGATGCTGTGACAACGATGGTAGCAAAAGAAGAAAATGTCAAAAATGCTCAGGTTCCATCGAAACATGTCATGTACGGGATTCGCCTTCGTGCGAGCTTCGGCCACGATTGATTGCGCGTTGGTTGACATTTCTTAGCGTGTATACAACAACTGAATTTTTTGATCGAGTATATGATAATGTCAGTGTGAAAAAAAGAACACACGTGTCACGTACGGGGGAACTACTTTTATGCACCTACTCTACTTTTTTTTTTCTTCTTCTTCTTCTTCTTAAACTACAATGGGTGCTGATGATGCTGATGATACTGCTGTGACAACGATGGTAGCAGAAGAAGAAAATGTCAAAAACGCTCAGGAAACGAAACAGTCGATAAATGATGATGATTCTGTGTCTTCGAAACAGCAGCAAGATCTTCGACTGCTTCATGTACTGTTAGCAGCTATCATTTACATTGCTGTCATACAAGTTTCCCATTACTTCGTCGATTACTTTATGACGCAGATAATTTTCACGGATTCATCATTTGGAAAACAACCGATCGATGATCATTACTACAGTGAAGCTACTTTGTTCTTTGATCGACACAGCGAAGCATCACTTGAGTACGCACACCAGTATCGACGACTCGTGGTTAGAAATGCCATTGCCTCGTTTGATCACGCACGACCGTGGAACAAGAATGTTACGGTGACGTTTCGCTATCCCCATGGTCCATATCCCTCTTGGATGTATGTTCCAACCTCAAGCGCCAGTATCGCTGACTTATTTGGATTCAATAAGTTCTCGGGTATACGTGTTACAGTGTACGGCGAGGAGGCACGTTTTATTCCGCAGTTCCTTCTTTTTCAGTCTGTCCTTCCAGCGGTTTGCCTAGTTTTGACAATGCTTGTAACAGGCCCTCATATCGTATATGCTGTACAGCATACTGCGCCAAAGTTCTATACACCGTCAGAAGCATTCTGGGGGATGAGTATAGTTCTTATTGGTATCATAGCAGCGAGTTTAATCATCGTGATGTCCTGGAATGGTTCAGTGTTATGAATGTTTTTTTTTCCCGTCTTTCAACACCTTGTTGTGTAATAGTTCACAAACCTATGACGTATTTCGGCTCGTGTGACATCTGGAGCTACACTCCATCTATATAGATAAACGAGTAACATGGCGCCGAAACCTGTCACAAGAAGACCAAGCATGACCCAGGCAAGCTGCGTGGCCGCTTGAAAGAGTGTGTTAAATGACCACCACACGTTGATGAAGAATACTTGCACAGTGAATAGCAACGCTAGAAATCGTTGCATCTGTTCGCGACTCGTGAATGATCGCTCACGACCGATGTCCCATTGCAAAATGAAGTACACAACAGGATAGAGCAAAACAAGTATCAACGTGGCAATCAATCCCCACAATGCAAATTCTTCCGGTATCCACACACTGACTCCGAAATCATAGACAATTCCAGATGGTAGCGTGAGTAGAATAACACACAAAGCTGCGCGTAACCACGCATAAAAGCTCCATGCATAATGAAGCGATTCCCATGGCAATGATACTTCGAGAATCGTAGGCAGAAAGGCAGCACGCGCTATTGCTATGCCCAATAGTGCTCCAAACCACTGTGCAATAACGAATATGACATTGAGTTCTAACAACAACTCAAACGGTAGTGGACGTGGTGGTAGCAACACATTGAAGATGGCGAAATTCACCAGCACCTGTGCAAAGGATCCGAAATAGAAGTTCTGAGTGAATGCTGCGACCACTAATTGTGGCAAGACGTGATTGAGCATGAAGATGCCATGTTCCACGGCCGGTTCGGTCATGTTTGATGTACAAACCGATATATGTCGCAGTGATCACTGTTATATGTAATAAAAGTCTTCCAAAAAAAAAACGTAAAAGATTTTTGTTCTTTTTGCACCTCTGCAGTAAAACCCCCCTCTTGCCCGATGAAATCTGTGATCGTAAAGGTCGAGTGGACACGACACAATAGTTTCACAATACAGAGTACATTGATAAACGTTCGTACAGGCACGGTTGGCGAATTACAGCGAATCCTCAGCAGCCGGAGAATTCTTCCGTTTCTGGATTGGACAAAAGTGCAGCTTTTGATTGCCAATACATATCAAACAGTGACCAAAGACGAAGATTTGCGCACATTGTCAGCTGGACAGTTATTGATACTTCAGTACGACAGTGTAGCGTACGAGGAAAAAGAGACAAAATGGCTACTTCAGATAATAATGCTCATAATTTTTGCAGGCACCTTGACCAATGGTATGACGTGGTTGCTTCTCATCCCCTTGCTTCTCTCCAGCGATTTCGATCGTACGGATACATTGTACATCAATACCTAGCTTGGTGACCCACGCTCTCGCCGTTCTCGTAGAAAGAGCATTATTCCACGACGATTGATTTTTTCCATCTCGAGGCCCATCCGAGAGACGAGGGACACGAGAGTTGATTTTAGCTTCTTTGTCAACCAGCATTATCATATGAATGTCTCCTTCTGTGTTCCAGTCCCAGTGTGCTGAATAGCAGCTAGCCACCAACGATGGATTGTTGAAAACGATCTCCCTGTTGCTGATCTCAGCTCCGAGCTGAGTAAACTTAAGAAGGACATCCTGAATTAAACGATCGGGCAGTGTTTGGTTGGAAAGACAGTGTATTTTCTGATGGTCGATTACACAGCCTGTAGCCAAACTACTCGTAGAACCACTGCTGAAACTCTGGATATCGATTAAGTCAACTCTGTGCCTTTGTACGACCTGAACAATCAAGTAGGCAACGATATCGTGAGTGAATCGTCCTTCTGCCTCACTCGATGTAAGCAAATTCGCGGGGATATCCCAGTTGCGAACGACGAAAACAGTTGCGTACAGCTTTAATTCAGATGCCATGCTTTTATGAAGAGAGAGAAAGAGACTCAGCGAAAAGGTGAAAATTTTCTGTCAGAAAAAATGCATCATGTTTGAACAACAAATGCTTCTCCGCATACTGTACAAACGTTAGAACCCGGCTGTTTATCAGGGCAACAGTTTTTGCACGCTGTCGCTCCACAGATACATTTCTTACAACAGGAAATTAAGCCATCACACACAGATTTGTGGCAAATTGTGCACACGCGTTTCCATCTGTAATTCCCGCATTGAAGCCTCGCTCCACAACAACAGCATTGTGTGAAAGGAGCGTATGGTATATGCCCAAGAGTTGTGCGACCATCGCTATCAAGCCACAAGATTAACCTGTTGAAAGGACAGTAGTCATAACAATCGTAAAAAGCCATCTTGATTAATGCATGAAGATGGGGGTTACTAGCAATGAAAGACAGGTCGTGGGGGTTTGTCACTTTGGTCAACATCGCGAGACCACCATGCATACCATGTTCATTACGATAGGTGTAGCCGACATCCATTTGTTCATGATGAAGAGGACAATGAGGGGTCTCTCCGGGAAAAGTAAGACGCACGGAATGCGCCCTTGCAAAGAGCAATATACCAATCAACTGATCGAATGTGGATCTAGTTATGTAATGATGAATGATGGAGGTTACTAACACACGATATGAGGGATAATCGATAGTATCTGGTTGCTCGAATACGGACAAAAGTATTGGCATATTAATGCGTGCTTCGAACACAACGGAATAGAGAAAGTCTTTTGGTAGATTATCGCATTGGGTCTTGAGAGTATTACATGTCTTACGCAAAGCCAGCAAGGCATCACGTGGTAACAGTTGAAAGATTTGTGAAGTGATCTCGTGTGGAATATCCACGAGCGCGTTAGGATTACGTTTGGCTTGGGCATTTAACGTATTCAATTCCACTTCTCTTGCAGAAATCTTTTTCAAAAAAACAGACGTCATGAGATGAGGCGAGTGAGAATATCCACACACAACGTAACTTTTTCTCTCTTTCTCTTTTTTTTTTTTTTTTTTTTTTTTTTTTTTTTTTTTAATTTTTTTGAAGCGAATTTTTTCGCTGCATTTGAACGGAAAAAAGGCAGTGTTCCTTACTTTGTATTATTATCAAAAGGGAAAT
>SDBS01000494.1_pt1 | contig 38340 bp, 62 predicted proteins | sample 2277091 | NCBI WGS metagenome assembly SDBS01 (sample SAMN10404972, study PRJNA504765) | marine sediment metagenome | isolation source: marine sediment core GS10_PC15, 163 cmbsf | place: Arctic Ocean: Southern Knipovich Ridge | collected 2010
GGAGAATGTTGATTTTATTGGTGAACCGAAATCACTGTTTGAGAAAATGAGAATATTGCTACGAAATTTGCCAGTCGAAATGCTACCCGCAAATTGGGATATCAAAAAACATTGCGCATACAGAAGGATGAAAAACCCAGAAAACGGATCGACAATAGTTGGCGAGTCTGGCGTTAACATTGGTCGCTCAGGCAGAACGACAATGTATTTCAAAGATGAAAGCGCATTCTACGAAAGGGCGTTGTTAATTGAAGCGTCCTTGTCAATGAATAGTGATGTTAAGATTGACGTTTCAACGCCTAACGGAGTAGGTAATGTTTTTTATAAGAAAAGATTCAGCGGCGAATATGATGTATTCGTGTTTGACTGGAAAGACGATCCTCGAAAGGACATTGAGTGGTACAAGAGAGAGAAACGGAAACTTGACTCAATCAGCCCTGTTATTGCAGCAAGCGAACTAGACCGCAATTATTTTGCTTCTATAGAGGATATGTGCATCCCTTACGAATACACCAAAGTTGCCGTTGATTTCGATTTAGATGGGTCAGGAGAGATCACCGGCGGACTTGATGTTGCTGACGAGGGCAGAGATTCTAATTGTCTGGTTGTTCGAAAAGGATCGAAAATTCTATACATAGAATCATGGAAGCAAGGCAATACCGCTCAGACAGCCCGAAAAGCCTATCAAATTTGTTTAAACATGAAGGTTGAAAGGCTAAATTATGATTCAATTGGTGTAGGCGCTGGGATTAAAGGAGAGTTTTCAAATATCATCGCAAGAGAAAAGAATATGAAGATGAGAATTGTACCCGTAAATGTAGGCTGCCCTCCCTCAAGAGGATATTTTTGTGAAAATAGAAAGAATGTTGACCAATTTATCAATCTTAAAGCCGAATTATGGTGGAAATTGCGAAGAAGATTTGAAAAAACATACGAATTTGTTTATAACGATAAAGAGTATGATATGGATGAGTTGATTAGCATTCCTAACAATGAAGAATTGATCAGAGAGTTAAGTTCTCCTCAATATGAAATCAACGAGGCAGGGAAAATTAAGATAGAATCAAAGGAGCATATGAAAAAAAGAGGGCTGCAAAGTCCAAACATTGCGGATGCTCTGATACTATGTTTTTACATTAAGAATTTAACTGAGGTCAGAATGAGAGTATTATAAGCAAAACAATCCATTAAAACTAAAAAGAATAAAAAATATGTCATGGTTTAAAAGAAAAAAAAATATCAAATCTGTAGACGTTCAGAAAAAAGAGCATCAATCATACACCACTAGTGAATCGATATATGAGTATCTCTATAATCGAGGAAATTTTGATCTAGCAGCCTATCAGGCGGTCGATTACTACACTAAAACCGCTCCTCTATTCACCGGTGTTGATATTATTGCCTCAAATGTTGCGAGCATTACCCCTGTTTTGCAAAACAAAAAAACAAAGGAATATATCACCGATCATCCTTTTTTAGATCTGTTAGAGTCACCCAATAATGATAATTCTTATTATGAGTTGATTAAATCGGCGGTGTCATTCCTGCTTATTACCGGTGAAAATTATTTTGTTTCAAAAGGTTTTGAAGGATCTGAGCCTAAGGAAATATCTGTTATTCCTCCACAGTCAATAAATATTGAGGTTTCGGGCGATGGGTTTATAAGTGAAATAAACTCCAGCACGCCAACGGGTCAGTATATTAGCTTTTTTAAGGCTAACGACATAAAGACATTAGTAAAATCAAATCGAGATCGTTATTTCAACGTAGCCAGAACTCAAGAAATATGGCAAATTAAAACTTTTAACCCACGTACTTCGTATTATCGAGTTAGAGGTTTGTCTAAATTTACACCTCTTTTTTATTCAATCGAGCAATATATTAACGCTGATATTCATAATTTATCACTATTGAAAAAAGGCGGCAGACTTAGCGGTGCTTTCATTTTTGAAAATGAATTAACAGAAGAAAGCTATTCAAGATTGAAAGAGCAAATTAACGATCATTATGCAGGAGCAGAAAATGCGGGACGAATAACCATACTTGAGGGTGATAAAGTTAGTTATGAGGAATTAGGAGCAAACAATAAAGATATGGATTTTGTCACACTGAAAGATGGCGTTGACACTGCAATTTACAACTTGTTGGGCATACCTTTGCCTCTTGTAAAAGCAGCACAGATGACACTCACAAATTTACCTGCCGCAAAATTGATTTTATATCATGATGCTGTGCTACCAATGGCCAAAAGGATTTTTGCAGAATTAACATTAATGAATATGTATCGTTACAAAAATTCTGAAGATTTAATGCTAACTTTTAGACAACAAGATATTCCCGCTCTTCAGTCTGAAATAATTGCAGAATTAACTCAAATATCGGCTTTACAGATTCTTACTATAAATGAAATGCGCGGAGAATTAGGGCGCGAGGATGTGATAGGAGGAGAAGACGTTTATAGACCAGCCACCAATATTCCGGTTGCCTCAACTATCGCGATTGACACGGAAACGGACACTGATGCCGACACCGATACTGATGATACTGATGATACTGATGATGATACAGAGTAATTTATGGCGCTACACGATACACAAGTAAAACAAGAGCAGCAGGCGGTCAAAGATTTGGTAATAAAATTATCGTTAGAAAGGCAGATGATAATAAAATTGCGTAAATACTTCACAACAATTGCGGACAGATTTGAAAACTTTTATGCCGATACGGGAATAATTCTTGATACAACGGAATTTAACGAGCAATTAAATCAGATGATGTTTAGTCAGTACAAAAATACCTCTGACAAATTCAAGAATCAATTGATTAATCACAGCGATGTATCAAAAGAAATCAAAGATGATCAAGAATTATTGGATAGAATTGATACAGGTATTCAGCATTATAGCGTGTTTAGTGTCCAAAAAAGCGTCACATCTATTGATAAAACAAACCAAAAGCAAGTCAATAAATCGGTTAAAGATGTGTTGATAGCGTCAGCGATTACGGGTTTAGTGCTTTCAAGAAAGCAAATTGCTCGTCGTGCTGGCATTAGTTTCAAGGCTAATGCCTTTGCAAGAACAAACACGATTGCAATGACCGAAACACAAAAAGCAGCCGAAGGAACAAAGAATATTGAAGCGCGTAATCTAAACTCAAAGAAGAAGGACAAAAAAACTCCTATGCTGAATACGTGGGTAGCTGTTCTTGATGAAAAAACGCGGGGTTCCCATGCCGATGCTGACGGACAGACTGTAATTATTACCGATCCATTTATAGTTCAGGGCGAAAAATTGATGTTTCCAGGCGATTCTTCTCTTGGCGCAACCGCTGGTAATACGATTAATTGTAGATGCGCGGCAATTTCACACGCCCAAGGCGAAAATGTCGAATAATATATTCTTTCACTCTTTGAAAGTTTGTGGTATAAATTAAAAAATATCTTTTCCTAAAAAAAATAATAAAAGGGAATAAAAATGCCAATTCCTAGCGAGCACGCTAAAGAACAACAAAATCCTGACACTTCGTCAAAAGATGACGAATGTTTGGGTTCTCGTCCTAAAGAAATCAAATACAAACAATTCAGTTTCGAGCTACAGAAGTTCTATGATGAAAAATCAGATTTAGGCAACTTTGGTTATATCGAAGGTTATTTATCGACTTTTGAAAAAGATCGAGGCGGCGATGAGATTTTGCCTGGCGCATTCAAAAAAACTATCAAACGACATAAAGCAAGCAATAATCGTCCTATACGCATGTTATTTCAACACAACAGAGATGAAATAATTGGCGGCTTTCCAATTGACAAGGTTAAAGAAGACAAGAAAGGGCTTTGGGTAGTTGGACAAATTAATCTAGCTGTTCAAAAGGGCGCGGAAGCCTACGCACTGGCAAAACAGGGCGTTCTGTCTGATATGTCAATTGGATATAGTGTTGCGGAAGGCGCGTATGATTACGACAAAACCTCTCAAACAACTTTTTTGAAAGAAATAGAGGTTTGGGAAGGATCAGTGGTCGGAGAGCCTATGAATGAAGGTGCGCAAATTTTAGGCGTAAAATCCATCGAAGAATTTAATTGCATGAAAGATATCGAAAATTATCTAAAAGCTGACTGTAAGCTAAGCGGATCTCAGCGAAAGATATTGATATCAAAAATAAAACAGTTTTCAAACCAACGTGATGTTGAAGAGAAAGAAGATCAAGGTGAAATACGCGATGTATCTGAACTTGATGCCAAACTAAACGAAATAATATTAACTCAAAAATTGGACAAATGTTTGTCTAGTTTTAATAAAAATAAAGGATAACTATTATGCCAGAAGATACAGCCGGTCAAATGAACGGTAAGTTGGACAAGATTCAAGAAGGTATTGTTGCGGTTCAAGCGCTAGCAGATCGAACAAGCGATCGCATCGATGCTCTTGATAAAGACCAAATTAAAAAAATCAGTGATGACAATGCTAAAAATATTCAAGATATAAATGATATGAAAGCCAAACAAGCATTGATTGTAGAGAAGCAAGATGATGCTGAAAAAACCGCAGTAATGCTTGAAAAATTAGTTTGTCGACTACCTGACGGCGGCGGAACTAAAAAACAAGAAGATCTTGAGGCTAAAAATGAGTTTCTTGCTTACATGCGAAAAAAGACAGCGATGAGCGATGAAGTTGTTCTAAGAACATGTACAGATATTATTAATAAGTCATTTTTTGGAATTACTGATGCTGAAAAGCAATGTCATATCAAAGTAATGCAAGAAGGCGTAAATCCTGATGGTGGTTACTGGGTTCGTCCAGAATTGTCAGCAACAATTGTCACTAGAAATTTTGAAACATCTCCAATGCGTCAAATTTCAAGTGTTGAAACCATTGGCACTGAGTCGTTAGAACTTATCATTGATGATGATGAAGCAGAGGCGGAGTGGGTCGGAGAAGTTACTGCAAGAGCAGAAACTGACACTCCTCAAATCGGGGTACTTAAGATTTTTGCTCATGAATTATCAGCAAAACCTAAAGTGACGCAAAGGATGTTAGACGATGCAGGTTTTGATCTCGAATCATGGCTTACAAAGAAAGTAGCCGATAAGTTTTCTCGTAAAGAAAACACTTCTTTTGTTGTTGGAAATGGATCTTTAAAAGCAAAGGGTATTTTATCGTATGACGCATGGGCCTCTGCCGGTGTTTATGAGAGAGATGCAATTGAACAAATCAATTCAGGCGCTGCTGCAACATTCACAGGTGATGGTGTAATTGAACTTCAAAACAGTCTGCAAGATATTTATCAAGCAGGATCTACTTTCTTAATAAAGCGCGCATCTTGGGAATCTATCATGATTTTAAAAGATGGTAATGGTCGATATTTATTGCTACAAAATGGTGATTTGAGATCTGCTCCTAATAGATTATTACTCGGTGCTCCAGTGATGTTTATGCAAGATATGCAAGCGATCGGCGCTGATGCTTTAGCAATGGCTTACGGAAACTTTAAAATTGGCTACACTATCGTCGATAGAATAGGCATTAGAGTATTACGTGATCCGTTTACCGCAAAACCTCACGTTTTATTCTATACGACCAAACGTGTCGGTGGTGCTGCAACTAATTTTGAATCTTACAAAATTCAAAAGTTAGCTGTTTAATTTTATTATAATCGGGTAGAGAAAAACAACCCTCTACCCTAAAATCGGGAGATTTAGAAATGCCAAATTTTGATATAAGAAGTGATTTACAAACTCAAATGGTTTTTAATGCTGCAATTTCAACCAACACCACGACTGACGGTACAATTATAGACACCGCAGATTATGACGCTGGTATTATGATTTCGGCGGCTGCGCAAGCATGGACTGACGGATCATACGTCATTGCATTAACGGAGTCCGATGATTCTGCCATGTCTGGCGCGGTAGCGGTTGCAGATGCAAAATTGATTGGAACAGAAGCGGGCGTGACCTTGACGGCGGCTATTGTTGACGGCGCTAATTTGCCAACGATTGGTTTTTTCAGCACATTACGTTATGTACAAGTATCGTTTGTTTCTACGGGAACATCGTCAGGCGCAACAATTGTTGCAACTGCCACGAAAGCGCGTGAACTTTTACCTGTTACATAATATCGATATATAGTAGACCGATGGTTTATTTTTCGGTCTACTTTTTTTGATGATATTTAATAAAGGATATTTATGAAAATAAAATGTAATGAAACTGTTTCAATTGCAAGAACTGACGATAGAAGCAAACCAAATGTTCAGTTGTACAAAGACAAAGTAATGAACGTAATCGATGAAATTGCCTCAACTGCAATTCGACTTGGGTTTGCGTCAAAATGCGACGAGCCAAAAACAAATGCAATAGAAGACGTAATCGAAGAAGTACTTGAAGAAAAGATGATTGATAAAAATCATAAAAATAAAATGTTCTCAGATACGCATAAGAACAAAAACAATGACAGAAAAAAAGGCAAAAAAGGTCTTTAAAAACAATAACAAAAAAATCAGGAGAAAGAAATGAGTAGTTATAATACACCGAATCGAGAAGAGCAAGGCGGTGCTGTATGGGTTATCGGGGAAAATGGTAGATTAAACATTGATGGATCTTGGTATCTCGATGGTACGCAAGTAACGGCTACAGCAGAACAATTAAACGGTATCGATTCTGTCGCAACGGTGGCAAATAAAACTGGCGGAGATCTTACGAAAGGTACGCTTGTCTACTTTTCTGGTTACGACACTACGTTGGGCGCTCCATCGGTTACCGAAGCGGACGCGGATGATGCGACGAAGAAAGCCACATTAGTTTTGACCGAAGATATTGTAGACGATGCGAGTGGATCGGCTGAATCTGAAGTCGTAATTACTGCTATTGACACGTCATCCTATAGTGCGGTTGGTTCTCTTGTCTATGAGTCTACGACTGCCGGAGAATCAACACCAACACCTCCTACAGACGCGAATGACGACAGACGAGTGGTAGGCGTGGTTAAGGTAAAAGATGCCTCCATTGGTGAAATCTATTACTTCCCTGGACGAGGTGGATTAGAGCACGCGGCTGTTTACATGAATAATATCACGCCTGGCACAGTCAAAGCGAATGGCGCGGTCATAGCGGACGCAAACACGAATATTGGTATCGTGAAAGCGACTGCATTACACATTGGAGTAAGTGGAGCAGAAGTTGAAGTAACCTCTACCTCGACAGAGTTAAATTTGTTAGATCTTTCTGCTCAAACCGAAACGATTGATTCAGGAGTAGCTGTAAGTGTAACGAAACGTATTACTAATATTGACAATACTACTAGCGGAGCAGGTTCTATCACTATTGCGGCACCTGACGCGACAATGTTAGGTCAAATTAAAGTGATTGAAATGACGGTGGATGCCGGAGATGTAATCATGGCTCTTACAAATGTTCAGGGTGGAAGTGCTGCGGCGTTATGCACATGGGCGAATGTTGGAGAAACTTTAGTTTTAGTAGCTGGAACTTCAAAATGGAACGTTGTTGGTGAAAGCGGCGTTGTATTGAGTTAAGCAGAATGAAATAAATATAACTGGCAGGATGAAAGTCTTGTCAGTTATCACAGGTGCGCTATGTTTTCAAGAGGTTTGAATCAAATTTACAGTTGTTTAATTGCTCAGCCGTATAAAATTATTACTGCTCCGGCAAATCTTGCTGTTTCTCTTGTTCTTGTAAAAGAACATTTGAAACTTGAAGCGTCCGACGCTTCACAAGACGATTATTTAACTATTCTGATAAAAGCAGCAACTAAATTTGGCGAGAATTATACAAAAAGAACATTTATCGACACTACCTTTCTAACTTATTTAACAGACTTTTGTTCTTGTATTGAGTTAAGACAATCAAAGGTTTCCGAAATTTCATTTATCAAATATCTCAAAGATGCGATTTTAGTGACGGTTGATACCGATATTTACTATTTAACCGATGAAAGTGGTTTTGCGCATATTCTATTGGCAGATCAAGAAGTCTACCCAACAGATGTGGACGTACATGCTCAGGCTGTTCAAATACAATTTATTGCAGGATATGGAGCAGATGATAGTTTTATTCCCGATGAATTAAAACTTGCTTTATTAAATCATATTGCTGCTATGTATGAAAAACGCGGAGATTGCTGTAAAGGCGCTTCAAATGCCTCTATGTTTTTGCCCACATTAAGCAAAGACATATATAACCAATTTAGAATTGAGGATATAGGACATGGCGGAATGCGTTGTTAAACAAAGAAAATCAACGAGAATATGCATTGGCTCTCTAAATCAAAGAATTGTCATAAAAACTAGACAATTAACTCCAAATTCTGACAATGATGTTGATTACGATGAAATTTTTACAGAATTAAAAACAGTTTGGGCTATGGTGGAGACAGTATCCGGCAAAACGATGTTTGATAAATCAAATGTTGAACGTGATGTCACTCACAATTTTTATATTAGGTACATTACAGGTGTAACGGTTGAAGAGTGGATACAATACAAAGATCAATATTTTGATCTACTTGGCGTTGAGAATTTTGGCGAAGAAGATAGTTTTTACAAAATTACAGTCGCAATAAGAGGCGATAAAGATAAGCCAGTAAATTTCTCTTAATAGGTGTATTTATGTTTAATCTAAAAATAAAGAGCGATTTCAAAAACAACGCTGTTTTTATAAAAATTAGCGATTTAAGATCACTGAATAAATCAGGCATCAGAAAAGCATTTTATGATATAGGAAAAGATCTGCAAAAGACTGCTGACAAATTAATACTATCACCTCCTAAAAGCGGCAAGGTGTACAAGATAAGATTAAAGAAAAGAATTAAAAATCACAGATCTTCAGCGAAAGGAGAAGCGCCGGCAAACTTAACGGGGAAGTTAAGAAAGTCACTTGGGTTTGAGGTTACGGGATCAACAAAGATGGAGTTTGGCGTTAGAGCGCCACAATCAAGTCTAAAGACGAAAAAATCAAGTGGTGCTATTTACGGAGTTTATTTAGAAGAGGGTACAAAGAAAATGGCCAAGAGACCGTTTTTAATCACTTCAATAAAACAGAATCAGAAAAATACAAAACTTAGATTTGATACATGGTTAAAAAGAGAACTATCTAAATGAAAGCAATTGATATCATAATGTATTTGAAAGCAAGACTGCCAGCGTTCACTGATTTGTTCAATGATGTATTTACAATTTCATCCTTAACGCGCGTGGGGACTACTGTCACAGCGGTCACAACTACGGATCATAATCTTTCGAATGACGATCTGGCGCACATTTCTGGTGCTTTAAGTCCAAATCCAATTATTTCATTGAGATTGGCTACTGAAAATGAAAAAACTGAAATAATTAATTATTTGAAATCAAAGGGTCGAGAATACAGGACATTACTTAGCATGAGTATTGTAATGGCAAAAACCTCTAATAATCATCAGATAACAGAATTGTGGAATGATGATGAGGTTATTGTCTCGGGGGCTACTGAAACTGACTACAACGGCACTCACAGATTAGTGAGACAGCAAAATAGAAAAAACTTTTCTTACGCCATTTCAGAAACACCTTCTACCCCTGCAACAGGATCACCTATTTTAATTGAGAATCCTCCTTTTGGGTATAATGGATTGCAGCAAATCACATTTATAAATAGCACTTCATTCAGTTATGAAATCACAGGAACACCGGGAAGTCCCGCCGAAGGAACACCTAAAGCAAAAACCAATCCACGAATATCAGGCGCTATAAGCGCCGAAAGATGTGTTAATTCTTATACTGTTCAATCTACAAACGAACTTTGGGCCTACGTTGTGCTTGGGGATACAGTGACAAGCAAGGATAGAAATGCTTTGAGTGACGCTACAGCCACTAGAGTGCCTGGATATGTTTATCGAATGAGAGAACTTTCTTCATTTACTATTTATGTTTTTACTCCTTCGACCGCGAAAATTTCGGGAAGGTCTCAAAGAGATTTAATGGAAGATGTGAACGTGTATTTGTCTAAGTCAATTTTAGGCGCTATTTTTGCAAGTGAATTTGTTGACAGCACTTCTCATCAGGTTATACCCATCGCTCACGGCCTATTTAATGATTCTGGCGCTTATATTATCCACAAATTTGACTACGAGGTGAGTTATGATATAACGGTAGGTGATATAGTTTCACCAGGAGTAAACGTAGCATTCAGGGATATAAAACTTAAGTTTAGAAAATATTTCGAAGACGACAATGTGGAGATAATGTCCACACAAGTTGATTTAGATGATATACCGGAGTAAGGAGTTTGAGTTGTAATGGTAGATAATAAAATAAAAATAAAATTGAACGCTAATTTAAACGGGTTTAAAAAAGGCAGAATTTTACAAATAATTGTAGATAATTCTGGCGTTCCGGTAGATAATTACTGGTATCGTCGATTAAAAGATTCGAAAATTGATAATTGCATTGAAATTATCGAAGAAAAAACATTGAATAAAAATTATCCAAATAAAAAAAATAAGAAAGAGGATACTGTAAATGAGCACCAAACCTGATATCACGGTCAATATTATTCCGGCTTTTCAAAAAGAACAAAACGAAGCCCAGAAAATTCTATTTATTGGTCAAAAAATAACTTCTGGAACAGCAGTTGCTGGAGATTTAATCACATCAATCGGCAATGCAAACGAACAAGATACGCTGTTTGGAAAAACCTCAATGCTTGCCGCTATGATTCGTGCGGGAAAGAAAATAAATAATATCGTGCGTTACGATGCAATTGCATTAGATGACGACGGTTCGGCAGTAGTCGCCACCGGAACGGTTGCTTTTTCTGGCACAGCGACAGCGGCGGGATCAATTACGGTGTATGTTGGTTCTCTTGTTAATCACGCACACACCCTTGCGATTGCTAGTGGCGACACAGCGGATAATATAGGAGATGCGTTGGTTGTTCTTATTGCTGCCGATACGGATTCTCCTGTAAGTTCTGCAAATGTAACTGGAACAGTGACTTTAACCGCAATAAATAAAGGATTGGCAGGAAACAGCATAGGAATAAAAGTAGAGGGAAGTGCCGCTGGCATTACATTAGCAACAACTCTCATGGCAAGTGGAGCAACAAACCCATCTTTGACAAACTTATTTGATCCTGTTCAAGACGTTCGATATCAATCGGTGGTTTGGCCTACCTCTTATACGTTGGCGGATGTGATTTCTTTTCTTGACGATAGATTCAATATCGATGATGTTTTGCTTGATGGCCAAGCGTTCTATTCTGAAACCGATACTTTTTCTAATCTTGATACAAAAATTACCGCTTTAAATTCTAAAAGTTTAGTTTTTTTCACTAACAAAATTGTCAGTGATACTTTATATAAAGGATCGGCAATTTTTGAACTCGATTACGTTAGAGCAGCGGAATTCGCTGCATTTAATGCACTAAGACTAACGGACGGTGCAGAAATATCAAGATACGTAATAGCAACGACAGGGGCAAGAGATAGTTTTGGAGGTGCAGCATTAGCAAGCAAGCCATTCTTTAATACTCCGTTTTTCGATCTTCCTTTGATTCCTGTCAACAAAGGTTTTTCTAGAGCTGAAGCCGCATCTTTATCGATAGCCGGCGGATCTCTTATGATTAATAACACAGCTAATACACAGTTAATCACAAGCGAAGTGTTGACAACTTACAAAACAGACGTTGCTGGAAATGATGATCTTAGCTTTAGGTTTTTAAACTATGTTGAAACAATAACTGGAATTAGAGAATACTTTTTCAATAATTTAAAATCTGAATATGTGCAAAGTAGATTGACCGAAGGGGATGTGGTAGGTCTAAGAAGCATGGCAAATCCTGCAATTATAAAAAGTTTTATTATTGGGTTGTACAATGATTTATCCGAAGTTAATTTTGTATTGACACAAGCTGGAGAAGCGGCTCACAATTTCTTTATTCAGAACTTAAATGTGACGGTTGATTTAGAAACCGGATTAGCGACAGTTGATATGGTTGTACCCATTGTCACGCAATTAAGAAAAATAGAAGTTGATCTGCAATTATCATTTTCAACAAATACATAAAAATAATATAATAGGAGCATTAAAATGCCAGCAATAACCACGCCAACAATAGTCGTTAACAATGAAACAGTTTTTATTGTTCCAGGTTCTTTTACCTACACGGAGGGACTAGGAGAACAAACAGTAAGAGTTCAGTCATCCGGCGGAGGTGGAGTACAGCCAATCTTCTCTCAAAATGTTGAGATGAAAAAATCCACTGTAAAATTTTCAATGATTAATGATAAAATAAATATCGCAAACGCTAGAAAATGGAAAATTAACGGTCAAGCTAACGCAATGGCGGCGACTGATGTGAACGAAGGTTTTACAAAGACTTTTAAATTAGCTGTATTAACAAATAACTATGATGTTCCGTTAGGCCCAGATGGTGTTATTGAACTTGAATTTGATACGCAATCTGCGGTTGGTGGATAATATTTACAAAGAGGAATCTATATGTCTGAAACAAAAAGTGAATTTGAGTTTATTTTAGAAAAGCCATTTCTTTATATGAAAGATGGAGTTGAAGTAGAAGCAAAAACTTTAATTTTAAAATCACCGTGCAGAAATAACGGTAGAATTATCTCTAAATTGAGACAGGGTTTTTCCAGAGGAATGAAATCACTACAGCAAGGAAATACTAATAATGATTCAAGTCAGAATCAAAACTCGAATAGTGATTTTATTAGATCGCCTAGCGAAAAAAGTTCTATATCAGCCACAGAAATTGTTATTTTTATGGATATGTCTGACACTAGTATGCCTGACTATGAAGATAGTTTTGAAAAGTTATTGCTAAATGATATTTGTTATCTTGATGAAAAAGAAAAACTTACTAAACCGCTTGCTGTGAAAATAGATTGCGAAGATTTTTTAAGATTACTCGGTGAATATTTAGAAAATTTTACGATGTCGTCATGGCGAAAGATGATGACGGCGAAGAAATAGATTACATGATTGCTTGGTTAATGGTTTTGTATAAAGGTTCGATGAGTTATGACCGATTAATGAGTATGCCTATTCCTAAACTTGTAAAACTTTGTGAATATGCATCGAAGATAGCCAAAGAGCAAGAAAAGGCTGCTAAATAATGTCATTTAATATTAGTTACATATTTGAAGCGATTGATAGGTTTTCTCCTACTGTTGCTAAAATTAATTCAGCTTTAAATAGAATGCGATCAAAGATTAAATCTGTTACTTCTAGCGCTAGCAAAATGGAGAAGAAATTCACTAAAATGGGGAAAACTTTATCTTTAAAGTTAACCGCTCCATTAATGCTGTTTGCAACTTACGCTATAAAGCAAGCCGCTGATTTTGAAACGCTAACAGTTAGAATGAGACCGTATCTAGGTTCATTATTACAAGCTAGTGATTATATGAAAAAATTAGCAGAATGGACTGCTCAAAAATCACCATTTCACATTAAAGATACTGCATCTGCTGGTGTTGCATTAATGAACTTTGGCGTTAAGGCAAAGGGGGTCATTAAAATTCTAGGTCAGTTAGGAGATATATCGGCAGAAACAGGACTGGATCTTAATCAATTATCGAGATTATATGGGTTAACTAAAAGTATCGGGGTGCTGCAATTCAGATATATAAGACAAGTTCCTCAACTTGTTGGTCCTATTTTAAAAGTCTTTAAGTTGATGGGAAAGAAAGGAACCATAAAAGAATTTGCCAGCAAAGGAATGATAACTTTTGGTATTATGCAACGAGCTATTGAAATGATGGTTGCAAAAGGCGGCGTAGCATATCATGCAATGATTAGAAGAATGGACACAATTAGCGGAGCTACATCAAAATTAGTTGATAATATTGAGCTTGCTGCTGCAAAAATCGGAAGTTTCATTTGGAAATCCATGGGTATGTTAAAAGCAACTCAACTTGCAGTTAAGTTCTTAGGATTTTTTATTAAAAAATTCGATAAATTTACAAAACTTCATCCGATGCTGAAAATTCTAGTTTTATTTGCAGGAATTGCCGCCTCTATTGGACCTATATTACTCGGAATAGGCTTGTTAATATCTGCGTTTATATTTCTAGGAGAAGCTGTCTCGTTTTCAATTTGGCCGGTGACTTTAATAGCAATCGGAATACTGGCGGCAGTGGCAGCTGTAACTTATTTATATATTAAATTTAAATTAATCAGAGAAGTATTTACAGCAATTAATATTGGAGTTCGTGTAGTTGTGACAGTTTTTAAAGTATTACTTTACGTGCTTGAAAAGATTTTTAAAGTAATGCGATTCATTTCTAAATGGACGGGGATGACAGCAGTAGGAAAAGCATTTCTTTGGGTTGGGAAAAAAGTTACAGGACAAAAGGATCTTACACGATCATCTTCCGGCGCGTATGGAAGACTAGAAAGTCCTTTTATAAGATCATTTCTTCCTTCGCTCATAAAACCGCACGTAGCAAAAAAAACTGACATTACTATTCATGTAAATGATCCTGGCAAAGTTATCAATAAAATTACTCAGAAAACGGGTGGGTCTACAAACGTAGTTCATTTGGGTAGGAACATGAGGCACTTAGATGTTGAGTGGTTAGGAGGATAGTGTGTCATTTTTATTATTTGAACTGCATAGATCATCATACAGAAGCGTTCCGTTTTTGCTTAATTCAATTCAGACGATCGAAGGAAGAAAAACAGTAACGCACGAGTATCCAAATCAAAAGGCTCGTTTTGTAGAAGATTTAGGACAAAACTTAAGAACTTTTGAAGTTGATGGTACGTTAACGGGCGATATACTATACAGTGTTGAAAAAAGACTTTTAGGAAATGCTCTAAATGAAGAAGGAATTGGAATATTCAGACATCCTTTTTTAGGCGATATAAATGTAGTAGTAACCAGTTTTGCAATTACAGAAGATATGACATCTTTGGGAGAAGCGTCTCTCAAAATTACATTTGAAGAATCAACTACAAATATATTTCCTAAACAATCAAGTGATAATGCATCAAGAGTTAATGAACTAGTGGAAGATTTATCTGATGTCATAAATGGTTATGTAGAAAATAACTTTACGACAAATTACGGGGGAAATATTGCAGATGCATCAAGTGTTTTGGGTGATTTTTTAGGAGATGTGGGGCAACTAGGAAGTAGAGCAAACACGGAACAAGATGATCTGAATCAATTTTTTGGGCAGATTCAACACATGACTGATAATTTATTTCCGTTGATTTCTGATTCTACTGAATTATCAAGTAATTTGTCAGATACATTATTTTTATATGATAATTTAGGAACGACTCCCTCTAAAAGATTAGATTTAAATTCAAGTTTATTTGGTTTTGGATCTGACCAGGTTGATTTTCCTACCGACACATCTATTAGTATTGAAAGACAAAAAAATAGAGACGTGCTGAATAGCTGCATAAACGGGAAAGCATTGATTAATTCTTATAATGCAGCAGCGCAAAGAACTTACTTGAACGATCAAGAACTTGCCTCAACATCAGAACAATTAGAAACAAGCTATCAAGAATTTATTGCTAATAATAATTTCACTGAAAGCATGTTAACAGCCTTGGAAGAGATAAGAAATCAAGTAGATATTTTCTTTGTGAATTTAAATATTACGGTCGACAAAATTATAACTATAACGACAAAGAAAATTGCACTGACTGTTTTAACATATCAATATTACGGTAATCTTGACAAGAGAGAGGAGATTTTAGAATTAAATGACATATACGATCCTTCATTGCTGAGCGGAGAAGTTAAAATATTAGAGCAGGAGGCATAACAATGTTAACGATGGAAGTTGACGGAATAAAATATGATGGATTTGTTAGTGCTTCTGTTTCGAGATCACTAGAAAATTTCAGTGGTGTATTTAATTTTTCAGCAACTCATCAACCAGGAAAACCTTTCCCGATAAAAATTGGATCAACTTGCAAGATTGTCGCCGAAGGCACTGTCATAATGGATGGCTTTATCGAGGTCATTAATGTTTCATACGATCCAGAGCAACATATGATTCAAATTTCTGGACGCGATAAAACGGCGGATATAGTTGATAGTCAAATTGGAGGAGTAAATATTGAGTTTACACAGCCAAATGTATCATTCAAAGATCTTGTTACTAAAGTTCTAAGTATTTTAGGAATATCAAATATAAAATTTATTCAAGAAGACAAAATTAAAGATTTTTCAGAAGGGGAAATTGAAAGTGCTGCGTCTGGTCAAACTGCTTTTGATTTCTTGGAAACATATGCAAGAAAAAGACAGATCATTTTAACTACGGACGGTTCAGGAAATATTGTAGCTAGAAAATCTCCTATTGGCACATATTCGACAATTTTATCATCTAGACCAAATTCTCAAGCAACTATTTTGTTAGCATCATTTAAATTTGATATATCTCAGAGATTCAACAAATATAAAGTGATCTCATCAGATAATTTAAGTTCTTTCACCGATGTAAATTCGGTACCTGCTCAAAAATCAGCTAACACGGAATCGATTACTGTAGTTGACGATCAAATAAGGACAACACGACTATATGCTTTTGTCCCAGATCAATCGTGCGATCAAACTCAATCAAACGATCAAGCTAAATGGGAGGCCGCCTACAGACGATCTAAGTCACTAGTATACAATGTCACTGTTCAGGGATTTAAAGCGCCAGATGATGACAAAATATGGGAACCTAATCGATTGGTTACAGTTCTAGATGATTACGCGGCGCTTGCGGGTCAGTTACTGATTGCTGGTGTAGTCTACAATTATTCGGTTGACGAGGGATCTAAAACGACATTGACATGTTATGTGGCTGATGCGTTCACACTAGAAGCTTCTGACCCGTCAAAATCAAAATCGAAAGAATCATCTAGTGCAGAAGTATCCGCAATAAACGCTTGGTTAAAAAAACATCCTTTTAAAGGGTAAATAAAAATATGTTAAATTATCTTAAAACATTTATTTCAAACATGATAAAGCGAGCGGTGATAACAAGATCGGCGGATGATTCGAAAGATTATTCTATTGCGCAAATCCAATATTTTAAAAAAGCGGCGAAATGTGAAATGATTTCTCCTTACGGGCTGTTTGTAAACGCACCCGTTGACTCGCATATGATAGTTTGGAATTTTAATGGGCTTGAAGAAAATAAAGGAGGAATGGCTTATCTACATGCAAATCGATACAAAAATCTAAACCCAGGTGAAGTTCAAGTTGGAAATCCTTTTCACGGGAATTATGTTAAATTTGACAATGATGGCAATGTTTTAATCAAGTCTTCATTGAATACAACAATCAATTCTGACGGAAATATAAATGCGACAGCCGTTAAAAGCATAACATTATCAGCCACGACTAATGCTACTTTTTCTGCCAATATTAACATGACACTCAAATCAGGAGGGCTTGATACTTTTAAATCAGATGTCGCTGGTTTAACTTTTCTACCTCAAGCGCCTAATGTCGCAAGTCTAAATCCACCTAATACCTATATGGACCCAGTTACAGGACAAATGCAATTAGCGGCTTCTTCTAAGCGATTTAAAAAAAACATTCAATGTGTGGGATTTGAAACTTCTTTAGTTTTAAAATTAATTGGACGACAGTTCGAAAAAATAGGGGGAGATAACGAAACATATTATGGCTTTATTGCCGAAGAATCTTACGATGTATTTCCTAAATCTGTTATTTTGGACAAAGAAGGGAAGCCTCTTAGTATGAATACGATGTCTATTTTGATGTCATTAGTTGAAGAAGTTAAGAAAAACCGGTTCGATATTGAGAATCTAAAAAAGTTATCTGGAGAAAAACATGGCAAAAGTTGACATAACTATAAAAAAACGAGGATCAGACGAGCTGTACGATATTGATTTTGATTCTGAAGGGGATATTGAAACCACAGAAGGACTAGAGACAGCGGTTATTTTGTCCCTGTTCGGTGAAAAAAGAGCATCTGCGAGCGATGTTGCTTCTGCGGAATCAAGGCGCGGATGGTGGGGTAATTTATTAAATCAAGTTGAAGATTATCAGGTTGGATCAAAATTGTGGCTTTTAGAGCAAGCACGTCTTACTCAAGAAACGATCAATTCTTCGCGAACTTTTGCACAAGAAGGGTTTCAGTGGTTTATTGAAGACAATTTATTGGACAATGTTTTAGTTAAAACTAACTTTACAGATTCCGGCATTAAGATTAATATCGATCTGCTAAGAGCGCAAAACAAAGTATTCTCAAAGTCGTATGATTTATGGGAAAACACAAATTTGTATAATGAATAAAAATAATAAAAGAGCATGCAATGAGTATTGAATATCCATCAGATATAAACGAAGTGGCGGCGCGCGAAAGAACGGACGTTAAAAGTCAATTACCACAATCTAATCCTTTCCAGTTAAGAAATTCTTTTTTAAATGCTATTATCATAGGCACCGCCGGACGAGCTTTTGATATATACAATCAAATACAAGCACTCCAAAATCAACTTTTTATAAATACCGCCGAAGGTGCGTTTTTAGAGGAATGGGGAGATTTAGGAGGAATTACCCGAAACGCGGCAAGTCAATCAAAAGGCAAAGTCGCGGTAACAGGAACCGCTTCAACAGTAATCCCAGCAGCAACTCTATTGCAATCTGACGCTGGTCTTCAGTATTCAACTGCGGGCGACGAAACAATAAGCGTTGTTTCTGTGTTTATTTCCAGCATTACATTGAGCGGACAAACCGCAACAGTCACAACGGTTAGCGAACATCACTACGGCGATGGAATGACTGTCACGACTTCAGGCGCTAACGAGGCTGAATACAACGGTGCGTTTGTGATTGTTGTGACGAGTTTAACCGCCTATACTTACACCGTAGTAGGTACTCCCGCGACACCGGCTACGGGAACGATAACCTCCACTTCAACGCTTGCAGATGTGGAGGTGACATCTATAGATTTTGGAAAGGAAACAAATCAAGTAAAAGGTCATCATATATCTTTTGTTACTCCTATTGCCGGTGCGGACGACAATGCTATTGTTCAATTCGAAGGCTTGACGGGCGGAGAAGATATTGAGAGCGATGATGATCTTAGAAAAAGAATTATTGATCATTTTGCCAATCCTCCGTCAAATTTCAACCCTGCACAAATTGAACAAAAAGCTAAAGAAGTGTCTGGCATAACAACTGTTTTTGTGGAAAAAATAACGCCTGATGTGGGCGAAGTAACAGTGTGGGTAATGAAATACAATGATGACAATGTTATTCCTACATCGGACGATACTAATAACGTAAAAGATAAGATAGTAGAAATACTGCCCGCGCATGTTGATCCTGTTGATGTTCACGTAGTTCCACCTACTGGTATTCCAGTCGCCTTTAAATTTAATAGCATATTGCCCAATACTTCATCGATGAAAGATGCTGTTAGAGCAAGTTTATTAGAAGCATTCAGAGAAAAAGCTATTGTTGGAGAAGATTTTTTAAAAATTGCTTATGATAGTGCTATCTGGCAAACGGTTGATACGTTGAACGGGGATACTGTCATAAATTTTTCGCTTAATACGCCTTTCGGTGATATTCCTGTTGCTGATGAACATATCGCAATCAGAGACACGGTAACTTTTTTAACTTAATGGAAAGAATATGGGCATTAGAAGAGATTTCAAAGCAAACACAAGAGAGGAAAATACCGATGTATATGCGGATTATTTGCCCGGAGGACGTTTGTTTTGTGCTAAATATGAAGAAGATTCAAACTTAAGAAAATTACTATTTGCTCTGGCTGGTGAGATAACTAGAGTTCAATTGAAAGTTCAAGAATTGGCGGATGAGTATTATATACCAACAACAACTAATTTAATTGCAGAATGGGAAAAGGCAGTCGGTATTCCTGATTCATGTTTAACAAACACTGTGACTATAGAAGAACGAAGAAAACAAGTACAAGCAAAATTTGCATTAATGAAATTAAATACAAAACAGGATTTCATTGATCTTGCAAAATTTTTCGGGTTTACAATTGACATCATTCCGGGAGAGGAAAATAACGCAGTATTCCCTTTAACATTCCCAGTTACCTTGTTTTCAAGTAAAAAACACGCCAGATTCACCATGATTGTGATTTTTATAGGAGTACCTCAACCAACCAGTGTATTTCCTTTGACTTTTCCGGTAACATTCGATGATAATAAAGAAAAATTCCTTATGTGTATTATACGAAAACTAGCGCCAGCAAACGTTCATATAATATACAGATACCAATAATAATAAAAAGGATAGCGAAGTGGACGATATACCTGTCAAAATTGCCGGCAATCAACTAACTGCCGTAGAATACAATAATGCTCCGCAAGAGTCTATGAACGCTGTAGAAAGCGCAGGCGGAACGCTTGGTGGAGATAAGTTTCAGGTGTCTAGAGCAATGGCAATTTACGCCGCCACAGGTACTTATTATACTGATTCAGGCGCTGCAAATGCTTATGTGCTTAATATAGTTAGTCCTAGAAAAGGTATCATCGCTTACGATGTAGGAACAATAGTTAGGTTCTTTCCCGGAAATACAAATACCACCGCATCAACTATAAACGTAAATTCTCTTGGCTTAAAAAATATTAAAGATGCTGCTGGAAATGATATTGATGCGGGAGAAATAGAGGCCGGCGGTTCTGTAGAATTATTTTATGATGGGACTAATTTTGTTCTTTCTCAGTCGTCTACTTTTACCATTCCTTTTTCAGATGCATTTCCTATTATAAGAAATGCCGCTGACCCAACAAAACTAACTGGATTTGATCTGTCAAACGTTGCTACTGGGACTCGTAGAGATATTGTCATGCCAGATAGAGAAGTTAATCTAACATTTTCTATTCTGCAAAAGGTAACTGTTTTTGATAGTGCCATTGACAGCGGGACAACCATCATACCTCTTGATGATACAATTCCTCAAATAACTGAGGGAGATGAATATATGACATTAGCCATAACACCGAAACGGTCAGATTCAAAGTTATTGATTGAAGTTCAAGCTGCATTTAATGCAAGTATTTCTGTAATGGTGGTGGGCGCTTTATTTAGAGATGCGACAGTAGATGCGGTGGGAGCTGTGGTTGAGCCTATCCGCGCCATTAATTGGAACAATACTATGGTTTTTTCATTTGAAGTAAACAGTACTGCTACATCGCTAACAACATTTAGATTTAGAATGGGTCCAGATAACGCAGCCACCGTAAGATTTAATAGTCAAACTGCTGGAAGAATATTTGGCGGTATTTCTAATTCACATATTAAAATTACAGAATATATTCAATAAAAAAGGATAAAGAGATGACATTTTTACTAGAAAACATATCCGTAGACACTGACGGAGCCGGCGTTAATGCGGACGGCAGTAACAAAACGCTATGCGTTTGGGCGACAAGTTTTGGCGGAGGCACTGTTAACATTGAAGGGTCTCCTGACGGTGGTACAACCTGGATCATTTTGCAATTAATTAATGGCGCTGATGCGCAATTTACTGCAAATACTTTTAAGATAATTGACAGACTTGGACAAGGCTGCTTGATTAGAGCAACATTAGCAGGTTCGTCAGGCGCTAATAATGTGAATGCGGCTTTATTTCAGTAGGATAATAATATGACTGTTAGAGATGTGGTGTATGGAGAAATTAATCAGGTGGTGCGTAATCTTGGACCAAAACCAGATGTTCCCGCTCCTACAACACACGATTACCAATTTCAAAATGGAACGAATTATAATTTTGAGAATTTAGATGATTATGAATTTAATTGATAAAGCATGAAACTTTATCACGATGATATAAATAAAAAAATAAAAAGGATATATCATGGCTATTTTAACAAGCAAAACAGAATTAACCACCGCCGCACTTGACGATTGGGTTCACATCGTAGACAGAAGCGATACGACATCAAACCCAGCCGGAACATCAAAAAAAATTCTGGTAAGTAATTTATTGGTCGCAGATGATTTTTGGGTTAGAGACACTTCTGGATCGCCTTTCATTAAACCAAAAAATGCCGGTGATGATTTAAATATGTTGCAAGGAGAAATTTATACAATTGATCCAACAAACACGAGCGGCACTAAAAGTTACCAAATAGTTCAAACATTAACCGGTGCTGGTGCTGGTGTTGAACATGCTAGATTTGAATTAAAAGGACTTCACGGGGGAAGTGAAAAAACTTTTATAGATTACACAGGCGCAGATGATTTTCTTGGTTTTAAGGCGAAAGAATATATTTTCAATTATGACCCGTTGACTTCCGTGGTTATAGTAAAAGATTTTAGTAACGCTATTGCACCTGACTCATCTATTAGTACTCGTCAATTTACTGGACTGGATGATAATGGGATACCGAATCAAGTTATTTACGCACAAGTTGAGACAATACTCAGTGACAACAGCATGGGCAACGAATTTGCAAAACATATCATCTCAGTCATGGAGGGTGGTTCGTTAACTGAATATATGAATCTTAACGGCCTTCTCGGAGTGATATCTGTAGCAAAAGTAATATCCGGTATCACGCCGACAGAGTCGGATCATCTTACCACAAAAGAATATGCCGATACCTCTCTTGCTAACTTTGGAATTGATTTCTTTTTTAACGATACTGTTTCAGATATCGGAGGCATTTATCACGATATGACCGATGCAGTGTTGGGAGGTGTTGAAAGCACAATTACAACATCCGGACTAGCGGTAGGCAATGATCAGGCTCTGGGAAATTTTGCAACATTATCTGGAAGTCCCGGCGTTACAACTTTCAACAAAGGATTGTATGAAGTCCATTTTCACGCCGAACGTACAGCCGGCACAAAAACGGTTACCATTTATTATGAAGTTCATAGATACGAAGTTGACACGACTGAAACATTAATTGCTACTTCTGAAATTTCAGGATTGGTCACATCAAAATCAGATTTTACACTACATGCAAACGTTCTTTCGGATGTTGATGTTGCCGATACGGATCGTTTAATTATAAAATTTTTCGCAAATGTGGCGGGAGGTGGTTCAAATGTTGATGTGTCGCTTTATCAAGAGGGTGATACAAGTTCGCGCGTTGAATTTCCAACAACAACCGAAATTTTGAGTGATATTTTTCTAAGACAAGACGGTACAAAAGAACTAACCGGGGCTTGGAATGCCGGGGCTTTTACGATAACAGTTCAAGAAGATATTATTTCAGATATTTCTGGAACAGACGGTTATATTAATTCGCTAGATGCTTCGGATGTTGAGCGAGTGAGATTTGATACAAATGGCGATAGCTGGCTTATTGGCGGCAATATGGGTTTTGGTACGAATGCCCCGACTGTGATGGGCCATTTTGTCGGTGATATGATTCAAGATGTTCATACAGACAACGTTTCAAATCCGCCGACTGATGCAGAGCTTGACGCGATTTTTGGTACGGCTGTGGTGGTCGGTTCTGGCTTTAATGCTTATATTGATGATGCAGCGGGAGGTGCTAATTTTTATCATGTCGCTTCCGACGGCACAAATTGGTTCTATAGCGAATATACAAAAGCAGTATAATTAGGCATGATGTTTATGATAATTGATTTTTTCACGAATACGTTTACAGATAAGGCAAACTCTGCATTTTTTGTTAGTTTTTTTATTGAATTGCCAATATATTGTTTCCTTCATGTATTTATGATTATTTTTACATTTAGTTTTAGATTGATTATGGTTTCTGTGTTTTTTAATACAATCAAGAGTGTTTTGTTTTGGAGTTCCTTCGAAAAGATGGTCAGGATTAACACACAGAGGATTATCGCAAGTATGACAAATAAGATAATTAGGTTTAATGATACCTTTAAAAATCATATAGGAAAGTCTATGTGCTTTAAAAACGACATAATTAATTGTTATTCTGCCATATCCATAGGTATCAGTGCTGCCCAGCCAAACCCAACAAGTTTTAGTTTTTTTGATATTTTTATTAAATCTGTTTTTGAGTTCTTCTATAATATTCATTATGACTATAATAACATTTTATTTGGTGGGACACAATGAACATATATACGAAGGCGGTATAATTATGGGAACAGCTACACTACGAAATGGCACAATTAGCAATGGTGGATTGCATACTTTCTCACCCTTGGCGTTTTCGTCAAAGCTTTTATTTTGGTATGATCCGTCTTATAGACCTACAGTTATCAGAGATCCGTCTGAGATTGTTTCTAAAATGAATAATAAAAAAATCGGCGCATCTAATGCAACTGCTACAGCACCCGACGAACCAACATTTACTGAAAATATAATCAATGGAAGGCCTGGCATATTTTATAACGGATTAGATATTCACATGAGGACGGGAATAAACTGGCCGATTGAGTTCGAGTTTTTTGCGGTTGTGCAGCATACATCCTTTGCGTCTTTAGATAGAATTTTATCAAGTTATGACGGTTCAGGAGCGCTAACGGATGGCGAAGTAGTTTTAACAAATATTGGTTCTGACGATACCGTCCGATTATTCACTGTCGGCAATTCCATTTCGTCGGCTCCAATCACACAAGTCACTGGAACTCCTATTTTATATTCTGCTTGTGCTGATTCGTCGGGTAATACTGAGCTTTTCTATAATGGCGTCTCACTCGCAACGGGTACAACGAGTCAAACGGTTGAGACAAGAGAAATTTATATTTCAGAGGATAGAGTGCAGTCTTCAGCATCGGGATCAAAAACCTTTGGCTTGATAGCGGGATTTGCACCGCTTACTGCTGCTGAGCGGTTACAAATGAATTTGTATTGTTCGAGAATTTGGGGTATGACTCTGGGAAGTGTGCCGTTTATATAAGATGTTTAGATAATTGGAAATCTCTTGCGTAACAAATTTTTAATCGATATATTGACGATCTAATTATTTAAATTTAAAGGATATTTTATGAACAACCAAGAGATGATTAATTTATTGAACGGCATTCCTTCGTTATACACTAATGGTGGTTTAACTGATGCGTTAGATTTTTTTTATGAACTTTCAAAAATTGAAGACGCGCTTCAAGCAGAAAATAAAATCATTCAAAAAACACTTAATTCAATAACGGGCTTAGATGCTTATGAAAAAGAGAAACTTGTAATAATCAAAAAATACTGCAAAAAAGATAAAAACGGTCGACTCGTCATGTCAAATTCTAACTCTTTTGAGATAGATGAGTCGTCAGAAGAAGTCGCAGACAAGGAGATGAAGGATCTTAATGAAAAATATAAAGATGCTTTATCCCAGAGAAAAGAACTATTAGAGAGGGAGTCCAAGGCAAAATTTGACAAAATCAAATTTTCTTTAGTTCCAGGAAATATCAAAGGTGTTCATTATAGAATCATCAAAGATTTGATTGAAAAATAAGTGAGGTTAAAATGGCAGATTTTGAAAAGTCAGCGGAAAAACTAGGGATTTTCGAAGGTGGATATTCGAACGATAAAAATGATGCAGGTGGTGAAACTAACCACGGCATATCTAAAAGATCATATCCTGAACTTGATATTAAAAATTTAACCAAAGATGACGCAAAAAAGATCTTTAAAAGAGATTTTTGGAATCCTCTTAATCTTGATTATTGGCCAGAATGTAATCTTGCTTATAATGTTTTCGAATTTTCGATTCATTCGGGAAATCACAGAGCTGTCACAATGCTTCAAATATGCGTCAATGCAATTAATGCTCGTAAAGTTTTGCAAGAAGACGGAATTTTTGGTTCAAGAACGAAAGAGGCTTTTATGGAGTGTGATGTTGATGTGCTAAATAAATGTTACAAATCAGCAACAGGATTTTATTACTATTATCTGGTTACGATTCGCGAGAAAGATAAAAAGTATATTAAGGGTTGGCTGAAAAGAGCCTACGAAGATTGAGGTTCTACGTGGAACATAGTTATAACGATGTTTTTCTGATTATAATCGTCAATTATGCGCTTTTTTGTCATATTTTGGCGTAGATAATCAGAAAAACTGTTTATCTTTATAATAGGTGAAGTTATGGATTGGTCAGATCTCGGAAAAAACATCATCAAGTTTGGTGCTCCTATCTTAGGTGGTGCTGTTGCAGGGCCGGCAGGTGCTGCGCTGGGTGGAACTCTTGCAGCTATGTTTGGTGCAAATCCTGATAGCCCCAAAGATATCCTCAAAAAAATTAAAGCAGATCCTGATGCCGCCTTGAAGCTTTTAGAAATACAATCGAACGAGCGTATTAAAATAGCTGAAACAGATACAGCAAATTTTAAACTAGCGCTTAAAGGTACTGAAAATGCAAGAAATATGGCAATTGAAAAAATAAAGTTGGGAAAAGAAGATAATACCCCAAGAAATTTAGCTTATATGCTCACTATAGGGCTTTTTATAATTATATTGTTAGCTATATTTGTCAAAATACAGCCGGATGCTGTAGGTACAGTGGAATTAATGATTGGGTTTTGGAGTTCAGGCACGGCGGCAGCATGGGGCTTTTATTTAGGATCGTCGGCTGGGTCAAAAAAGAAAGACGACATGATGATGGGTAAAAAGCTGTAACTACATAGTTACAGAAAAAGTTTGTAACTATGTAGTTACAAAAAATAAAGTAAGGAATAAAAATGGCTGAAAATCCCTCTGACAGTTTTCAGGTGACGATTGGAAGTCTTACAGCTACCGTGAATTCTTTAAAAGAAAGTGTTGATAAGCAAGACGAACGATTTGATGGTTTTCAAAAAACATTGGACAAAATACAAGAAAAACTTTCAGAAAAGCTTGAAGAAAGTTTAAAGTTAGGAACTGAAAATAGCTATGAGCTTAAAACATTAAAAATAGAACTTGACGAACTGAAGATAAAATTTGCTAATATGAAAACTGAAATTAAAGACGAAAAAGATAGAAAAAATACCCGGTGGGATAATGTGGCGACTAAAGTTATTGCATCAATTGTTGTTGCGGTTTTGTTGGCAATATTTTCGTTCTATGCCGGAGAATATACAAAAAATCAAGAATACAAGACACCTCCCAACCAAATTCACCAATCGGTGAAAAAGGTATAGTTTAATCTATTTCAAATCTGAGTTGATTTATCTGATCGATAATATCTTGGTCGAAATTGTTCTGTTGATTTTTTATTAAGCATTCAAGTCCTTTAAGGAAATTAACTACGTCATCTGCGTGTATACACACTTCGTGTTCATTATTTTGCACTACAATATCGGTATGACTCTCTGAGCTACCAATTTTCAGCGCTTTAGTGATTGTTTGTGTTTTTAAAACAGAGGCATAATATCTCGGGTTTTTAGGTGCGCTCCCAATAAAAACACCTCCTGTTTCAGTTTTTCTGTCAGAAAATCGAACCTTTTCAATTTGTGTGTCATTTTTACGGATGTCTATTTCCATAATCTCACCCCTCCGGTTAATTGCGTAAAATAAAATCATCTAATTTCACTAATTTATAATTTTCGCGTTCGATCGATAGTAGTCTATATTTATTCGATGATTTCTCATATTGCCGATTTTCTCTTTCTTGATTATGAAAATGACCGTGGATGTTTATATCACAAAAATCTAACATTTTAAAATCGATAGGAGCATGGGATAAAATTATTTTAAAACCGCAACGTTTAATTGAGATTCTGTCTGCTACAAAGTCCCATCCGTGGTCTAAGTACCACGCAGATGATTTATTATCATGATTACCCTTGATCAGCCATTTTTTGCACTGTATTCTTTCAATGTAAAGTTTTGCGCAAGCCAAATCATCTCCCAGACAAATATCACCAAAATGAATAAGCACATCGTCTTTTTTTAATGTTTTAAACCAGCAGTTGAGAATCTTGCATTCAAAATCAGCGGGACGACCAGAAATCAATTTTATTTTCTCATGAAAAAAGTGGGTGTCGGTCGTTAAATAAAAATTTATATCTCACTCCTTAAAAGTCTACTGTATATTTACCACACCACCAAATTTTCATTGTTGTGGGAAAATAAGGGGTTTGATAACCCAAATCTTGTTTCACAGGATAATAATGACAATGCCCCGAAGACGGTAAAGCATCGTCAGTAAAATATTTACAGTTCTCGCACTTCTCGTCCATAACTTAGTCCTTATCAGCGCTATAATAAACAATTCTCTCAGAAAAGCTCATAAAATAATTAAACTCAGGGGGAGAGCCACCCGCAATCAATCTATCAGAAACTGCTTTTCTAGTCTTGGCTGATATCATTTCACTAAGCTTCATCTGATAAAGCGGGTGAAATCTAAAAATCATGTACATAAAATTATCTTGTACATTTTTTAAATCCATAACGTCTTCTAGTTTCTCCTTCAGATAACCTTCATCAGTTGCTATTTCACGCCATAGCTTTATAGCTATTTTCTTGACTTCATTAAAACACTTATCGCTAGGAGGCGTGTAATATAGTTCACACATTAGCTTCATCCTTGTTTTCCATGTCTTCTTGATATTCAAATTTATCAATTAATTCAAGATTATGAATTTGTTTTAAATTATTTATTTTTAATTTATTCAGATAATCTATCACTTCATCAACTAAATCAATGTTAAAATTTAAATCAGATTCATTAACATAACCTTTCATGTTACTACTAGTATCTATCGTTTTAAGATAAACTCTAGTAGCGGTAGTGTGTATTATCAGTTTTGTAATCAGAGCAACCGTAAAAGTTTCTTCCTCATCCATATCTTATTCCTTGTTTGTCAATTGAATCAGATTTATCAATTGTGATGGTTTTCATATATTCCAGAGTTACCATTTCCCCTTCATCGAAACATTCGGAATCCCCAGTCTCAACTATTACCTCGAATCGAGCGATTATTGCTATCCAAGTTTCTGGTAATGATTCTTTGAAATTTTTAGGAAATTCAAACTCATCAAGCGATTTGTCAGACATAAAAATCTCATGATCTTCTAATTGATTTTGTATTGCCTCAATAATTACAAATTGAAATTCGCCGCAAATATTTACTATAAATGGAGTTTCGGTTTCCATAAAACAAATATCTACAAATTTATCATCCATCGATTAGTCCTTATCTTCCTTCCACCCACACCAGACACACTGTCCGCTTGCGACAGCCGGCGCATAGTTTTCCCTATCGCAAGCGTGACATCGTACTAAAAACAATCTTCCGTTATCCCACATAAAATTGGGATGCTTAGACTGTTCTTTTAGCGTAACTTTCTCACCCATAGTTTATTCCTTTTTTGCTTGGTGGGCCACCCAGGATTTGAACCTGATACCACCGGCTTATTTGTCTGAATTTATAAATAATTTAGATACAGGCCCTTATCTTCGTTTACCACAGCACATAAAGCCAAAAAAACTGGCACTTTTCTTTTCTGGATAGGCTTTCAAAAGCCTGACCGCTTCTTCGGTTGATAATTTTTCACTTTCTTTTACGTTCGCGCAATATCTGTCTAAGACGCTAACAATGTGGTCTCTAAGTTTATCGCGCTCTTCGTTCTGAGCGTTTATCAATTTTTCATTTTCTTCATTTAATTCTTTCATAATAATATTCTCCGTTAATGTAATTATTTGCTGTCTAAAATAACCCCAAAGCCAGTGATGACCGCTTTCTCTGCCGCGCAATTCTTAATTCCGTTCGCTAAATAACTTTCGTAATAAATGTCTATCTGTTGATTGGGTTTAACTTTCTGTAATCTTTTGTAAACATCTTTATCTATGACACAATATTTGTCTTCTTGAGAGCTTCTGAGAGATGTTTTGAAATAAATTCTGTCAGTTTTAAACATCACACCAGTTGTCTCAGAGGCGGTGATATAGCCGAGATGTTCCCCTGATCCAGTCGATGAATGGAAACCGTAAAAGGGGAGAAACACAGCACCAGCAGACAGCACGAGAATAGAGATAATTAAAATAAGCTTACCTAATTCTTCAGGTTCAGCGTCAATAGAAGATAAAAAGCTAAATACACCACAAGATAAAATAATTGTTAGTAAAATCACGGTAGCGATAAAGAGAATAATCATGTGTGTTTTCCTTTAAATTTTTGAAATAGAAACTTTAAAATATGGTTTATTTTTTTTGTATAATTCAGCAACATCTTCTGGGATATCGTATGATTTTTTGTTTACTTTCTGACTTTTGATGTGCCAATTTGCTCCAATACAAATATCTACCACGGACTTGTTAAACCTGTTTTTTATTAAATCATGAACCTTGTTAAATTCTTTTTTAGAATCTTCTAGTTCATGTCGTTTTTCTAGTAACTCCTCAAGTTCTTCGTCTTCAATGTTTTCTATTCCTTCATACTTTGTTGTGACTGAACAGATGTGCTTGTACGGACAAAATTCGCATATCTTCTCATCGAAATCTATAGGCTCAGGATATTCTTTGTTTTTCACCATCTCCCATAGCGACTCAAGTCTAGTTAAGATCTTCTCAACCACCTGATAATCAAGTTCGATAACAAAAACTTTATAATGACCTTGCAAATCAGACAAAATGAATAGACCTGATTCCTCATTGTTTCCGTAAAGATAAAGTTGCATTTGTCTCAAGTATTTACGATGCAGAGGTCGCTTATTGAAATCGTCTAGTGAGTTAAGCGCAGCAAAGGTGTTCATATTCATGCTTTTAATTTCACAAGGAATTGCCTTCTCTTCGTAGAGTATTTTTCCGTCAATATGTCCTCTGCAAAAAATCTCACCTTTTTTGTTTTTAAGTTCAAATGGCATTTGCTGATGCATGAAAGTAAAACCAATTTCCATCAAGTCTTTTATAACTTTATTTTCTTCTGTGTTTCCAGCGTCAAATATCGCTTGTAAGCCATGATTATGCATCTGCTTATCTTTCCAGTTAAGAAGACCGTAAGTCAAGTATCTATCACATTCGTGGATGTCAGACGCTCTAAAGACGTGCTGAGGATATCGTTTAATCTTAGACTCAAGATATACTTGTCTTTTTTGTAAAATTTCGTCTTTCAGTTTTTTTGTCAGTTCGGTTGACATAATCATTCCTTTTAATGTTTTGTTTCATTTTCTAAATCAAAAGATGCGTCGTCTCGTTTTTCTAAAAATCTTCCAAAATCAGTTCCAACGAAAAATGAAATAAAATAACGTTCGTTTTCTGTAAAATTATTATTTAACATTAAATTAAATATTGTATCCATCTTTCCATTTGTTAAGGTTTTTATCACCCATTTCGCAAGATATTCTGCTCGATCATCTGCTATATTTAACAGTTTTGCAATAGGCAGCATCACATCAAATTTCATTTAATAGTTCCTTTTATTTAAATTGCGTTTGAATCTCAGGGGGAAGCATATCCCAAACCCATTTTTTAAAATTATTAAACATTTCTCCTCTGGAGAGATCTTCAGTTGATTCTATTTTATAGTTTTCCATCAGGTGTTTCTTTATTTCTGATGTACTGATCTTTGCTTTTGATGTCATAACATACAACAGCTTTCTTTGTCCATCGCTTATTTTGCTGCCGCCTTGACTGCCGGTCTCATACGTTACAGATGCAACATTACTTTGATTCATTTGCTTGTCCGACTTCATGTATGCGTTTATTTCTTCCCATGTTATATTTCCCAGACCTAATATTGCTTTGACTCCGCGAGAAACACAATTTGTAACGGCTGACTTTAGAATATTTGTTTCATCAATTTCGGATAAAGGTTTTTGTTGTTTATTTTTTGTTCCGAAAAATTTATCGATAGAACCTCTTGTTCCGATTTCTATGATTCTTTCTTTTTCATTTTTACTGATCCAAAATTCGCCCGTTATTTTATAAAAATAATGCCCAGTTTCAGAATCAATATTTTTTTCATTTTTAATTATTTTCCAAGATAGTCCGAAAAGTCTGGCCACTTTTTGGCAACCACCAATATTCAAATATGGTTTTCCAGAAAAATCAACCCAGTCGTGTTTATTTGTGCATGAAAGCGTCATTTTTTTGACTTCATTAATAACGTCGAATCTTTTTTCAGCCATTTTCAAAAAATCTTCGTGATTAATAGATAGTTCATTTGCTGGCGGCATATTTGTCACGTCTAAAAATTGATCTGTTCTTACTTCAACAGGTGTATTTTGTTCTTCCATTATAAGTTTTCCTCAATATATTTTAAAAATGTTTTTGCAAGTTCTGCTTTTTCTTTTAAGTCTTTTTTTGTTGGATTTTCGTACAATATAATTTCTTCGATAACCTCTTTAACTAGCATAGAGAGTTCTTTTTTCTCAACCAAGCAATCGTTTTCAAGAAGGCAATCGTTTGTGAGGTCGAATTTTTTGACATCATGGGTATAAAAATAAAAATAATTCAAAGTAGGAGATCTATAGTAATTATAATCAATAAATATATATTTTTCTTCACAATACATGGGGGTTTTACGTCCATCTGGCCAACTAAAGTCTAAATCAAACAAAAAGTCTTGTAATTCTTTTGATTGTTGTACGTCCTTAATTCTGAATTTTAGTGGAACCTTAGCCCTTACAAGCTTCTTTAAGTTTGGCCACTTGCATGGTTCAACTAAGCAATCGTTTTCGAAGTCGAATTCTTTGTATTCTGTTGATTTTTCATTATCGAAACAGCAAGTCTCACTATCTGATTTACATCCAGCTATTTTATATTCATCAGGAGAAGAATAAAAACAACCTAAAAACATATATAAAAAGTTTTTTCTGTGACATGTATCTTCAGTGTGATGCCATCTCACGCCCAAAGAAAACAAAAACGCTTGAATCTTTCTGGACTGCTTCGCGTCTTTGACTCTAAATTTAAGAGGTGTTTTAGCATCAACCAGCTTCTTTAAGTTTGGCCACTTGCACTCTTCTATTAGATGATCATTGATAAGATCGAACTCTTTGTGGGGTTCCGTGTTAAATTCCTTTTCATTTTTATCTCCAGCAACTAAACGGGATATAGAGTAATCGTATGGACGATCGTAAGGATAGATGTTATCAATAAAAATATATTTACTATCTTCACCTTTAATAGAGTTATCTCCATTAAACCACCCAACACCCTGAGCAAAAAAGAAATTCTGCAACTCTCTTGATTGCTGTTCGTCCTTGATTCTAAATTTTAACGAAACTTTATCTTTAACCAACTGTTTTAACGTCTCTGATCTCATAATTTTCTCCTATGTGTTGTTCATGTCTCTTGCGCGCTCTCGATTATCTAAAATAATATTTTCTTCGTTATCAGACAATGGTTTATTTTTTTCTTCGTATTGTTCTTCAATATCAGATAAACCAATATTTTTACGATAAAACTCTGTAATTTGCGTGTGTATTTTTTCAAAATCAAACATTGTATATGTCCTCATCTGTAGAATCTATCTTTTCTTGTTGAATTTTCTGATAAATTTCTTCGCGATGAACAGGAATATCTCGAGGTGCTGTTATCCCAAGTCTGACGTAATTATTTCCTGATGATAAAATTTGAACTTTTATATCGTCTCCGATTATTATTGACTCGCCCAATTTGCGTATTAAAATTAACATAAATTTCTCCTTTTATTACGTTAAGACCGAGCGTTAGGATGACCCGAGATAGACATCGATTTAAAGTTATCACTATCACCATTTTCGCTTTTTCAAGTGTTCTATCGTCAATCAAACTTAAGTTGCGATAACGCTCGATCAAAATAATCATAGTTGATCAATCAAAGATTGTCAACCTAAATTGACAAATTATTTTAAGCTATTATAAAATCACGATAAATATATGATCTTAATTAGTAAAAATATTCTTATATTGTGAATCAATTTGAGCAATGTCAAGTTTTGCTCGATTCTTTCTTGAAAATTTGTATAACTTAATAGCAATTTCTTCAGTCAGTCTTTTGTTAATTTTAGGATTGATTAAATCATAAAGAGTTGAATGAGAAACACCCATCATATGCGCCACTTCACGCGGGCCGCCAAATCTATATAAAAACTCTCTAAGAATTTTTTTGTTATGTGTTGATTTTTTCATAGAATAATTATAGTCAATTTTAGTTGACAAATCAATATAAAAATAAATTGTCAATTTAGGTTGACAATTTGTTGAAGACGTTATAAATTCGTTCGCATATTTAAACGAGGAGGAATGAAGAATGAGTGGAGAAATAGAAATACGATCAACTGAAATTATTGAGTTTGACGAATTCAAAACAAAAATGCTTGAATTTAGAAAACGATATGACGATATCGTGTATGATCTTGATGATAAATCACAGGAAAAACAAGCAAAGTCTGATAGATTTGCAATCGGTCAGGTGATAAGTTCTCTGGATAAACGTCATAAAGAAATTAAAGCGCCGCTTGCAGAGAAGGTTTCGCTGATTGACGGTGAGCGAAAGCGTATCAAAGATGAATTACTCGCTATACAAAATAAAATTAAATCACAGATTGAAGATCACGCAAAGAAGATTGCGGAACATGAAGCAATGCTTCAAGACAAAGTTAATATCATATTGCATTTCAATAATGTAAATGAATCTAGTCATGTTAATTCGGATTGTCTAAAGGAGTTATTGAATGCATTGCAATCCATCGTTATAGATAATTCGTTTGAGCATAGACAAAATGAAGCATTGCAAGCACAGGACAGAGCTATATGCAGACTTTCAGCGCTATACAATGAAAAAGTAAAGTTCGAGAATCAAGAAGAAGAGTTGGAGATATTCCGTAAAGAAAAAGAAGAACGAAGAAGATCGGACGCAAAAAGAATATTTGAAGACGCTCAAAAAGAACTCGCTAAAGTATTCGCTGAAGAGCGTTATAAAGACGCTGTACTTGCGGTAGAACAAGGAAAAGAAAGAGAACGAAAACATGCGGAGGAACTCGAAAGAGCAAAGCAAGAAGCGGTTGAAGAGGCTATATCAAAAGAACACGATAGACTTGAGAGAGAACAGCAAGAGGCTAAAGAAAAAATTGACGCTGAAAATAAAGCGTTAGAAATTGAAAAATCGCGCACAGATCATCGAAATAATATAGAAGAAGAGGCGGCTAGTAGTCTTGAGCCGCTATTAGTAGATAAATATTTTGGTCATTTACTGACATACGGTGATATTTCAGTTTCAATAATCAATATGATTAAAGTCGGAAAAGTAAAACATCTAAAATTAATATACTAAAAGGACAGAATATGACCGCAATAAAATCAACGGATAAAGTAAAAAAAATCATAGAAACATGGTATGAGAAATTTCCAGAAAAATTCAACGACAACAAGGACATATTAAAATGGATCAAAGAATTTCCGGTTGTCAGATTAATTTCTGCTGCTAATGAAAAACAAACTGAAAAGATCAAACAAGAACTTATTAAAATTTACGAAAAGGACAGAGTGACGCACATTAAAAAACTTAAAAATTCTCATGAGAATTCTATGCTGCATCAGTCTAGTTTGCATTCTAAACTAGGAAAAGTTGATTTGCGAATAAAATTCTATGAAGAAGAGCTTAAACGATTGGAAAAAAAATATAAGGAATTAAGAAATGGGTAAAAAATGCAGCAACAAGTCTCCGTCTGACGAGGCATATAAATCAGAGAGACGAGACCTAAAAAATAAAGAGCGCAAACGCATAAAAGAAGAAAACAAAAAAGCCAAAAAGCTAAAACAAATTGAACGAAGAAAACTTAAGAGTGAGGACTAAGCTATGGATAGGAAAGATTTTGGAAGAGAATTATTTAATATAATGTATGGAATAGAACAAGCTAAAGATTTGTTATCTGACTCTAAATTTAAGATAACGCTTTCAAGTTTAAATGATTTGCAGCACAGCTTTGATGAATTTTGCAAAATTTATCAAAAAGAAAAAAAATATATCGATAAGGAGTGAGATATGGATGAGAGGAGGGAAAAAGTCTTAACAGAGTATTATAATAAAGAGTTGATTAAAGAGAATAGGAGAGCTGCACATCTTAAGCTAGGAAAATATAGGGGTTATTTAAAAGTCACATGGAAAAAATTTGATTGCGCATTCAATGGTGGATATAACTTTGGTTGTGGTAAATGCACTGTTTGCAGGTACGGGGATTACTTGGAATTTGGCGAAGCACCCAAAGATGATAAATTTATTGAAGAGTATCTAGAAATTATTTATAAGGACTGAGCTATGGATGAGAAAGAGTTGAAAAGAACTATTGCAAATAAAATTGATGTATTAGAAAAAAGTATTGAGCAGGAGCAATCTATTATAGAAACTCTAAAATGGGTTTACGGGGAGATTAACGAAGAGATTAAAAGAAGGCTGAACGACTAATGCCGATAAGTTTTCTTATCGGAGGTAGGAGATGGTTTTTTGAATAAATTGTTAAAACAATTCTCAATCGACGAACTTCTTGAAGAAATAGTGAGTCGTAGAAACATTGAAAAAAAACAAATTCCTAAAAATTTCTGCGATGAATGTGAGCATTTTCCATTTGGATGTGCCCCCGAAAATAATTATTGCAAAAAGGGGCATAAAATGAAGTTTTTAGTCCCTGATGATTATAGGGCAATTGAGCTTGGTGAATGGGGGTGTTATAAAAATATTTGTAAAGACCGACTAAAAATAGCTGATTTACTAGAAGACAACTAACCGGAGGGGTGAGACATGTTTAGATGGTTATGCAATATTTTTAAGAATTTTAAGGAAAAAGAAGAGTTCGACCAAAACGGAAAATATAAGTTTTCATTAGATCAAGATTCTGTTCCGACAGTAGAAACGTTTGATGACTGCACTATTATTCGTGGAATACGCATAAACGTAGATTTAGAAAAAGACAACTAACCGGAGGGGAGATGAAAACAGATTTTGAGCGCACTCTAAAAGAAGTGAACGATGTGAGAGAAGGAAACATTTCTCGGTATAATGAAAGTACTAATGTAGCTGATGAAGTTCGAGAAATGAAACTTTTTTATGAAATTCAAAAACTTCAACTCGCAACTAATGTAACGAGAGTAATCACAGAAAAAGAATTTAATAGCTTATATATTCAGAATATAACAGTGCAAATTGTCAAAGACAACTAATCGGAGGAAAAGAAAATGAAGATAAGTATAAATACAAAAAATTGCACACAACATAATGTAAATGTTCAATTACACTATTATGAAAATGGAAGAACAGCTATTATATTAACTCATGACGAACTTGGAAAATTAATGACTCCAACCGTCAATATACCAGAAATTAAATTAGATAAGAACCAAGTATTGATAAAAAATTATTCTGAAAACGAAGGAATCTTAGACGAATTAATTAATAACAAAATTATAGAAGATACTGGTATAAATATATCATGCGGATTTGTAGTTTTACATTTATGTAATTTACTAATAGAGTAGAAAACAACCAACCGGAGGGGTGAGATGAATATAGTAGCAATAAAAGACTGTAGTGCGGGAAATGATACGGTCGGCGAGATGTGGCAAGAAACTAAAATTTTTGACGGAGAAACACCGGCATGGAAAATAATCGCGTGGGCGAAAGACAGATGTAAGCGATTAACATTAACGCTTCCAGATGATGGAACAGACTTTCCAAAAGACAACTAATCGGAGATATATATGAACTCAACTTATTTCTTTGTCGTTTTGATGATTTTCATGATATTTTATTATTTTTTATGGATATGATTATGAATTTTAAATCAGGTTCGTTGCAACATAATATGCCGTACTATCGTCTATGTCTCGCGATTTTTCACGACAAACCAGAGCTAACGACCGATGAAGTTATAAAAGGACTCAAAGATAAGTTTGACATAAAAGCAACTCGCGCAGAAGTGCAGAGTAAGCTAGGATGCTTGATGCATAAAGGTTTGATTAAGAATGTCGGGTTAAGATGTTATCGTCTTTCAAAAAAGGATATATTGACGTAATTGAAAATAAAAAGTATGATCAAAGATGTCTTTCTGAAGTTTTATTTTTTTAACTTATATGTTACGAATCCAACATTCTAAAACTAAGAAAGACTTTATAAGATCTAGCACTTTAGCCCTGAAATTAGCTGTCAGCTATGTTTTGGGGCTTTTTTTGTTTAAAATCTCCTTTATTTCTTTCAAATATTTTTCTGCTGTTTGAGATGAGCATTTTCGTTCGCATTCAATCTTGGGAAAATCTTGACGATATTGAGTTGCTTTTGAGCTCATATAATTAAGTAAATCTGCTGGAAATGGAAAAAACATTCCTTTTTTAATATCGTGATGATGTTTGTCAATTGCGAATTTAAGATCCGATTTTGTATAATTTTTAAAAATATTAATATAAACTTTTAGTTCTTTTTCGTCAAATTGATGACTGTAAAATTCCGCCAAATCCGTAAGTATGTCAATCAATGCCGACATTATAAATCCTCCAATTTTTCATGATCAATTGTGGGTCTTGTGATTCTTTCTACGACTT
>SDBS01000495.1_pt1 | contig 38337 bp, 30 predicted proteins | sample 2277091 | NCBI WGS metagenome assembly SDBS01 (sample SAMN10404972, study PRJNA504765) | marine sediment metagenome | isolation source: marine sediment core GS10_PC15, 163 cmbsf | place: Arctic Ocean: Southern Knipovich Ridge | collected 2010
TACTCTCCGTTAACAAGGTGCACTCCTGGCCTACCTATAATATAGGTTTACGGGGGAAGTACGACCGCGACACCGGCCTTTTGAAGTCGGGCGGATGGCGCATAAAACTGAGGGATGTGAAGCCGGCCGACGTGTGGGCGGGGCGCGATAGAACGTACCCGTTTGCCGTAGTCGGCACCGGCGAGTACCACGGCGCGGTAGACGTCGTTCCGGAACCGCGGGGGTCGAACGCCGTCGTGAGGGCCGCGTTCCCGGCTAAAGTAGTAATGAGACGACCCATAGGTAATCACAACGGCATTATCATGACCTGGACCGAGGCGGACGGCTCGACTTTTCTCACGATTTACCGGCACCTCGCGCGCGAAATGGACGTCCGCGTTGGCAAAACTGTCGCCGCCGGCGACGAGATAGGACGGTTGGGTGAGTGGGGTGGGAGCGAGCACCTCCACGCCGAGGTCATTAGCCCGGCGCCGCTACCCGGCTTGGCCCAAAAGTGGGGCGTCCCGTGCAAGTCGGGGCGGACGGCTAATAGCCAATTCACGGACGCGCTCTTCGCGAAGTGGGTTAAGTTACCTTATTATATGTACAACCTCGTCGCGGTCGTCGATTGGTTCAACCGGCGCGTCGGCCGGGGTTAGAAGGTCATTTACGAAAGCGGCGCGCGGTTAAGTATTTTGCTTGTTCGCGTTTACGGCCGTGGGCAAACGTAAGGCATACGTCTCGGGCGTCCTACTGGTGGCCGCCATATTTTTTTTGCGGGAATTTGGGTGAAGGAAGCGGTCGGAAGCGACCTTCTGCTATCGAGGCAGAGGTTAGAAAGCGCCCCGGTCTTTACCGCTTTGTTCCCGCGGCAATGGTCTTACTAGAACCGTGGCAAAAATACGGCAAAAAATAGGGCGCCCAAATTTATGGGCGCCTTAAATCTTTCCTTATTTATGCGTTTACGACGACGTATTACCGAACGCTGCCGCTCCCAAAGCAGACGCGCTGCCGGCCTGCGCCACGCCCCCGCGTTCCCACGGGTAACGGCGGGCGCAACCGGTTTTACTTGACTTCGGCGTAGCGTTTTTATAATTTGGAGGAGGTAAACGAAACTCCCCGACATGGCTGATTTAGCGAAAACGAAACGCGCCGCGACGGCCGCTCTGCTAATCGACGATTACTATGAATTGTCGCACCACATATTACGCCTCGGGAACCGCGGCTTGCCGCGGGGCGAGTTCTTGCGAGAGGCGTTTGCGTTATTAATCGAGGCCTCGGGTTGCGACGCCGTCGAATTCCGTTTGCGCGACGGCGATTTCTGTTACTACGCGGAAATGACCGGCGGCGCGGCCCGCAATTTCCGTTTCGGCGTCATCGACGGCATCGCCAACGAGGACGGTAAGGTCCTCCCGTGCGCCGACGACGACACGCCGACCGAACGGTTATGCCGGGACGTTATGCGGGGCGGGTTCGAGGCCGGGCAGCCTTGCTTTACCGAAAAGGGGACCTTCTGGACCGGCAGCGCGGCCGAAACGTCGGTGGTGGGGTCTTCCGCCGGCGGCGAAGCCTCGGCGGCGCCTTATCCCGTCGGCGGCGATTACGGATCGTTGATCGTGGCTCCGTTCTCCGTGGGGGAGGAGGACGTCGGCCTGCTGTTGCTTAAATCGCGGCAAGAGAATTTCTTCGGTCGAGCGGAAGCGGATTTCTTCGAGGGCGTGGCGCAGAACGCAGGCGTCGCGATCGCCGATCGCCGCACCCGTTGGAAGCTCGGCGAGCGCGTCAAAGAGATGACGGGTTTATACGGGATAGCCGAGGTCGCCTCGCGCCCCGGGATTTCCGCGGGGGAAGTGTTCCGAGAGATCGTCCGGCTACTGCCGCCCGCCATGCAATACCCGGATATAACGGTGGGGAAGATAGTAATCGACGGCGTGGTGTACGCGACGGAGGAGGGGGGAGACGCACCATACAAATTGTCGGCAGATATAGTCGTGAACGGCGAAAACCGCGGAATCGTAGAAGTCCAGTACAAAGAGGCGAAACTGGATTATGAACCCGGGATCTTCCTTCAGGAGGAGCAGAGCCTTATCGACGCGATCGCCCACCAAATAGGTTTGATTCTCGAGAACCGCCAAGCTGAGGAAGAGAGGTCCCGGCTCCAGGAACAATTACGGCACGCGGACCGCCTGGCGACGATAGGCCAGCTCGCGGCCGGCGTCGCCCACGAGCTCAACGAGCCCCTCGCCAGCGTGCTGAGCTTTGCCGAGTTATTGAAAGAAAACGCGGGCCTTTCGGCACAGGGGACTAAGGATCTGAGCACGATTTTAACCGCGGCACTTCACGCGCGCGTGGTGGTTAGGCAACTCCTATTTTTCGCGCGCGAGGTCCCGACGATTAAGCAAGCCGTGGACGTGGGCAGCGTCGTAGAGGAAGCGCTCTCGCTACTCCAATCCCGTTTCGACAAAGAAAATGTAGAATGCGAGCTTAAACTCGCCCCCGACATTCCTAAGACCGTCGCCGATCCGGCGCAGCTCCACCAAGTCGTTGTCAACCTGTTGGTCAACGCGTTTCAAGCGATGCCGGGCGGGGGAAGATTGACGGTGCGTACGACGGCGGACGACGAGTACGTCTACTTTGCGGTGGAGGACACGGGTGTCGGAATGAGCGAGGATGTAAAAAAGAATATTTTCCTCCCGTTTTTTACTACGAAGGAGGTAGGTCAGGGAACGGGCTTGGGATTGCCGGTGGTTCACGGGATCGTAACCGCGCACGGAGGCTCGGTTAGCGTCGAGACGGAGCCGGGACGGGGCTCGCGGTTTGAGGTTAGGCTGCCGCGCCGACCGCCCGAGAGAGAGGAAGGACGTGAGGAAAGTAAACGAGGATAAGGACCGGCTCCTGATCGTCGACGACGTACCGGAAATGTTGGAGGCGTTGCAGCGGAAGTTTACTGCGCGGGACTTCGTAGTGCTCACAGCGCCGGGAGTGCCCGAGGCGATCAAGCTTCTCGACGATATGGTCGTCGACGTCGTCATTACCGATATGAAGATGCCGCGCGCGAGCGGCCTCGAGCTGATCCGCTACGTCCGCGAGAACTTACCGGACACGGAGGTGATGATGATCACCGGGTACGCCTCCGTTCCGGACGCCGTAGACGCCGTGAAGACCGGGGCCGAGGAATACCTGGCTAAGCCTTTTACCGACGAAGAGCTATTCGGGGCCGTCGGACGCGTTCTCGAGAAGCTGCGCGCGCGGCGGATGGCCGAGCGTATTCCGACGCCCGGCGACCTCTCCCGTTACGGCCTGGTCGGGAAGTCGAAGGTCATGGGCAAGGTCTTCCATGAGGTAGAGAAGGCCGCGGCGGCGAACGCGACGGTTCTGATCACGGGTGAAAGTGGAACGGGCAAAGAGCTTGTCGCGAGGGCCACACATTACGCGAGCGCCCGGGCCGCGGCGCCGTTCGTGCCGGTAAACTGCGGCGCCGTCCCCGAGGAGCTGCTCGAGAGCGAGCTCTTCGGCCACGTCAAGGGGGCTTTCACCGGGGCGGTGGACACGCGGGCGGGTTTCTTCCAGACGGCCGACGGCGGCTCGATTTTCCTTGACGAGATCAGCGACACCAGCCTGGCGATGCAGGTGAAGTTGCTCCGCGTCCTGCAGGATAAAGAGTTCTACATGGTGGGCTCGCGGCGGTCGCAGAAGGCCGACGTGCGCGTTGTAGCCGCGACCAATAAAGACCTGCTCGGGTTGGTGGAGAAGAATTCGTTTCGCGAGGACCTGTACTACCGGCTGGCCGTTATCACGGTCGACGTCCCGCCGCTCCGCGAGCGAGGCGACGATATCCTGCTACTCACCAACTTCTTCGTCAAAAAGTACTCCGAGGAGCTGGGCAAACCGGCTTCCAACCTCTCCGACAGGGTGATTCAGGTCTTCCTCGAATATAATTGGCCGGGCAACGTGCGCGAGCTGGAAAACGTCGTCCAACGCTTCGTCGCCATGACGGAGTCGGAGGTAATCGACGTCCCGGACCTTCCCTCGCTTATGAGAAACCGGGCCGTCCGGGACGCAAACCTTACGCGGACGCTGCGGGAAATCGAGGTCGCGTACGTCCAGAACGTTCTCGCTTCCGTCGACGGCAACAAGACGCAAGCGGCGAAGATCCTCGGCATCGACCGCAAGACGTTACGGGAGAAGTTGAAGAAAGTCGGAAACGAAGGTACGTAACGTTCCACATCCGCCGGGGGAAATTGCCCCACCGGCCGGATTTGCCCCACTTGTTTCTTAACGTCCAGCTGCGGCGGCCTCGTGCCGCCGTTTTTCGCGGCCCGGTTCCGCATCCCCTAAGTTATTGATTTTACTTGGTTTAACGGGCGAAGTCGCCGCGATTAGGGCGGCGGCGTTGCTTCTGGCACGGCCTTTGCTCCATTATATATGGGGTCGTCGTTATTACTCACCCGTTTAACTTTAACAAGGAGAGCGCCATGCCGCGAGCGAAAACCGGAGTAGAGCGGAAAGCGGCGGAGCGAAGGGCCGCGGAACTTAGCGGTGAATACCTCGGCATTTGCTCCACCTGTAATTACGGCTCGGATTGCGCCCACCGCCTCCGGAACTCGGACCTCGCGATCTGGGAATGTGAGAACTACGACGATTACGTACACTTCAGCGGGATGTCGGTGAACGGCGGCCTTTCCGAGGTCGTTCCCGCGCCGGCCAAATCGCGCCGGCCGGAATTCGACGCCGTCGAGTACCAGGGCTTGTGTAAAAATTGCGAAACACGCGACGAATGCACTTTTCCGCGGCCGGCCGGAGGCGTATGGCACTGCGAGGAATACCAGTAGCAGTAGCGGCCTTTACCGCGAACGGACCTCCGGGAGAGGCCTGTCGTTGACGTTAAGTTAGGAGGCGGAATGCAACCCACGAAGACGCGAGGAGGGGAGCCGGGTGCGACGAGGGCGGCTCAAGCGCCCGCGGCGTTCGGGGCGTATCGCGGGATCTGTTCGACCTGCATCCACGCGCCGACGTGTGTGCACCGCATGAAGAACGCCGAGGTCGCGATATGGGAGTGCGACCTTTTCGAGAGTTATGAAACGCCTCGGTTGTACGAGGCCGTGGAGACTCACCTCGGTCGGCGCGGCGCTATTATGGCGATGCTGGAGGAGATACAGAGTAAATACGGATACCTTCCGGCAGCCGCCCTCAAAGTCATCGCCGATAAGACCGGCGCCTCGCTCGTCGACATATACGGCGTCGCCACGTTCTATAAGTTCTTCAGCCTCGAACCCCGCGGCGAGCATCTGGTATCGGTGTGCTTGGGTACGGCGTGCCACGTACGCAACGGCCCCGCGGTCGTGGGGGAGTTCGAGCGCCAACTCGGCGTCGCTGCCGGCGAGACAACGCCCGACCGGGAATTTACGTTGGATACGGTCGCGTGCCTGGGCGCGTGCGCGCTCGGTCCCATCGTCGTCGTCGACGGTCACTATTTCTCGCACGTCTCGCCCACCAAGGTCAAGCGAATCCTGAAGCGAGCGCGCGAGGGCCTCGATAAGGTGGAGGTTAAAAAAGACAAACGGATCTTCCCGATCCGGGTGAACTGCCCGCGGTGCAACCACAGCTTGATGGACCCCGAGTTCGAGATCGAAGATTACCCTTCGATCCGGGTTACGATGTCGTTCGGCGGCGAGCACGGGTGGCTGCGGCTCTCGAGCCTTTACGGCAGCTACAGCGTCGAGTCGGAGTACAAGATTCCCCAAGACGCCGTCGTCAACTTCTTCTGTCCCCACTGCCACGCGGAGTTGCGCGGCCCGGCGGCTTGCCCGGAGTGCGGCGCGCCGATGGTCTCGATGATCGTGCGCGGGGGCGGCGTCGTCCAAATCTGCTCGCGGCTCGGCTGTAAAGGCCATATGCTGGACGTCAACGGCGTAAACATATAGGCGGGCTTTAGCGGGAAGAGCCCGCTAATATTTTTATTCCCCGCTACGAACGGATAGGAACGACGATGCAACGACTTACCTCTGTCGAAGATTTCGAGGGGCTCCGGGGCCGCTTGGAGAGCGACCGGGAACCGGTAATGCCGACGATCGTCATCAACGCCGGGACCTGCGGCCAGGCCAGCGGCGCCAACGGCCTCATCCGCGTTGCGAAGCGCGACATTTTGGGTAAGGGCCTGGCCGAAAAGGTGCACCTCCGGATCACGGGATGCCACGGCTTTTGCGAAATGGAGCCGTCGGTACTGGTGGACCCGGAAGGCGTTTTCTACCCCAAGGTCGGCCTGGACGCTATGTCGCGCATCGTGGAGGCGGTACCGGCCCGCGAAGTATTAGAGGACTTGTTATACGAAGATCCGGCTACCGGCGAGAAGGTCGCGGGCGAGGCCGACGTACCGTTTTTCCGAAAGCAGGTCCGTACGCTCCTGGGCCAGAGCGAGAAGATCGACCCGATCCGCGTTTACAACTACGTCGAGAACGGCGGGTACGCGGCGTTCGGGGAGGTACTAAAGCGGGGCGACCGTGGGTGGGTGGTCGGAGAGGCCAAGGCCTCGCAGCTGCGGGGCCGGGGAGGCGCGGGCTTCCCGACGGGGTTGAAATGGGAGATGTTGGCGGCGCAACCGAACGGCGCCGGCAAGTTCGTCGTATGCAACGCCGACGAGGGCGACCCGGGCGCCTATATGGACCGCAGCCTGTTGGAGGGTAATCCCCACGCCATCATCGAGGGGATGCTTATCGGCGCGTATGCCACCGGCGCGGATCACGGCGTCCTTTACGTCCGCAACGAGTACCCTCTCGCCATTAAGCACCTTATTATCGCGCTGCGCCAGGCCCGCGAACTCGGCCTCCTCGGCGACAATATACTGGGGACCGGCTTCTCCTTCGACCTCGACCTGGTGCGAGGCGCCGGCGCGTTCGTGTGCGGCGAGGAGACGGCGCTCATGCGTTCGATCGAGGGTAAGACGGGCGAGCCGCGGCAGCGCCCGCCGTACCCGGTAGAGAAGGGGATCGACGGTAAACCGACGGCGATCAACAACGTCGAGACGTGGGCCAACGTCCCGGTGGTCTTCCGGCAGGGCGCGGACGCGTTTGCGAAGGTCGGAACCGAGAATAGCAAGGGTACTAAGATCTTCAGCCTCGTGGGTAAAGTTAAGAATACGGGCTTGGTCGAGGTCCCGATGGGGATGACGTTCGAGGAGATCGTCTACGATATCGGCGGCGGCCCCTCCGGCAAGGCGCCGATCAAGGCCGTCCAGATAGGCGGCCCCTCCGGCGGGTGCATTCCCGCCTCCCACTTCGACCTACCGATCGACTACGAGAGCCTCGCGGAGGCCGGCTCGATGATGGGTTCGGGCGGGATGATCGTTATGGACGAGAACACCTGCATGGTGGACGTCGCCCGGTACTTTCTGAACTTTCTGAAGGACGAATCCTGCGGCAAATGCTTCACCTGTCGTAAGGGGACGCAACGCATGTACGAACTCCTCGACGACGTATCGCGGGGCGTCGCTGCGCGCGGCCACCTCGACCTCCTGCTCGAACTCGGGGAGGCGGTCAAGGACACGACGATGTGCGGCCTGGGCCAGACGGCGCCGAATCCGGCGCTGTCAACGCTCCGGTACTTTCGGGAGGAGTACGAGGCGCACCTCCGCGACAAGAAGTGCCCCGCGGCCGTGTGCAAGGAGCTGATCGCGTTCGCTATCGACGCGGAGCTCTGCGACGGGTGCGGCGCGTGCGCCAAGGTTTGCCCGGAGGAGGCGATCGCCGGGGAGCGCGACGAAACCCATACGATCGACTCGGATAAATGTAATAAGTGCGGCTCGTGCTACGACGTCTGTCAACGCGAGGCCGTCATAAAAGAATAGCGCCGGAGCGAATCGCGTTTTGGGCCGGGTTACCGGCGAACAAGGTAAAAAGTTATGGTGAAGCTCGCGATCAACGGCTTGCCGGTAGAAGTTGAGAAGGGGACGACTCTGCTCGAGGCGGCCAAGTTCCTCGGCTTTCCGGTCCCTACGCTCTGTTATAACGAGGGGCTGTCGCCCTACGGCGCCTGCCGCCTGTGCGTCGTCGAGATCGGCGAAGGGCCGCGGGCCAAGCTCGTCTCCTCTTGCACCTATCCGGCGGGGGACGGGCTAAAAGTACGGACAGCCTCGGCGCGCGTCCTCCGCGCGCGTAAGATAGTTCTGGAGCTTTTGTTGGCCTCGTGCCCGCAATCGAAAGTAATCCAGGACCTGGCTTCCGCTCACGACGTGCGCCGGCAGCGCTTCAAGCAAGAGCACGAGGACTGCATAATGTGCGGCCTGTGCGTACGGATGTGTGAGGAACAGATGATGGCCAAGGCCATCGGTTTCCAGGGCCGCGGCGAGGACCGTCGCATCGGTACCCCGTTCGACCTCAAGTCGGAGGAGTGCCGACTGTGCGGCGGTTGCCTTTATATATGTCCGGCCTGCCAGCTCCGCTGCACGTACACGGAAACTGAGAGTGCGATCTGCGGCGGCTGCGCCAACCTCGCGCCGCCGTGCGTGGAGAAAGAACCGTTCGACGACATGATGTGTTATATGGACCCGTGCGTCGCCTGCGAGATCGAAAAGAAGTAGTTATATGAAAGGAGTCTACGGATTATGTCATTGTCCAGGGTTAACGCCTCGGCCGCTACGCTGACGAAGAACCGGACCGAAGATTCGATCGTGCCCCTCTCGGGCATGTGCGTCACGTGCGTGGACGGCTGCATCGGCATGTGCGAGATCGGGAAGTCGGCCTACCGAGGCCACGAAGTCATCTATCCCCAACCCTTCGGCGTCATCACCACCGCGGCCGAGAAGGTTTACCCGGTCGATTACTCGCACTTCAACATTATGGGAACCGCCGTCGGCGCTCACGGGATCGAGGCCGACAGCGACAAGGCGGTTTTCCCCGCCGTGAATTTGCAGACTACGTTCGGTCACGACGGCGGTATAAAATTCCGCCTGCCGATTATGATCCCCGGCATCGGCTCGACCAACATTGCAAAAAACAACTGGGAGGGGCTCGCAATCGGCACCGCGCTGGCCGGGACGGGCCTCACCATCGGCGAGAACGTCGTCGGCATGGACCCGGAGAGCAAAATCAAGAACGGCCGCGTCGTGGATACGGTGGACCTCAAGCGCCGCGTCGCGTTATTCACGGACAACCAGCGCGACGGCTACGGCGCGATCGTCCTCCAGGCCAACGTCGAGGACACGCGGCTCGGCGTTCAGGAGTACGGGATCGAGAAGCTCGGCGTGGAGTGCGTGGAGCTCAAGTGGGGCCAGGGCGCCAAGGACATAGGCGGCGAGGTTAAAATCCGCGACCTCAAGAAGGCGCAGCTGTTGTACGAACGAGGTTACGTCGTCCTGCCCAACCCGACGGACCCGGACGTCATCAAAGCCTTCGAGCGCGGCTCGTTCAAGGAGTTCGAGCGGCACTCGCGCGTCGGCATGGTGACCGAGGAGTCGTTCGCGCAGCGGGTCGAAGAGGTCCGGAAGGCCGGCGCCAAGTACGTCTTCCTCAAGACCGGCGCGTACCGGCCGGCCGACCTCGCCCGGGCCGTCAAGTTCGCCTCCAAATACAAGCTGGATCTATTGACGGTGGACGGCGCCGGCGGCGGGACCGGTATGAGCCCGTGGCGCATGATGAACGAGTGGGGCGTGCCGCCGGTCGAAATCCACTCGCTGATGTACCAGTATACCAAGCGTCTCGCCGATAAGGGCGAGTACGTGGCGCCGCTGGCCGCTGCGGGCGGCTTTACGTTCGAGGACCAGATCTTCAAGGCCCTGGCGCTGGGCGCGCCGTTCGCGAAGCTCGTCGGCATGGCCCGCGGCCCCATCGCCGCGGCGATGGTGGGCAAGACGATCGGCAAAACGATCGAAGACCGGCAGCTACCGGTTTACGTAGAACGGTTCGGCGATACGGTCGACGAGATATTCGTGACCGCGGCCGAACTCCGTAAAGAACTCGGCGACGACGAGTTCGAGAAGTTACCCCCCGGCGCGATCGGCCTGTATACCTACTACGAGCGCCTGGCCCAGGGCTTGCGCCAGCTGATGTGCGGCAGCCGGAAGTTCGCGCTGGAGTACATATCGCGGGACGACCTGGCGGCGCTTACGCCGGAGGCGGCCGAGATCAGCGGGATCCCGTACGTCATGGACGTCGATAAAGAAGAGGTAGAGGCGATCCTGGACGCTTAAATTAATTCGGCAAAAATAAGGTAAAAAATAAGGCGCCCTAATTTCCGGGCGCCTTATTTTACTCATATTGTTGCGGTTGCAACCGCGTATTTCCGAGGGTTGCCGCTCCCAAAGCAGACGCGCTGCCGGCCCGCGCTACTCCCCGGTTAAACAACGCACTTCCAACGCCGACGTCCGATTGGTTCATACCGCAAGAGTATACTTAAACGGGTAGTGCGAAAAGACGCCCGGCCTCGGGCGTCGTATTTTATTGACGAGATTCGACTTGCGATAAGGGTTTTTAAACGACCTTCCGCGATATTAGCAACTTCTCTCGACATATTTTTTTCCGTCGGCCCCAGCGTTGAAGCTGGCACCGAAGACGCCGATCCGATTTTAATAACGCTTTGACGCGGCTAACGGAATCGGGGGCGATGGAGGTGGATAAACGTAAGCACGAAGCCGAACTGGCCGAGTGTTAAAGGGGATGGTCTCTCTGCGTTGGCGCCGGTGACTGACGAAAATTGACAGCCACACCACCTATAAAGGTGTAGCAGAAGGGGCTTTATCGATCAATGGTAGATAACAGAAACAAAGGGAAAGGCTCCCCGCAGGAATTGAATGGGTCGAGGCACCGTAAAGGCCGCGCGGGAAAAACTGGCGTAGGCCGCGGGCGACCGCAGGGCCAGTCGCCGGATTTGGCTAACCTTATCGAAAACGTCTCCGACGCGGTGATTTGCACTGATTTGGATTTCCGAGTCCGGGCTTGGAACCGGGCGGCGGAGGTCATTTACGGTTGGAAGGCGAAGGAAGTAATCGGAAAACGGGTCTCGGAAGTTATTAAGGTAGAATATCCGAGCCGCGACGGCGAGGAAGTCATTAGGGAATTCTTCGCGAAAGGCTTTTGGAACGGGGAAGTAATCCAAAAGAGGAAAGACGGGACGCGCCTTTACGTACTGACGTCTGTATCGTTCCTGACGGACGACGACGGGAACCGCATAGGAATCGCAACTATCAACCGGGACGTAACGGAACGCAAACACGCCGAGAAAGCCCTCCGTGCGAGCGAGGTGAGATTTGAGAACATCATCGAGAACCTGCCTATGGGCGTACATATGTACCAGCTCGAGGCCGATGGCCAGCTGCGGTTTATCGGGGCGAATCCGGCCGCCGATAGGATCCTCGGCGTCGATAACAGCCAGTACGTCGGTAAAACGATTTACGAGGCGTTCCCTTGGATCGGCGAGACGGAGGTGCCGGAAAAGTTACGCCACCTCGCCTTGTACGGCGGGCTCTGGGTAAACGAGGAGACCCGATACGAAGACGGACGGATCGCCGGCGTGTTCGAGTCGTACAATTTCCAGATTTCACCGAACGTTGTGGTTTCGTTGTTCCGTGACATAACGGCGCGCAAACAGGTTGCGGAGGAGCTAAGGGAGAGCCGGGCGCGGTTGTTGGAAGCAGAACGCGTAGGGGACATGGGCAACTGGGATTGGAACGTTGTTGACAACGAGCTTGCCTGGTCCGACCAGATATACCGGATCTTCGGGTTGGCGCCGGGGGAGTTCGAGGAGACGTACGAGGCTTTTTTGGATACGGTCCACCCGGAGGACCGCGAGGTTGTTACGGCTGCCGTCGACGAAGCCCTCGCCGGGCAGCAAAAATATAGCATCGACCATCGGATCGTTCTGCCCAACGGCGAGGAGCGCGTCGTACACGAGAACGCGGAAGTTACTTTCGACGCCTCGGGCCGGCCTCTCCGAATGCTGGGGACGGTACAGGACGTCACCGAGCGTAAGCGCGCCTACGAAGAATTACAGAAGAGCCTCTACGGTACCATAGACGTCATATCTCGAATCGTCGAAGAACGCGATCCGTACACTTCCGGCCACCAGGCGCGCGTCGCGCAGTTGGCGCGCGCGATCGCTCTGGAGATGGGGTTTTCCGAAGACCGGACCGAAGGCGTTTTCGTAGCCGCATCGGCCCACGACCTTGGTAAGATCTCGATCCCCGCCGAGATTCTTAGTAAGCCGCGTTTCCTGAGCGAAACGGAGTTCGACCTCATTAAAACCCATCCTAGAATCGGCGACATGATTCTGAAAAACGTAGAGTTTCCCTGGCCCGTGGCGGACATCGTCCTGCAGCACCACGAACGCATGGACGGTTCCGGGTATCCAGCCGGGTTGCGCGGCAACGAGATCATACCGGAGGCTCGGGTCCTGAGCGTAGCCGATGTCGTTGAGGCTATGTCTTCCCACCGTCCCTACCGGCCCGCCCAAGGAAAGTCGGAAGCCCTCGGTGAAATATCCCGGTGCCGGGGGACCCTATACGACGCCGACGTCGTGGACGCATGTTTGAAGTTGTTCCGCGAGGGTGGGTTTCAGTTCGACTAAGTACCCCAGGCGTAGCGCCAAGTGAGGTAGTTAATATGTGGCCCGAGGCTTTTTTTGCTGCCTTCCCCTTTTAACAGCTGCGCTTTTCTTGGCCATAATATGCTATGACAAAGAGTCGAAACCTAGTGTTAAATATTTTGACCGTTCTAGCACTCACAGGGGCGCTAGCGTGTTCGGCGTACGCGGCAAAGGACGATCGTTGGCACCGCCATAGCACTTTCGGGTGGGCCGTCAACGTTTTCGGGCAATATTACCTGGAAAGCGCGGAGGACAGGGCGCGCGGCCCCGTGTTCGGCCTGCGGTTCGTATGCACGCCCATCCGGGAAGACCGCGCCGCTTTCGATTTCGCCGCCGGCGCCGACGCAGGGTTCGCGCGAGGTACTTCTACGTACCGGCTCGGTTCCGCTTACGCCGACGTGCGGGTATATATATGGTTGTGGGCGCCGTTCTACCTGCAAGGGGGCGCTGGGATTACGCTGTTGGCCGCCTCCGAGGCCGGGGGGGATATAATTATCCGTAAACGGAACGCTGGTAAGTCCTTTTTCGTGGGCCCCGCGTTCCAGTTCTCTCCGGCCTTTATGGTCCTTCCCGAATGGCGATGGGACGCAGTCTCCTTCGGTTCACCCCCGTACCTCCGAGGTTGTCACCAATCCTGGCGCATTTTAATCAATCTCAATTAATACGCGCGTGGACCTTAGCTGGCAACTTCCCCGCCAAAGGTATTTCTTCGTTGCGGCGGGCTACAGACGCGTAAGCGCGACGCCCTCGCCGCGGGCGCGTTACGTACGAATATCCAGGCCGCCTCGGGTCCGGTTTGGGCGAGCCCTCGAGCGCTTAGGGACTCTGGTAGGGAAAATGAAGACGAAAATATGAGAAAGACTTTAACTGTAAAGGTGGGGTAACTCCTGGACCCGGCGCCGCGCGACGGCGCGGCATAGTGTGTTCTTTAGTAGTTCGGCGTCGAATTCCCCTTTTACGAGCAGATTTCCTCCCTCGTAATCTGAGTCGTTGAGCCGTGACGTTACGGCGTTCCGGTCGGTCAAGAGGACGACGGCCGTCTCCGGCGCGAATATGCGTAACTTTTTTAAAGCCGCAGGATCGACGTTCCACGCCCAGGAGATATCGACCAAGATGACGTCGAATCTTTCTTCCCTAAGACGTTTGAGGGCCGCGCGGATCGCTGTCGCGTATTCTACCCGAAACCGAGGGCGCGGCACGTCCCGTAGCAACGTTTGAACAAGTAACGTGACGGCGCCGTCATCTTCAATTACTAAGACGGTGAATTCTCCCCGCTTCACGATTGCGCCTCCTTTGCAGACTGTTTCTTGCTTGCCGCGCGCCGCACGCCACGCCGCGTGCGTCGTCTTACTTAGGCTACCCGACCGCGGGGCTATTATTACGTACCGTCGTGTCAGAATATGTCATCCCGGTTCGCTGCCTGGCCGACGTTTTGCCTCGTCGTGCGGCCGCGCCCGGCGTAGATCGTCGGCGGGATTTCGTCATTTACGCTCGCGCGAAGTCGGCGCCACTACCTCTTGGTACGTCGCGGCGCCGTAGCATATACCCAAGCACGAGCCGTAACAGTCTGCCGGACCGCCTGTCGTCTCCGCGCCGTGGCTTACGAAACATCCGACGGCGCACGAAACCTCGTACGTTTCGCGGCCGTTTCGTCGCTCTTCGCTCCGCTCGAAGAAGAGTTTGCGCGACCGGACCGTCGCGCGCGTGCGGCGGTCCGGTTTCACGTCCGGCGGAGAGGGGTGAAGCTCGAGCGGCGCGGCGTCGACCTCCAAGCGGCCTGCGCACCGGCCGCTGCAGGTGCCGTAGCACGAAACGGCCACTATGCACCCGTCTTCAAGTTCGCTCACGTAGTGGCATTCCCGGTCGGCGCATTCGCCGGCACAATCAAATCCACAATTTTCTTTCTTCATGGCGGTACTCCTTTTGGAATCTTCGAGTTTCTCGGCCTCTTCCCGCGTCCCGCAGTCCAGATGCTACGCGTCGCGAGGGAGGGTATTTATCCGCTCTTTCCGGAGGTGGCTTTCTACGAACAACGTTACTTCGTCGGCGCGTTTGAACGTGTGGCGCAGATAGAAGTTTTCCCTCGAGAGGTTTTCGAGGGCGCCGCCGCGGCACTTCCCGCCGAAGTCGACTACGTAAACGTTTTTCGCGCCGAGGCGGCGAAGGGCGGCGACGGTTTTATAGGGGGTGCGTTTTGTGTAGGTGTACAACAGCGGCGCGTTGAGGGAGCTCGCGAGAGCCGCGGCGTACGAGGCGCTCGCGGCGGCGACCTTATCGCCGGAGGGAACGTACGGCGCGATGACCACGTCGCGTGCCTGCGCCCACTTGGTGGAAAGGGTGGCGGCGACCGTTATGACGTCGCCTTCGATCGTCGAGACGTTGCCGGCGGAAACGCCGTAGGCGCCGCGGGCTTCGGCGATTTTAGCTTCGCGCGCGTCGCCGACGACTACGAGGTAGGACGCGGTAGCGTCTTCGTCGCCTTCGCCGTAGGAGGTGTCCGGGTCGTCCGTGAGGAGCGGCGCCCGGCGGAGGCTGATGTCGTCCCAGTACCTGAACACCGGCACCGCGGCCAGGTAGTTATAATATGTGTCGGCGTTCTTCTCGTCGACGTGAACCAATCCCACCGAGGGAATAACTTCCGCCTCGGCGCCCCGTGCCAGGCCCGCGGCGGCCAGAGAAATCGCTACGATCGTCATGGTTTTCATTTCGTTCTTCCTTTGGTTATGGCGCTTTTCGTTTTCGCGTCCGGTCGTATTCACGCTTATATATAAAGCAACGTCGGTGCCAAAGGCGCCCGGCCCGCGGCGCGGCGGCGCTACCCCTTATTAATGAGGTAGTTAGGGTGTTACGGGTCGTCCCCGGGGAGCATGAAAAAGCCGCCCCGAGAAGGGGCGACCGTTCGAAATCGGTACACCGATTTTTCATTTCTTAACAACCCGAAAGGGGAGGGCGCCGAATAAAAAACCCCGGCGCGGGGGCGGCCGGGGCGTTCCGCAACGCGGCCTCGTTAGATTTCCATCTCTACTTCAAGGCCCGCGTGATACGGCTTGAACTTGATGCCGTCGGTGAGGGCGAAGAACGCGAGGTCGGCGGCGGCGTAGGCCAGGGCGCCGTAAAAGCGAAACTCGACGTCTTCGAGCGTTTGGGTGGGCTGGGTCTCTTCGATGACGTAGCTTAAGACGGCCGTGGCGACCGTGGAGGCGCCGACGATCTGAAGCTCGCGGAACCAGGGGCTAGGCGCGGTCATATAGGAATCCTCCGCGGGGAGGGCCGCGCGGAGAAGCAGTGCCGAAACCGCGCACGTAGCGGCGCCGAAGGCGGCGTTCTTGGTGTTGTCTTGAGCCTGCGTTTCGGCATGGGTGGCGACGGCTGGAACGAGCGACACCAGGACGATCAACCTTTTCATTTTCGCTTCTCCTTTTAAAAGATTTAAATCGTAGCGTTTAGTATCTTCTCCGTTCCCGTTTAATAAGGAGCAAAGGCCGTGCCAGATTTCGGCGACGAGCGGGGCGGGCACGTAAGCGGCTAATAAATAATAAGTTGGAACGGGTACCCGACATCGGGTTGCGCGTAACGCCTCGGCCCGCGGCCCGTCGGGATCGTTAAGCCTTTAAACCGGTAGTTATAAATTTGAGCGGTGCGGTTAGTTTGAATTGTCCGCGGAGCGAGGTTTAGTCCCGAACAAGGACTGACAGGAACTGACAGAACCCGAGATTAAAATGGGGCCGGAAGAGAGGATGGAAGTTGAACGTAGCCGGGGGGTAGGAGAAACGGAGCGCCGGAGGTCGCCTGTAATGTCGCGGGAACGGAAAAATCGCTCGGGTAAAAAAGGGATAAAAATATTCTTCGTAGGCCTGGCCGTTGTTTTAGCCCTGGCTTTTTGGTTAATTGACGCGGGCGTACATTATTTCGTTTTCGGCGAGGGTTATTGCTACAAATGCGTTTTGTTTCCGGGAGGACACGAGCTCGTGATGCGCCTCCTTTTCGTTTCCGGCCTTCTTGTCTTCGGCGTATTCGCGCAAATCGTTACGAACAGGCGTAAACGGGCCGAGGTAACGTTGCGCGCTTCCGAGGAGAAGTACCGGAAGCTAATTGAGACGTTACCGGGAGGCGTGTCGACGACGAACTTCGACGGCGTTATAACTTACGCCTCGCCCCAGTCGGCCGCGCTGCACGGCCTCGACCGCGCGGAGGATCTGGTGGGGAGGAAGTTCTACGAGCTCCTGGCGCCGGAGGCCCGGGAGAAGGCGGCCGCGAAATTCCGACAGGCGATCGAGGAGGGAGGCGTCCGTAACTTGGAGCTAATGTTCCAACGGAAAGACGGCGATCGCTATTACGGCGAGGTGAACGCGACGTTGCTGAAAGACGCCGAGGGAAGGCCGACGGCGTTTATCGCGACGACGAGGGACGTCACGGAGAGGAAGCGGGCCGAGGAGGCGCTGCGCCGGGCCCGCGACGAGCTGGAAGAACGCGTCCAGGAGCGCACCGCCGAGCTGGCCGCCGCGAACCGGGAAATCCGCGCGGAAATAGAGGAACGCAAAGAAGCTGAGACGGAGCTCCGCCGGAGCGAGGAGCGCTACCGACAATTATTCAACAGCGCGAGCGACCCGTTGTACCAATTCGCCATGACGGAGGAGGGTTTGCCCGGTCGGTTCGTAGCCGTCAACGACGCCGCCTGCCGCGCGCTTGGATACTCGCGGGAGGAGCTATTAGCGCTATCGCCTCTCGATATACAACCTCCGGAGGCGACCCAAGAAATACCGAAACTCGCCCGTAGGATCATAGCTGAGGGCGGCCTAGTTTTCGAGACGGTTAATGTGACGAAGGAGGGCCGGGTTTTCCCCGTCGAAATAAGCATTCACGTCTTCGAGCTGGGCGGTGTGCGTACCGGGCTGGCGATCGCCCGCGACATCACCGAGCGCAAGCAGGTCGAGGAGGAAGTACGCCGGGCGCGCGACGACCTCGAGGTCCGCGTAGAAGAGCGCACCGCGGAACTTACCGAGACGCTGGAGAAACTCCGCGCGTCGGAGGAGACGTACCGGAAGCTTGTCGAGACGTTACCTGGAGGGGTGTCGACTACGAACTTCGACGGCGAAATAACCTACGCCTCGCCCCAGTCGGCTGCGTTGCACGGCTTCGACCGCGCCGACGATCTCGTGGGGAGGAAGTTCTTAGAGCTCCTGGCTCCGGACGCCCGCGCGAAGGCCGCGGCGGAATTTCAAAAGGCGATCGCGGGGGGAGGCGTTCGTAATTTGGAACTCACGTTTCTGGGGAAGGACCGTAACAGTTATCCCGGCGAGGTGAGCGCGACGTTGATGAAGGACGCCGACGGCAAGCCGACGGGATTTGTCTCGACGACTAGAGACATAACGGACCGGAAGCGGGCGGAGGCGGCGGTGCGGGAATCCGAAGAGAAATACCGCACCCTCGTCGAGCAGGCCCGCGACGGCATCCTAATCGTCCAGGAGGGGCGGTTGGCTTTCGCGAACGGCGCGTTCGCCGAAATGGTCGGGTACGCCCGAGATGAGTTGGCCGGGAAAGAATTTTTTACGATCGTTCCGCCGCGCCTACATAAGGAGGTGGCCGCCCAGTACGAACGATATGAACCGGGGGTCGAACCGGCCCGGGCGTACGAGACCTGCCTGCTAACGCGGGACGGCCGGGAGGTCCCGGTCGCCGCGAAGGCGAGCCAAATTCAATATGGGGGCCGGCCGGCGCATCTGGTTTTCGTCTACGACCTCACCGAGCGTCGCGAGCAGGAGAAAGTCGTGCGCGAGCAAAAATGGGTTCTGGAGAACGTCCTGGACAATATGGGCGAGATGGTGTACGTCCTGGACCCGGATACGCACGAAATCCTATTTACGAACGAGACCACGGAAGCGGCCCTCGGCAAAGGTCTGGCGGGCCAACCTTGTTACCGGGCGATCTGGGGCCTGGAGGTGCCGTGTCACGGCTGCGAGATCGCGAAGGTATTCGCGGGTGGCGGTGAAGAAACTTATACGCGCGAGGCGTTTAACGAGAAGCTCGGGCGATGGCTGCGGATCAACGTGCGGTCCGTGCCGTGGCTCAACGGCGGCCAGGTCTGTTGCGCCGTCGCTGCGGATATCTCCGAGAGCAAAGCGCTCGAGGAGGAAATAATCGCCCACAACCGTACCCTCAACCGGACGGTAAAGGAACGTACGGCCGCGCTCGAGGCCAAGAACCGCGAGCTCGAGTCGTTTGCTTATTCCGTCTCGCACGACTTGCGCGCCCCCCTTCGCTCCGTCGAGGGTTTTTCCCGCGCGGTCCTGGACGACTATCACGAGAAGCTGGACGAAGACGGCCGGGACTTCCTGGAGCGCATCGTCGGCGCCGCCGTCCGGATGGACCGTCTGATAAGCGATTTACTGAATTACTCTCAGCTCGGGAGGAGCGGCGTCGATTACGAGATCGTGGATATGAACGAACTCGTCGCCGTCGCGTTAGGGGAGCTGGACGAAAGCATCAAGGCCGCCGGCGCGCGGGTTGAGGTGGTCGGGCCGTTACCGCGGGTCAACGGCGACCGGTCGATGCTGTTTGTGTTGTTGAATAACCTGGTCGGGAACGCGATAAAGTACCGCAAGGCCGACGTGACGCCGGAGGTGAAGATATCCTGCCGCGAGGAAGGCGAGAAAGTCGTCTTCGCCGTCGAGGATAACGGCATCGGCCTAGATATGAAGTTTCACGATAAAGTATTCGAAATTTTTCAGCGGCTTCACACCGAAGACGAGTACCCCGGCACGGGTATAGGCTTGGCCAGCGCCAAGAAGGTCGTAACGGCGCACGGGGGGCGGATATGGTACGAATCCAAGCCGGGGGGCGGAACTACCTTTTTCTTTGAGGTGCCCGGTGAGCGAGGCGAGGGCGACAGCTACGGAGGTTAATTTTGGCTGAAGAAGAGGCGGTCGTACTTCTCATAGAAGATAACGACGACGACGTAAGGCTGATTACGCGGGCTTTAGGGGAGACGGCACTTCCGAAGCGGGTGGAGGTTGCCCGAAGCGGCGCGGAGGCCGCGGCCTATATCACCGCCGCTCCGCCTTACGAGGACCGGGGACGGTACCCGCTGCCGGTGCTCATCATCCTGGACTTGAAAATGCCCGGCGTTGACGGTTACGACGTATTGAGGATGATAAGGGCTCACGACGACCTGTGCAGCGTTGCGGTGGTAATTTTAACGGACGTCAAAGAGGCGGGGAGCGTGTCCCGCACTTACGACCTCGGCGCCAGCGTGTATTTCGTGAAACCGCACGCGGGCCGCACTTTCGCCGGCGTAGCGCGCGAGATAGAGAGTTATTGGCTCGCCGGCCGCGAAGGCGGAGGAGAGTAGGGATTGCGTTGAGGGCCGCGGCGAGGACGACGTTTAGAGACACATATTTTGTCGGCCGGCACGACGCGCACGATTCGAAACGCGTAACGCGCCGACGGCGGCGTACGCGGAGCGCCGTTAGCGCATAGCACTTTGGGAGTTTCGGTACGACGGGATATGCGAGGTGACGAATATGAACCCGAGCGACGCGGTAATACTGGTGGTGGAAGATAACGACGACGACGTGATGTTGATTCGTCGCGCGTTCCACAAGACGCGGTTGCCCAAGCAGGTGGAGTTCGCCCGCGACGGCGCCGAAGCCATAAAATATCTCTTGGGTGGCCCGCCCTACGACGACCGCCGGCGCTACCCTCTTCCCGAACTAATTATCCTGGATTTGAAGATGCCCCGCGTCGACGGCTTCGAAGTCTTGCGGGCAATAAAGGGGGCTTCACGAACCAGGAGGATACCGGTCGTTATACTGACCTCGTCGAGCGAGGCCGCGGATATAAGGCGCGGTTACGATCTGGGGGCGAACAGCTATCTTATAAAACCGGTAGCTTTCGAAAAGTTTTCCGACGTCGTCGCGGAAATCGAGAGTTACTGGTTGGCGCTCAATGAGTCGCCGCCGAGGATCGAGGTGCAGGCCGTTGCCGGCCATTAAGGCCCTTATAATCGACGACAGCGAGGACGACCGCGGGCTCGTTAAACGGGCTCTCGCCGGGGCGGAAGAGGACTACGAGGTCGTCGAGGCGTTGTCGCGGCCCGAACTGGAGGAGAAGCTCGCCGCCGAGGAATTCGACCTCGTCATCTCCGATTTCAACATACTGGGCCTCGACGGCCTCGAGGTCTTAAAGGTCGTCCAGACTGTGCGACCCGATACGCCCGTTGTCTTGTTGACGGGAACCGGTAACGAGGAGGTCGCGGTAGCCGCGCTGAAACGGGGCGCGGCCGATTACGTCGTCAAGTCGGTTAAGCACATAAAGAAATTACCTGCGACCGTGACGGCCGTGCTGGACCGGGCCGGAATCGCTCGCGAGCGGAAGAGCCTGGAGGAAGCGCTCGGCACCTCCGAGGAGAAATACCGTTCGTTGGTGGAGACGGCCCGCGAGGCCGTTTTGAGCGTCGACGAAGACGGCCTCGTTGCGTTCTCGAGCCGGGGGGCCGAGCTTATGTTCGGTTATTCCTCCGAGGAGATGGTGGGTAAATCGTTCACGACGCTCGTACCGCAGGTAGCCCGGGACGCTTTCGGCCGTGAGGTCGTGCGTCACCTCGGACGCCAAAACGCGACTGCGGGTTGCCGGATTATGGCGACGTCGTTGACTCGCAAAGACGGCGAGGAGTTTTCGGCCGAAGTCTCTTTTTCCAATCCGGGCGCGAGCACCGGCGGCGCTTTTACGGCCGTAATTCGAGACGTTACCGAGAAAAAACGGTTGGAGGAGGAGGTCGCCAGGTTGGACCGCCTCGCGGCCATCGGCGAAATGACTACCGGGATAGCGCACGAGGTTAGAAACCCTTTGGCTGCGATAGCGACTTCCGCGGCCGTTGCGAAACAAGACCTCGCGAGCGCGGGCCTTGATACGGAGAGCGCTGATTGGATCTTGGAGGGAGTCCGTAAGGTCGAAAAGTTGCTTAAAAGGTTCTTCGATTTCGCGAGACCGCTAACGCCGGAACGGCAGCGTTGCGACGTAAACGCTTTGATCCGGGAGGTCGTGAAGTCCGAAGACGCGAACTTGGCCGCGTCCGACGTAACGGTCGAATTGGAGTCCGCCGAGGGGGCGCCGCCTGTTTTCGTCGATCCGGGTTTAATGAAATCGGTTTTTACGAACGTCGTAGTTAACGCCCGCCAGGCTATGTCCGAGGGGGGGGTTTTGATAATCCGCTCCGAACTCGGCGGCGCCGACCGGGGGACGATAACCCTTTCGTTCGCCGATACCGGCCAGGGGATTTCGCCCGAGGAAGCGAAACGGGCGTTGGAGCCGTTCTTCACTACGAAACCCGACGGCGTCGGCCTCGGCCTGCCGTTGTGTTTTAAGATAATTAAGGCCCACGGCGGCGAATTAACCATCGCCGGCCGGGAAGTGGGTTCGGAGGTAACGATAACTTTACCTGTCGCGGAGCGGTGATATGAAAGCAACGATCCTAATCGTCGAGGACGAGGATATCTTAAGGCGCTCTTTGGGCAAATATTTTAAGGGCGCGGAGTATACCGTTTTGGAGGCCGAGAACGGCGAGGCCGCGGTTCAGTTATTCGAGGAGCGAGCGGTGGACATAGTCATTCTGGACTTGAGGCTCCCCGGCATGGACGGCCTGGCGGTTCTAAAGGAGTTCAAGGCCCGGGAACCGTCGACGGTCGTCATAATGATGACGGCTTACGGCGACATCAAGCCGGCGGTAGAGGCCATTAAATACGGCGCTTACGATTACGTTAAGAAACCTTTCGAACCGGACGATATGTTACGTCTGGTTGAGAACGGGCTCCAGGCTTATTTCTTGCGCCGGGAGTTGTCGTCATTACGGGAAGGGCAATCGGAGAAATTTAAGTACATAATTTCCGAGAGCCCGAGCATGCGACGCGCGCTGGCGCTTGTGGATCGCCTGAGCCGGACGCCCCGTACCCGGGTCTTGATCGTGGGCGAGACCGGTACGGGTAAGGAGGTCATCGCGCGCGAAATTCACGCCCGGAGCGACCGTGCCTCCAGACAATTCGTGGCCGTAAATTGCAGCGCGCTGGCGGAGAGTCTGCTGGAGTCGGAGCTCTTCGGCCATACAAGGGGCGCGTTTACCGGCGCCCGCAAAGAGAAACGCGGCTTGTTCGAGTACGCCGAGGGCGGGACCCTTTTCCTCGACGAGGTGGGCGACATGCAGCTTTCGCTGCAGCCCAAGATCCTGCGCGCGGTTGAGGAAAAGACCGTTCGCCGCGTCGGCGGCCTGGAAGATATCCCGGTAGACGTGCGCATTATCGCGGCGACCAATCGCGACCTGCGCGTAATGGTGGCCGAAGCCCTCTTCCGGGAGGACCTGTATTACCGGTTGAACGTGTTCACGATATACGTGCCGCCGCTCCGCGATCGCTCGGAAGATATCCTTCCCCTCAGCGCGTACTTCGTCGAGATGTTCAACGCGGAGTTTAAGAAGAACGTTGCGGAATTGACGCCCGGCGCGGAGGAGGTGCTGCGGCGTTACCGGTGGCCGGGAAACGTACGCGAGCTGCGAGGTGTGATCGAGCGCGCCGTTATCCTGACGGAGGGGGAGAAGATATTACCCTCGGCCATAGTCATCGGGCCGCCGAATTTGAGCGGCGAGGCGGGTGAAGAGAGCCACGCGGGCGACCCGGAGTTGTCGTTGGACGAGCTCGAGAGAAGACACATCCTGGACGTGGTGGCGATCGCGAATGGCAACAAGTCCCAAGCCGCGAAGCTGCTCAATATAAGCCGGACGACGCTGTGGGCGAAGCTAAAGAAGTATGGCACGTTGACTCGGCGGGAGGGGTGCCCGACCAGTTCCCGTTAGCCGTTTATTTATTAAGCGACCGCGGCGGGGGTTACCGGAGGCGAGAGGAAAGGGGTTCGGGATTGAAAAGGGACTGACGTTTTCTGACACAAAGTCGTATTAAATTGGTTGCATGATTGAACGAAAAGAGGGCCGGATGGCGACTGAACGGAAAACGAACGCAACGGCACGTAGCAATTCGGAATCACGTAAGGAATTTTACGTCTCGCGGTACGGCCGTGAGATGTTGCCGGCGGAGGAGGCGCCGTATTTCTTGATGGGGACGGCGACCATTGCTCTCCCGGCGACTCATCTGATCGAGGTGGGCTTCTTCAAAACCTACGGCGTTATCGTGACGGCGCCGGCTTTGGAGAACGTAGTTTTCTTGCCGTTCGACGTCACGCCGTCTTAAGGCGCCCGATTTGTACGCGGAAAAAGCCGGTAGAGTGTAGGTAGCGGGAAAATAGGAGTAAATTGGCAACGGAATATAAGGGAGTTCGCCTATGAAAGTAGCGGTCGTCCACGATTATTTGAACCAACTGGGCGGAGCGGAGAAGGTGCTTCTGGCCGTCACCGAGTTGTTCCCCAGGGCGCCGATTTATACGCTGCTTCACGACAGGGACAAGTTAGAGGGGTTTTTACGCGGCCGCGCCGTACGCGCCTCGTGGTTACAGCGTATGCCCTTCGCGAGACGTTGGTACGAGAAGTATCTGGCGTTGTACCCGTTCTTCATCGAGCAAATGGACTTGTCCGGTTACGACCTCGTCATAAGCGACTCGAGCGCGTGGGCAAAGGGGGTATTGACGTTTCCCCCGACCTGCCACGTTTCGTACCTCCACACGCCGATGCGATTCGCCTGGGATTACTATTACGAGACGGTGGCGCGTATGCCGCGGTTGTATAGCGGCGCGTTGCGGTTGATCATGTCGTACCTTAGGGTGTGGGACGTCGTGGCGACCCGTCGGGTCGACTTCCTGGCGTGCAACTCGCGCACCGTTCAGAGCCGGGTCAGGAAGTATTACGGCCGGCACGCGGAAGTAATACCCCCGCCGGTAGACACCTCTTTCTTTACCCCCGCCCAGAACGGCGACGACGGCGAACTCGGCCGGCAATTCGGAAAACCTTATTTCCTGATCGTCTGCCGGTTGAAAGATTACAAGAGGGTCGACTTGGCGGTGGAGGCGTTTCGGGGAATGCGGCGGCGGCTGGTGATTATCGGCGACGGCCCCGAGCGGAAGAAACTCGCGAAGAGGGCCGGGCCGAACGTGACCTTCGTTCCGGAGGCCACCGACGAGATGGTAAGAGAATATTACCGCCACGCCTTGGGTTTCATCATGCCGGCCCACGAAGACTTCGGCATCGCTCCCGTGGAGGCTATGGCGTGTGGGAAACCGGTAATAGCCTATCGCCGGGGTGGCGCATTGGACACTGTCGTCGACGGCGTCACGGGATGCTTCTTCGAAAAGCAAACGCCCCGTGCGGTCCGGGAAGCGGTCCTCAGTTTTGAACCGAGCCGCTACGACGCGCGCGTCGTCCGTAACCGGGCGGTCCGTTACGATACGAGTCGGTTTAAGTCGCGTTTTGCCGATTTCGTGGCTTCGTGTTACGAGCGGTTTCGGCGGGCGGCGCCTGCCCCGGCCGAAACGGCGGCGAGCTTGCCGACCGGGGTTACACTCGAAACCCCCGCCGCAGGCTTAGGAGCAGTTCAAGGAGAATGAGTTTCGGAGGTTTGCCATGAGTTGTACATATAAGAAAGGGTTTTGGCACAAGGCTTTGGCAGCGGTAGCCGTCAGCGTCGTTTTGGCCGCGGGTACGACCTTCGCTGGGTATTCTTCGACCAGCCTGATTGACGTGCCGGCGAGCGAATACCTCGACAACATGCAATACGAGGTGGATATGATCTTAGCAGTGTCCGGCGACCCTGTCGTGTCGAACTACGGCGTATTAAATCTCAGCCTCGGCGTCGGGGGCATGTCTGAAGTAGGGTTAGCGGTGTATTCGGTATGGGACGAAGCCGCACTCGGGGCCCATTTTAAGGTGGAGTTAATCGACGAGGAACATTTCAGCCGGTTCCAACCGGCCGTTTCGGTGGGTATGGACAACCTGACCATCGGGGACGGCATAATTACTCACGCTGGTGACCGCCTGCCGGGAGATACCGGCGCCTACGACACCGATTTCCGGGATAATATTTCGCCGTTCGTCGTTGCGAGTAAAACCGTAGGGCCGGTCGGGACCTTCCACCTGGGCTGGGGACGCGGCAGGTTTGTAGGCTCGGGACCCAAGAGTCGGTACTTCCACGGGATTTTTATAGGCTACAACCGACGGATATGGAAGACGTTCGAGATAATGGTCGAAGAGGACGGCCGGGACGTCAACGTGGGGGTCCGTCATGTTCTGCCCTTGGTTACAGTCGGCGCGGCTGTGGAAAAGGTGGAACAGCTGGCCGGGGATTTCAAACCGTTCTATTCGCTTACCGTGGAGTTCAGCCCCAAGGCGTTGCATACGGGCCCGGAGCGTCTCGAGGCTCGCCGCGGCATAAGGAAATTAAAAGGGCAGGTAGGTTTCTGGCGGCGCCAAGTGGACCGCGAATCGGAAATCGTGACGGCGTTACGGCAACGGATTTACGAATCGACCGCCGAGTACGGAGACCAGGGAATGGACATTAAAAATCTGGACCTGATATACGCCGAGATCGATAATATGGAGAAGGTCCTTGAATCGGCTAAGGAGAAGGCACCGGCGGAAAGTGCGTCGGGGGACGGTGACATCTAACCGCAGTTCTCCCGGAGGCGCGGTGTGTTATCCGCGGAGGTCGTTATGAAGCAATTATTGTTGTTAGGTATACTGGCGACGGCGCTAGTTCTTCTCGCATGTAAGACCGGGAGATCCGGCGCCGATATGACCGACGAGCTCGCACGCCTCGAAAAGGAGGTTGTGGACCAAGAGCAGAAGTACGACCAGGCCTTGACGGAGCGAGAGGGGCTCGAAAATGAGATCGAGAATGCCGAAGAATTGGGCGCGCGGACCCGCGCGGCTCTGGCGCGTCGGGATAGACTGCGCGCGGAACTGGAGGCTATGGGGTATTCGCCCGACGATGCCGAGGCCTACGCGACGGTAGCAGTCGGCGAAGGGGGACAGGTGCGACGCGAGCCCGTCGTCGCCTCGTCCGAAGGTGTTTCGGGTTCGAAGCCTGGCCCCAAGTCCTCGCCTCGCCCCGGGGGCCGTTACGCCGGCCCGCACGACATCCACGTCGTCGTGAAGGGTGAATATCTTTACAAGATCGCTGGTTACAATCGGTATTACGGTTCCGGCGACCGTTGGCCCGTTATCTACGAGGCGAACTCGTATCAGATCAAAGACCCCCATTGGATCTTTGAGGGCCAACTTTTACAAATACCCTTATTCTGATCGGTGAGCAATTCCGTGCGCGGGATTAAGCTTCGCCCGCTCCGAAAGGAGTGAGTTGGATCTGAACCGGGCTTGGAGAAAAGCATGTGCGTTGGCCACGGCGGCGGCGTTGTCGGCGACAGCGGCCCAGGGTGCCGGCCGGTACGTCTGGGACGTTGGCGAGGAAAAAGCGACCGGTTATCGGGCGCCGTACGGGACAACGAAGCCGCTCGACGAGGAGTTGTTGGTGCCGGTGAATATTTGGGGCGAGGTGAGGGTCCCGGGTTATTACGACGTCCCGGACGGGACCGACATCGCCCGGTTGATATCGTACGCGGGCGGCCCGACCGAATTCGCCAGTTTGAAGAGCGTGAAATTGACGCGCCCGGAATCCGGCGGGGCGGACGCCGTCAATATCGACTACTACCTCGAAACGGGCGACGTGGCGAGTATGCCGGTTTTGCGACCCGGCGATACGGTATACGTTTCGAGAAATAAGAAATACGCGTGGCGCGAGTTCATCAAGGTGGTTTCCGAGCTCGCGGTCATCGCGGGGACCGTACTCCTCTATATCAAGGTAGCCGAAGGAGATTGAGAACCGTGTTGGTGCGACATACCCTCTGGTCGTTCGAGCCGGTACTGCGGGAGCTGGCCCGCGTAGCTCGGGTCGTGGCGCGACGGCGGTGGCCTTTCGTCGCGGCGGCCGCGATTCCCATAATAGCGACCGTCGCGTACGTACTCAAGGCCCCGGACCGTTACGAAGCGACGGCGCGGGTGATCATCGGCAAAGACAAAGGGCCGTTGGAATTGGGGCCGGCGTTTGCTTCCAAGTCGAAAGAGCTCGAGAACCAGATCGAGATGATCAAGGGCCACGAGGTCGCGGCGCGGGCGGCGGCTTTGGCTCGAAAGATGTATCCCGCGGACCCGTTCTCCGAGGATGAGATCAGGTCCGCTCTTAAGGTGCATGTCCTTAAAGATACCGATATCGTAGAGATTACGACCGAGGCGCGGAGCGGTGGCCGGGCCGCGGCGTTGGCCAACGTCGTGGCGGACGTGTATATCGAAGCCCATCTTCGCGATCGGCGGAAGAGCGCCTCCCGGGCCAAGGAGTTCATCGAGGAGCAGGTGACGTCGTACGAACGGCGTTTGAAGATGAGTGAAAAGGACCTGGAGAATTACAAACGCACCGCGGGCGTTGCGTCGTTGACGACCGAGACCACCGAGTTGATAAAAAGCGAGGCTAGATTTACCGGAGAGCTGGAAGAAACCCGGGTGGACTTGGCCGTGGCGGAGAGCGAGCGTGCCTATTTCGAGCGCGAGTTGCGCGAAACGGAGGAGAGGCTTTTGAGGGAGGTTGCGGAGGTTTCGTCGCCCGTGGCCCAACAGCTCCAGCAGAAGCTGATCAACTTGGAGTACCGCTACACTAATTTGATACTCAAAGGGTATAGTCCGGACCACGCCGAGCTCTCCGCGCTGGCGGCCGAGATAAAGTTCGCCAAACAGCAGTTGACCGAAGCGGCGGCAGGGGTGGTGCGCGAGGAAAATAACATAAACCTCTTTGCAAAGGTGGAGAAATTAACCTATGACCTGGACGCGGCGCGGGCCGAGGTCGCGGCGCTCGAGACGCGCGAGCGGAGGCTGGCCGAGACCGTCGCCGCTACGGAGATAAACCTGCTGGCGCTTCCCGAAGTGGAATCCGCGCTCGCGCGGTTGGTTCGTAAAAACGAGGCTAATGAAGATATTTACATGCTTCTTCTCGAGAAGCGTGAGGAGGCGCGCATAAAGGAGGTCTCCGAAGTCGGGACGGCGCGGATCTTCAGCCGGGCGGTACCCCCCATAAAACCTTTCGCGCCCCGCCGCAAGCAGAGTTTATTGTTAGGTATTTTATGCGGCCTGTTTTTGGGCGCGGCCGCCGTAGCGTTGGTAGAGTACTTCGACCGCACGGTTAAGTCGCCGGCCGTGGTGCAGCAGCTCACCGGCGCGGCCGTAGTAGGCGTAATACCCTTTTTCGGCGGCCGGCACGAGAAGAGGACTTTTCCCGCCCGGGCCGGAGCCAAGGAGGGTCGGGGGATGGTTAACCCTGCGAAGGTGGTGGTGGAAGCGCCCAAGTCTCCGGTGGCGGAAGCCTTCCGCCAACTCTACGCTCAATTATCTCACCTGTTCGCTACTAACGGCGCGGAGAACAACGTCGTCTTCGCCGTTACGAGTTCGCGCGCCCAGGAGGGGAAGTCTACCATCGCGTTTAATCTGGCGTTGAGCTTCGCCCAGTTCGGGTCGCCGACGTTACTCGTCGACGCGGACCTGGAGCGTTCCACGACGGGCAAAGTGGCCGGCGTGTCCGGGCGCCCGGGCGTGGCGGATTTCCTGCGCGGCGAGGTGCCGTGGGACGTTATAGTTAACCGGCCGGGAATCGAGGGGCTGGCGGTGATAGGCGCCGGTACGAGGCCGACTCACCCGCCGACCCTCCTCGCCTCGCCCCGGCTCGAGACGTTGATTGAGACGGGGCGGCGCGCGTTTTCTATTACCATCATCGACGTGCCTCCGGTTTTTCCGGTAGCCGATGTCGCGCTCGTGGCCGGCGTAATTAGAAATTTCCTGTTAGTAATCCGCGCGGGCGTGGTAGGCCATCAGGAGCTGGACGGGGCCGTTCGTACCCTCAAGCAAGTTGGCGGCGAAATTTTAGGCGTAGTGTTGAACGGCGCCGAGTTGCTGGATACGTACGGCTACGGTTACGGGTATTACCGTAATTATTACCGCTACGGCTACGGCAAGGCCGAAAAAGCCGACGTGGAGGCGAAGGAAAAAGCAGCTTAGGGTTTTTATGAAGAAAGCGTATCAGTGGTTTTTAACGTGGGCTGGAACGCTTGCCGCGTTAGCGTTCGCGTTATTGACGGTGGAGTACTTTATCCTGCTTGAATTCTTTCCGGAGATATCGCGAGCGGCGTTGCAGAATACTTCTGCTTCTTTTATGCTCCGCTATCTCGCGCAGAACGCCGTCGCCGATTTTATCTTTCTGGTCGTTACCGCGGGCGCCGTAGCCGCTACGATTACTTTAGGCCGGAAGGTATTAAAGCGTGAATTCGCCCGAAGGGCAGCGTGGGTCCTGGCTATGGCCGGCGTCGCCCTCGGTTACGTATTGGTTTTTACGCCGATTAACGCTGCCTTAATAACGCACTTCCTTACGGCGAAGAGTATCGTATTTAACGTAGGTCTGTTCCTTTTCTCCGTTGCGGCGACGTATCCGATTTACCGAGTCGCACGTTTCTACCTGCGGCGGGGTGCCCGTTCCGGCGTTGCCCGCGTTATACAAGCGGTCGCCTCCACGGCGTTACTTTTTTCCCTGGTCTTTTTATTCGCGCCCCGGATAAACGCCGCAAGTGCTTCGGCCCCGACGTCTAGTACCCGGCCGAACGTGTTGATAATCGTCATTGATGCTCTACGGGCGGATGCTCTATCCTGTTATGGGGCGCCGTTGCCTACTCCCAATATCGACGGTTTTGCCGCGGACAGCTACGTTTTCGAAAACGCGTTCTCTTGCGCCCCGCAAACTAATTTGTCGGTAATGTCTCTTTATACGTCGCAATACCCTACCGTCCACAAGGCCAGGTTGGATACCGTCGCGGCGCCATATTGGAAAACACTTGCGGAGACGTTGTCTCAGAACGGTTATTACTGCCGGGCGATAATTGGAAACGGGATACTCCGTCCAATCCTAGGTTATGACCGTGGATTTGACGATTATTATCTCTTTCACTACGCCGAGTTATTAGGTGGCTTTGAGCTTACGCCCTTCGCGGAGTTCTACCGCCGGGGCTACGAAATATTAGGTAACCGGGGGAACGTTACAGCGACTACCGAATGGATAACCGGGGAGACCGTCCGCTTTCTCGAAGGGTACGACGGCTCTCGGCCTTTTTTTCTCTACGTCCATTATATGGACCCGCATATGCCTTATACGCCTCCGGCCAAATACGTAAAAGCCGCTCCACTATTAAAAGAGAAGGCTTTAGAAAAACTCGCGACCGATGCCGATTTCGTTGACACGTACGAGGAAACTGACCCGGAAGTACTACGTGCGTTGTATTTAGGGGAAGTATCTTACGTAGACGACCGTATGGGTGAAGTATTGACGGCGTTGGCGAAATACAAATTTTACGGTAATACGTTCGTTATTATCACCGCCGACCACGGCGAGGAATTCCGCGAGCACGGTGGCTTGGGCCACCACACGTATTACCGTGAGGTAATCCGCGTGCCTTTGATAATAAAAGCTCCGAGAGGCCCTTTTGGGAAGAAAGGTCGTTACGGTGGCGCCGTCAGCCTGGCCGACCTGGCGCCGACGGTATACGCTTTTCTCGGTATACGGCCTCCGGCGGGCCTCGAGGGGAGAGACTTGGCTTCGTTCGTCGCAGGCCCCGCGGAGGACCGTCTCGTGTATTCCGAGGGGGACGAGAGGGCCGACGAACCGAAAGCGTTTCACTCGTCGCGGTATACGGTAATTGAGGACCGCGACGTCGGTTCGATCGAGATCTACGACCGCGCGGACGACCCGGGCGAGCAGCGAAACCTTTATCCGCTTGAGGCGCGGTTATCCGAAAGGTTACTCAAAAAGCTGAGAAGTAAATGCGCCGCGGTAGACGTTAAAGCGGCACGCGCCGGCGACGCCGAAAGGGTAGTTCTGGCCGAGGACGAAAAGAGTAAGTTGCGAGCGCTTGGCTACCTGGAGGATTGATAGTTAGGGGGCGCGTAAAGCGCCGAGTATTGAGCCGCAACTCGAGGTAGTTACGCTGACAAGTATCGCGCGGATGTTAGACGGGATAAAAAAATCGCCTAAGGAACGTTTTTTACCTCGCGGCCGAAAACTACGCCGCCTGCGAGGCGGCCCGGCCAAGGGGACGCTGATGGAGTTGGACCTCAGGGACCAAGTACAACTCTATTTGGGATTATATGAACGCGAGGCCGGCCGCTACTTATTGCGCCTTATGCCGAGGTGTGTGGCGTGCGTCGGTATCGGTGCCCACGTACTATACGTTGGCGTTTTTGGGGTTGGGGGGAGCGCAGCGCGCGGTAGCTCAACCGGAAGACGGGTATCCCCGCAACGGTTCTGCCTATAGACGCGGATTATGACGAGGCCGCGGCCTGGGGGGCGGGATATCGGCGTTCGTTATATCCTGGCTGGTCGCGATGAGGTTCCAACCGAGCAAATACCCGTGGCTACCTTTGGCTATTGGCGGGTCTACGAACTTGCGCCGGGTGAACTTCGTCGCTGAGACCGTGCGGAGCTAAGAACCGCGAAATTTGGAAACAGGTGGTGCCGGAACACCGGCGTCTTGATCGCGGTTACCGCGGGCCGCGGCGGTCCCGCGCCCCAGGGCTTTCAGAGTTACGTAAAGGTAGCGGCGTCGGGCCGTTTTGAAATTTGGGAATTCAAGGCCGGTAGGCTCCAGTAAAAGCCCCGTTAAGCGCTTGGTAAGGTTAAGGTGCGCCGATGCGCCGAGCCACGACGCCCGAAAATGCGCAAATGCCTGCCAACCTCCGCGAGCGGATGCTGGGCGGCGCGTTTTGGGTCGCGGGGACCTATCTGGACGGTTATTGTGCGAAAACGTTAAAGCGGTCGACGCGGGGATAGGGCCGGCTAGTGAGGAAGATGTGCTAAATTTGGAAAGGGGTCTTAACTTGTGGATGTTTTGCTGCGACTAAGAATAAAGTCTGTTTGGCGTTTTTTACTACGAGAGAAATTAAAGAAGATAGAAAAATAAATAATGTCGGCTCAAGGTTACCGTAATTAAATGAATAGCTTTTTACGACCGAAAGGCCGGTATCGGACAGTAATCTTCGCAATCTATTAAGGTCGTAATATACTATATGGCCCCAAAGGCCTTGGCTTAGGTTCTCCGTACCGTCACCCCAATAATGAAGGTCGCCGTTGCCGAGCAAAAGTTTTATCCGATTGGTTAAGTACGCCAGGTTCGGCGTAGTGACGATGATAATACCGTCTTCTTTAAGCCTTTCGCGCACTCCGAGAAGCGAACGTAATAACGTCGGATGGTCTAAATGTTCGGCGATTTCGGTGAATAAGATTACGTCGTAGAAGCCGTAGCCGAAAAGTTGTTTGGCGTCCGTGAGATCGGAAAGCTCGCAATTGATGAACAGCTCATTAACCATTTCGTTGAAGATGGGGGATGCCAAGTATGGGCCGTGGGGGCTTTCGAAGGCGATCCAATCGACGTTATATCTCTTCCGTAGATAATTGCAAATCGAGAAGTCTTGGTGACCGCTTGATAAGCCCGAAGCGTTCAATATTTTGAGTTCGGTGAGCTCCCGGGCGACGGCGTAATCCAGTATAGCTTTTACTGTATGAGCATGTCTTAAAGAATTGGCCTTTGCCCAAAAACGGGACATTTTCGTCCCCTGGCCAACGATTTCGCGTTCGACCCTGTAACAAATGTCGTAAAGTTCGCGCGCTATTTGACGGGTCATCAAAATTCCTACTCCTGAAATATCTTATTTCAACGGGGTTTTTAGTTCAATCGGAGTGTACAATATAAGATTTTACTCGAGTAGATGTCAAATGAAAAAGCGGTAAATACTATGTGCCGGCTAGATAACTACGTTCGGGGGTTTCAGAGCTCGGTTTGGCCTAATAAACCCGTCCGAATTTGGTGCGAAAAAATTACTAAGTTCTCACTGAACGACTATGGCTGATAAAAGGAGCGAAGCGACGGCCCTAGGCCCGGGTAACCTCCGCGAGCGGATGTTGGGCGGCGGCTTATGGGTGGCCGGGACTCAAGTCGTGGTGCAAAGCGCCCAATTCGCCATAACCGCGGTATTAGCTCATTTATTGTTGCCATCAGACTACGGCCTTTTCGGGATGTGCGTGGTGGTTACGGGTTTGAGTGCCGCGTTAAATGAACTGGGCCTAACGAGCGCTATTGTCCAAACGAAAGACCTGAACCGGCCCGCTGAAGTCTCGGCGTTTTGGGTATGCATGGCTTTAAGCGCGTTAATTTACGCGGGAATCTATATGTTTGCGCCCGTTGTAGCTACCTTATTTGACGCGCCCCAAATTATCCGGCTCATCCGTATTTTAGCAATAGCTCTTCCCGTAAACGCGGCGGCGACCGTCGCCTACGGCCTGTTGGCCAGGCGCCTCGATTTTAAAAACCAGGGTTTGGTGGAAATATCCCGCACTACCGTTTACGGCCTGACAGCTATCCCGTGTGCGATAGCTGGTATGGGCGTTTGGAGCCTTATCGCCGGCGAGATCGCGGGAACGACCGCTCGCGCTGCGAGTATTATTTTACTTGCCCGTTGGCGCCCTGCCTTCATCTTCAGGCCGAGGGCGATAAAGAATTTATTTAAGTTCGGCTTCAACGTCACGGGCGCGGGTTTTTCAATGGCGGCGCGCGACAACGTAGACCGGTTCATTATCGGCCGGTGGTTGGGGGCGGCGACGCTTGGCGGGTATTCGTTGGCGCTGCGGTTGATTACGGCGCCGCAGAAGAGGATTTCGATGATGATTATGGGGAGGGTAACTTTCGCCGGTTTTTCCCGGATTCAGGATGACCGGGAGCGGATCCGGGCCATTTATTGCCGCGTGATAAAATTGACGGCGCTGATAACTTTCCCGGCCTTAGCCTGGCTCGCCGGCGCCGCGCGGCCGTTTATCGCCGTGATGTTCGGGGCGAATTGGCTCTTTATCGTTACCCCCGTACAGATACTTTGCGTCGCGGGCGCTTTCTACTCGATCTTTACGCCGGTAAGGTCCGTAATACTCGGCACGGGCCGCGCCGCTTGGGAGTTCGCGCTGCTATTCTTTTCTTTTTTATTGGTAGCTCTGGCCGTAGCTGTAGGGGCTCGTTTCGGTCTACTGGGTATCGCCGTCGCGTTTTCTTTACAAGCGGCCGTCTCATACTTGATTTACCAAACGGTAGGCCACCGCATTATAAAATTGGAGCCCCGTAAATTTTACCCAAATCTGGCAGTTCCGGTGGGCGTCGCCGCAGCGGTGGGCGTTACGACGGCCGCGGCGGCGGCGTTGGCAGCACCCCGGTACGGCGCTGGCGCGGCCTTGGCTTTGTCCCTATTGGTGGGAGGTATCGTATACCTCGTCGCGTTGAAGGTTACCGGCGTCGCCGAGGTAGATTTAGTAGCGAATTATTTAAAAGGAAAGGGGCGCCAGTTGTTCGACCAACTAAAGTCTAAGCGGTCCATAGTCAACGGAAAGGGCCCGGAGGCATAAGCGGTATGGCGCGGCGTATTTCGGTCGTTATTCCTACGTATCGCCGGCCGGATTGTTTGGCGCGGTGTTTAGAGTCGCTCGCGAGGCAGCGACGGTTTGCCGACGAAGTTATCGTAGTCGGGCAAGCAGATGACCGGGAAACGGAATATATTGTTAAACGGCAAGCGATTGAGAGCGACGGACGAACGGAATGGTTGTACGTACATAATGAAAAACCGGACATGATGGCTGCGTATAACGAAGGGATCGCGCGCGCTTCGGGTGAAGTCGTAGCCTTTACGGACGACGACGCAACCCCTCACCCGGACTGGCTCGAGGTACTCGAGCCGTGGTTTGATGACCCGCACGTGGGCGCGGTCGGCGGCCCGAATATTGACTATTTTAACGGGCGGGCCAATCCGACCTACGCGAAAAAAGTGGGGAGATTGATCTGGTACGGCCGATATATCGCTAATCACGGTTGTCTTACGGATGGGCCTCAACGGGTGCATTTTTTGAGGGGGTGTAATATGAGTTTTCGGCGCGCGGCGTTGACCCATTTCCCGAACGTGTTGCGGCCTTACTGGAGCGCGAACGAAATATTAGTGTGCGGCGCGGCCCGGCGGAAGCGATATGAGGTGATTTACGACCCGGCGATTCGTGTGGACCATTATCCTGAAGAGCGGGAGCGCCATGACCGTTTTGCGTACCGTAGCGAGTCGGAGTGGCGAAGGACGCTTGCGCGGAATTCGGCTCATAACTTCGTCTACGCGGTCCTTTCTTCTATTCCGGTTATACAGATGGCGATATTTTTGGCGTACGACATTTTAGTGGGTAATCGGCGCTCGCCCGGCTTTGTGCGCGGGTTATTTATTTTGGCCGAAGGCCGGCGCGGCGAATTTATTGAAAGATTTGGGCCGGCGATGAAGGGCAAACTGCTGGGGATTCGTACTTACTTAGAACAGAGGCTAAGACGGACTGGGAGTCATGTTTAAAGGTAAACGGATTTGCTTCGTCCAAACATCTCGGACGTATTACGGCGCGGAGCGTAGCTTGGCGACGATGGCTAAGTATCTCGTTCGTCGCGGATGGGAAGTGAAAGTAATTTCGCTTGCACCCGGGGATGCTCATGACGCGTTTATTGCCGGGGGTTTGGACGCCGTATGCTACCCGGCGACGCGCCTCCGGGACCTTTGGGACTACGGCCGAACGGCGCGGCGTTTGGCGACTTTATTCGGAAGTTGGCGGCCCAATATTGTAGCCGCGAATTCGACTAAGGCTTTCGTTTACGCCGCGCCTCCCGCCAGCTTCAAAAACATATCGAAAGTCATGTTCGCTCGCGGGATAAGAACGCGTCTCGACATGTTGGAAGCAATATCCGAGACGTGGGCTTCGTTCTGGCGGCCGGATGTTTTCGTAGCGAATTCACGAGCTACCTTGGCATCGTATGCACCGCGCCGTTATCTTCGCGCGCGCCACGCGGATTTTGTTTATCCCCCTTGCGAAGCGCCCGCGGCGCGCCCCAACGGTTTGACGCGAGCGCGGCCGTATTTCGTTAGCGTAGGGCGCCTCCACCCGGAGAAAGGGTTTGACGTCTTCGTCGAGGCCGCGGCGGTGCTTGACGGGAGTTTTAACAATGTACGTTTCTTAATCGTCGGTGGCATGGACGAAACGATCCCCGGATACTCGGAAAAGTTGAAACAACTAGCCGCCCGTTCGGGCCTTGACGGCCGGTTGGATTTCGTCGGTTATAGGCGTGAATTTACGGCGGTATTAAATGGCGCTGTGGCGTACGTGAACCCTACGACGGCGACTGAGGGGTTCGGCCGGGTGATATTGGAGGCGATGCAGCTCGGCGTCCCGGTCGTCGCGACCGACTGCGGCGGCCCGAGGGAATTGGTAGTGGACGGCGAGACGGGTTTCTTGGTTCCGCCGGGCGACGCTGCGGCGCTCGCGGCTAAGATGAAAATGCTGTTGGAGGACCCGGCTTTGGCAAAGCGGATGGGCGAGGCCGGCCGCCGGCGGGCCGAGACGGAATTCGGCGCGGCGAAGTCGCTATCGAAGCTGGATAGATTACTTAACGAGCTTGCTTAGGAAGGGGAACGCTGACGTGGATACTCAGCTCGGGCGTTTAAAAGCGAGGGAAGGCCACGGCTTTTGGGAAGAGTCGCCGGGTTTAGACGCCGCGGACGTGGCGGCGGTCACGTCCGTCGCGCGTTATATCTTTGCAAAAAGCCTTGGTATAACCGGCCGGGCTTTAGATATAGGATGCGGAAAGTGCTTCGGCGGCCGATTGCTTACTAAGGCTTGTACCGTCGTTAATTACGACCTTGGCTTAGAGCCGTTAATTTGGGGGCAGCGCCATTTCGGCCGCCGTGGAAAGTTCGTATGCGGCGATGCTATTGAGTTACCGTTTCGAGATGAGACGTTCGACTTAATTACGGCGCTCGAAGTCGTCGAACACGTGGCGCCGGAGACGACGCACGAGTTCTTTAAAGGGATTAGAAGAGTAATAAAAAAAGGGGGGCGCGTAGTTATATCGACCCCGAATATTTCGACAATCGTCAAAGCCGGCGTCGAACGGTGCCTTTTTCACGTAAACGACTTCACGCCCCAAAGGTTTAAAGCTGTTATTAGGGAATATTTGGGGCCGGCCGAATATTATGGCTTAGCGCCGAATTACGGGCCGGTCGGTAATTTCGTGCGCAAGACGGACGTTTTCAACTTCCGTTACGCAATGAAGAAGTGGTTTGGCGTTCACGGGGTAGCGGACCATATCGTAAAGACGCCTGCTTCTCCCGACGCGGACCCGATGGCCGAGGCCATCGCGCGGGCCGGTAAGATGTTTCGTATAACAAAGGGCGACTTCAAGCGGGGGCACGGGCTAATAACGGTTTTTATAAAGGAAGGATAACTCGACAAAAGTGGAAGGCATAGTTAGCGGTCGAGGCGACTACCGCGGTCGTAATGGGCCGGCCTTAATAGTTATAGCGATAACCTGCGCCGCGGCGGCGGCGGCTTCCCTCGGGGTTGTCCGGCCGTCGCTGTCTTATCCTTTAATCCTCGGCGCCCTCGGCGTCGCCGGCTTTTTATTAGCGACAAGGCGCCTTTACCTCTTTTTAGTGGGCTTCGTTATATTTTTATTTTTCGAGGGGATGATTAAAAACGCGTACCCGTACGCTTTAACGTTCTTCTTGCGGGATATATTTTTGGCCGTAATATACTTGGTTTGGTTCGTTAAATACCCGTTCCGCCGGGGCTTTCGAGGCCGCTACGATAAACCAATCTCCATAGCCGTAGGGGCGTTCGTATTTTATACGCTCATAATAACGATTATCCCCTTCACGGATGAGCC
>SDBS01000496.1_pt1 | contig 38211 bp, 22 predicted proteins | sample 2277091 | NCBI WGS metagenome assembly SDBS01 (sample SAMN10404972, study PRJNA504765) | marine sediment metagenome | isolation source: marine sediment core GS10_PC15, 163 cmbsf | place: Arctic Ocean: Southern Knipovich Ridge | collected 2010
GTTTGAACGCGACATGCTGTTTGTCCTGCTGGGGACCGGGGCGGAAAAATACCATGAGCTTTTCGAGGAATTACAGCAGAAATACCGGGACAAGTTTCATGCGTTTTTGACCTTTGACAACCGGCTGGCCCATTTGATCGAGGCGGGCGCGGACATGTTTGTGATGCCGTCGCGCTACGAACCGTGTGGCTTGAACCAATTGTATTCCCTGAAATACGGGACCGTGCCGATTGTGCGGCGCACCGGGGGTTTGGCCGACACGGTGGAGGACATCGATATCGAGCGCGGGACCGGCACCGGGTTTGTTTTTGACGATTATACGGGTGAGGCCCTGCTGGCCGCGATCGACCGCGCACTGGGGGCGTTCGCCCTGCCCTCAAGTTGGAAAAAGATCATGGCCAACGGCATGAACCAGGATTTTTCCTGGAGTACCTCGGCGGCGAAGTACGAGCGGTTGTATCATGCCGCGATCACCGGGTGAATTTTCGCTTGATCTCCCGGCCGGACGGTGATATTTTTTCCTCACAAAATTGAGAAAGGGAAGTAATGGAGATTATACATTTGTCAAAAGCGGGCGCGGAGAAGCTGCAGAAGGAACTGCACCGGCTGAAAACAGTTGACCGGCGGGTGATCGTCGGTGAAATCAAGCGCGCCCGTGAATTCGGCGACCTCAGCGAAAACGCGGAGTACCACGCGGCCAAGGAAAAGCAGGGCTTTATCGAGCGCAAAATCGCCGAATTGGAAGATCAATTGACCCGCGTGCGGATTATCGATGACGGCGATATCGATACCTCCAAGGCCTACCTGCTCTCAAACGTCCGCGTGCGCGACTGCGAGGATGGCGAGGAACTCGAATACACCCTGGTCGCCGCCGAGGAAGCCGACATCGACGACAACAAAATTTCCATTAAATCCCCAATTGGGAAAGGGCTGCTGGGCAAATCAGCAGGGGAGAAGGTGCAGATCCAGGTGCCGGCGGGGATTATTGAATATGAGATTTTGGCGGTGTCGCGGCAGTAATAACTCGCTTTGTTTAATTACCAAGGTTTACTTAGCCATCTTGAAGAGTGTGATTCTACTTGTAGCGGCGCAATGAATGCGTATTTGTCGGTAATGAATTGGTTTTAAGGCGCACACAGTGCGCCACTACATTTTAGTGATAAAAGTAATCTATACCGGGAATGCCGAAAAAGAAAAACCCCCGCACAATGCGGGGGTTTTTCCCTTCAAACCGGGTTTGTTGGAAGTTACCGGTTACTTGAGTTATGGTTATTTACTTCACCAGGACCATTTTCCTCGTTTGGTTGAATGAGGCCGCGGCCATCCGGTAGAAATACATGCCGGAAGAAAGTACCTGGCCGTTTTCGTCCCTCCCGTCCCAGTTGACGCTGATCTCGCCGGGTTCCGCATGGCCGGTGAACTCGCGCACCAGCCGCCCGGCGATGTCGTAAACCAACAACTGCCAGTCGGCGGCCTGCGGCAGCCGGAAGCGGATTACCGTGCCGGCGTTGAACGGGTTGGGGTAATTCTGCAACAATTCGTATTTATCGGGAACCTGCGGCGTGCGGGCCAGGTCGATCCGGAGTACACGGCCGCTGCGATCGGAAGCATCCACCGCGGTCAGTTCAATTGAACCCTCGCCGGAGATCGGGATTTCAACCAGCACGCCGTTACCCGCGAGGATACGGTCGCGCGATTCCAGCGAGTAAACCAGGACCCGCAGCAGGCCGTCATTGCCCTGGCCGGATTTGAACGCCATCTCGGCTGAGCGTTCGGTAGCTTCGACAGCCCCAATTTCCAAACCGTCGACTTTGAGAGTGAAGGCGATAGCGCCCATATCCAGCGATACATCCGCGAGAATCCTGGCTATATCGCCGTCACGCTCGAGATATACCGTGGAGCCGGTGCCGGTCAGCGGAGTCATCTTGTATCCGCCGCCCTCGCCCGATTCGCCGTAGGGGATGGCGTCGCCGGTGATGATCCGAATCAGGTAGACCAGATCGGCAATGGTCAGCGGCGTGCCGTCATCGTTGATATCGGTGGCCAGAACACGGTTTTCATAATACTCATCGATTCCATAGCCCAACACCTCGGGCCCATAGATGAAGTAGTTGGAGAACAACACCGCGTCGGCAATTTCATTGGCCAGTCCGTTGAGGTTGATATCGCCGCGATCATCAGGCGGCGGGCAGATACAAACAGCACCCTCAACGAAGTCTAAAGACGGCACGGGCGCAATGCCTTTGCCCTCGATATCTTCGGTGCAGTTTTCATCGGGCAACAAGCGGTAGATCTCCTGGGCGACGAATAGCGTGTCGCCCAATTTCGAGGAGAGTGTATTGTCGCCGCAATCAAACCACGCCCATTCGATCCAGAAACATTGCCCGATAAACGAGCGGTCTTCCGTGGTGGCAAAAGTGAGCTTGACAATCTTGCCGTCGGGGTGGAATGCGGCCGCCGGCGGATTAGCCATGCCGTTCGGCAAATCGGCAATTGCGATTATCCGGATAAGTCCGGTGGGACATCCGCCACCGCAATTATCCATGGCGCTGCTGCGGTAGGTGAAGTACTCCCAGAGCGGGAGCTCATCACCCCACGGCTCGGCGCTCAGGAAGCGCAAACCGCTCTGATCGTAACTTAAAAGCAGGTCGAGACCACCGATTTCCAGCGTATTGGTGCTGGTGATGAATACCTCGGCGTTATATCCGGGGTAGACGCAGGTATCGGTAACATCGAATCGGAACTTGCCGGTCACGTTAATCGCGAACGAACAAGTCGATTGCTGACAGCCGTCATCAACGTCGAGAGTGATCACCCAACCGCCCTCTTCTAGCCAATCAGGATCCCAGACGAATTCATAACTGCCTTCAATCGCCATACCCGGTGGGATTCCAACGGGTTCACCGAACCAGGTGACCGACTGGATGCCGACGGTAACGGGATCACCATCGGGATCACCGGCGGTGACGGTCTCCCGGATCTCACCTTCATAGGAATACCATTGTGTGATATCCGCCGGGCAAGTGATCGTCGGCACGGTATTAGTCACGGCAATGGCGAAGTTGTGCTGCCCAATATTTCCGCGGCCATCGTTGATGAACACCAGAACATCATAGGGGCTGCCGGGCACGTGGATACAATCGGGATCGTAGGTGATGACACCCGTCTGAGGATCAAGAGCCAGGCCGGGCATTGACGCTACTTTGGCAGCGCCGCCCGGTGGCACGGTGCCGAAGTAGTAGGTGAAATCTGTGGGGTCGCTGCAATTATCGGTGGCCTCAACTTGGAGGGTAACCAATCCATCAGTCCACGTATTTGTCTGGTTACCCGGACCGGTGATTACCGGGGCGTGAGTGTCGACCACGGTGATGACTTGTGAGCAACTCGTCTGATTACCCGCAATGTCAGCTGCGGTCCAGGTTCTAGTGATAGTCTCAATGCAATAGTTGCTGTCTTCGACGAGGACGGTATCCGCATCAAAGACCACGGTGGGATTCGGACCGCAGAGGTCGGTCGCTGTTACAGTCGCCTCATCAGGGATGGTATCGCATTCCACGGTGACATCGTCCGGGCAGCCTGACAACACAGGCCCTTGATCATCCATCACCGTGATTGTGCGCTGGCAGGTTGCGGAGTTATCGCAATCGTCCGTCACGGTGTACGTGTCGGTGATAATCAAGGGATCATTCAGCGTGCCACTGCCGCCGTTGTCGGTGCGTTGGCAGGTAATCGTAACCTCGGCATCGCAATTATCAGAAGCAGTGGCCAGTGCCGGATCGCAAGGCGGCACATCAGCCAGGCACTCAATGCTGACATCTTCCGGACACGTAATCACGGGCGGTTGGGTATCAACAAAGGTAAGCACTTGCGTACACGTGTACTGATTTCCGCAGGCGTCGGTAGCCGTCCAAACCCGCGTGATGGTCCCCGTGTAACCGCCGCATCCGGAGAGATCGAACGTAGCATCGATACTGATCACCGGATCGGGATCGCAATTGTCCGTTGCGGTGACCTCGGGCGGTGGGGGAACGGGTTCGCTACACTCATATGTCGCATCCGACGGACACCCGATGAGAACCGGCGCAATGGTATCCTGCAAGACGATCGTTTGTACAAACTCTGCGGAGTTGCCGCAAGCGTCGGAGGCGGTCCACGTACGGGTGATCGTTTTCTCCTGTGGGCAGGAACCGGCAGTTTCAGTGTCGGAATAGTCTACCGACGGGGCGGGATCGCAATTATCCTCGGCCGTGGCCTGACCGGTATACTGTGGATCGATCGACTGATCGCAATTGATGATCGTACCGGCCGGCCCACTGATGACCGGGGCTTCGGTATCTTGCACGGTAATAATCTGATCACAACTCGAAGAGTTGCCACAAGCGTCGGTCGCCGTCCAGGTGCGGGTTATTGTTTTCTCCTGCGGGCACGCGCCGGCCGTCTCGGCGTCGGTATAAGTTACCGTCGGGTTAGGATCGCAGTTATCCGTGGCCGTCGCCGTGCCGGTGTTTGCCGGAGCGCTCGATTCACCACACTCGATAGTGATATCATCGGGACAGGTGATCACCGGATCGGTATTGTCAACCACCGTCAGCACCTGTGTACAAACGGCCTGGTTGCCGCAACCATCGGTGGCCGTCCAGATGCGGGTAATCGTCCCGGTATAATTGCCGCAAGCGGAAAGATCGCGTATTTCGGTGAAGTAGGTATCAATACCCGAGCAGTTATCCTCGGCAACGACAATTGGTGGATCGGGGATATTGTCACAGTCGACTGTGATGTCCGCCGGGCAATTTGAGAACGTCGGCGGCGCAGTGTCAACGACCGTAATAACTTGGCTGCAGCTCGACTCATTGCCGCAGGCATCGGTCGCCGTCCACGTACGCTGGATTATTCCAGTGTATCCGCCGCAACCGGTTAGATAGGGCGTCTCGACCAGGGTTACGCTCGGGTTGGGATCACAATTGTCGGTTGCGGTCACCGCGGCCGCCGCCGGGATATTGTCACATTCAGCCGTGGCATCGGCCGGGCAGCCGATCAGCGTCGGCGGCACGTTGTCGATCACCGTGATTACCTGTACGCACTGGACGGAATTGCCGCAGTCGTCCGTAGCCGTCCAGGTACGGGTGATCGTTTTTTCCTCCGGGCACGATCCGGGAGTTTCACTATCTGAGGAGGAAATCATCGGCGCCGGGTCGCAATTATCGGTTGCCGTGGCCGAACCGGTATTCGCCGGGTCGCTGGATTCATCGCAGATAATAGTCACATTGGTCGGGCAGGTGATTTTTGGCGGCGTGGTATCCACGACGTGTATCATTTGGACACAAACCGCCTGGTTGCCACAGTTATCGGTGACCGTCCACGTCCGGATAATCGTCTTCTCCTGGTCACACGAACCGGCGATTTCGCTGTCGGCATGCGTGATTTCCGGGTCTGGATCGCAATTGTCGATAGCGGTCGCATAGCCTGTATTTACCGGACCGATAAGTTGGTCGCACTCAATGGTAATTTCCGCCGGGCACGTGATCACCGGCGCTTCAGTATCCTCAACCATGATCATCTGTTGGCACGATGATGAATTGCCGGCATTGTCGGTGGCCGTCCAGGTGCGCGTGATCGTTTTCTCCTCGGCACAACTGCCGGCTGTTTCCTGGTCGCTGTGGGTGATCACCGGGCTCGGATCACAGTTATCGGTCGCAATCGCCGAACCCGTATTTGGCGGATTGGTCGACTCATCACACTCCACCGTCATGTCCACCGGGCAGGTGATCACCGGCGGAGTCGTATCTTCAATCGTGATTATCTGATCACACGACGCCCAGTTGCCGCCATCATCGGTGGCTGTCCAGGTCCGGGTAATCACATCGCCGGTTTGCGAATCGCTATATTGAATAACCGGAGCGGGGTCACAATTGTCCGTGGCCGTCGCATATCCAGTGCTTGAAGGATCGGTTGATTGGCCACACTCGACAGTGACATCTGCCGGGCAGGTGATAACCGGCGGCGTGGAATCGTCAATCGTGATTGTCTGTACGCAACCTGCGTCATTGCCACACGCATCGGTGGCCGTCCAGGTCCGCGTGATCACACCGTTGTTCTGGTTGTCAGAGTAGGTGATTGTCGGGGCGGAGTCGCAGTTGTCGGTCGCCGTGGCGTATCCGGTGTTGGACGGGTCGGTTGAATCGTCGCATTCGAGGTCGACATCCACCGGACATGTGATCACCGGGTCGGTGTTATCTTTAACCGTGATTGTCTGCGTGCAGCTTGACTCGTTTCCACAATCGTCGGTTGCTGTCCATGTCCGGGTGATCGTACCAGTATATCCGCCACACCCGGAGAGATCGCTGGTTTCGTTAAAGGTAACCGTCAGACTAGGGTCGCAGTTATCCGTAGCAGTGACCGACGCGGCCGATGGTATGTTATCACATTCGACCGTTACATCGGCCGGACAGCCAACAAGAACCGGTGCGGCGTTATCTTCCACCGTGATCGTTTGCACGCACACGTCGGAGTTCCCACACACGTCGGTTGCAGTCCAGGTACGCGTAATCGTTTTTTCCTGGTCGCAGGAACCAAAAGTCTCGCTATCGGAATAGGTGATTATCGGGTTGATGTCGCAATTATCGCTAGCTGTGGCTGCCCCGGTATTCGCGGGAGCGGTTGATTCATCACAGGAAATAGTCACATCTCCCGGGCAGGAGATTACCGGATCGGAAGTGTCCACCACGGTCAAGACCTGCGTGCACTGCGATTGGTTCCCGCAAGCGTCCGTAGCCGTCCAGGTGCGCGTGATCGTCCCCGTATATCCGCCACAGCCGGTGAGATTACTGGTCTCATTAAACGTTACCGTGGGGTTTTGATCACAATTATCGGTGGCGGTCACATTTGCCGGATTGGGAATATTATCACATTCGACAGTGACGTTAGACGGGCAACCGTACAAGATCGGCGCCGTATTATCCTCAACGGTGATGGTCTGCACGCATTGTGCGAAATTGCCGTTATTGTCGGTGGCGGTCCAGGTCCGAGTGATGGTCTTTTCCTGTGGGCAGGAACCGGAAGCTTCCACATCACCGTATGAGATCGTGGGGGTGGCGTCGCAGTTATCGGTCGCCGTGGCATAGCCAGTATTGGATGGATATGTTGATTCATCGCACTCAACGGTGACATTCGCCGGGCAGGTAATCACCGGATTGGTCGTGTCGTCAATAGTAATAAGCTGTTGGCAATGCGACGAGTTGCCACAGTCATCGGTGGCTGTCCAAGTCCGGGTGATGACATTGCCGTTTTGCTGATCGCCATAAGTGATAACCGGCGCCGGATCGCAATTGTCCATGGCGGTGGCATTACCCGTATTCGACGGGTCGGTGGATTCATCGCATTCAACAATCACGTCCGCCGGGCAGGTGATGGCCGGAGGCGTGGTATCGACGACAGTAATGATCTGCTGGCATTGCGCCGAGTTGCCGTCATCATCAGCGGCCGTCCACGTTCGGGCGATAGTTTTTTCCTGCGCGCAGGTCCCCGGCGTTTCGCTGTCAGTGTAAGTAATACCAGGGGAGAGGTCACAATTATCGGTGGCCGTGGCCGAACCCGTGTTTGCCGGGTCGCTCGATGCGTCACAAGCGATGGTGACGTCGGCCGGACAGGAAATCACCGGCGCGGTGGAATCCTCAATAGTGATAATTTGCTGACATTGCGAGGAATTACCGCAGGCATCGGCGGCGGTCCAGGTGCGGGTAATCACATCGCCGGTTTGCTGGTCGGAATGAGTGATCGTCGGGCTCGGATCGCAATTGTCGGTGGCCGTAGCCGAGCCGGTGTTCGACGGGTCAGTTGATTCGTCGCACTCGACAGTTATATTCGCGGGGCATGTGATTATCGGCCCGGTGTTGTCTTGTACCGTAATCGTTTGCACACAAGTATCAGCGTTGCTTTGGTCGTCGGTGGCGATCCAGGTGCGGGTAATCGTGTATTCCTGCGGACAGGTGCCCGATGTTGTCTGGTCCGAGTAGGTAAATGTAATCGGCGTACAATACCCCGTCGCGGTAGCCGATCCAGTATTGGATGGATCGGTGGATTGATCGCATTCGATAGTTATATCGACCGGGCAAGTGATCGCCAAATCACATGGTTGCCCTACCAGGGCTTCCTCGCAATCATTTGCCGCAGAGAGATTGACGCAACGACCGGGGCTGCAAGCGCTATTGCCCGGGGGGTAGCATGGTTTCGGTTTCGACTCCCCAAGGAATTTCGCCCGCACGCCGAAATCCGTGGCCGGGGAGGTCAAGGTTACCGTTGCCTCGCCATTAATATCGGCAATGCCGGTGGCATCAGAATCTTGGCCGACATCTACGCCGCAGTTTTGTTCGGTGAGGAAAAATAGTATTTCTCGGCCTTCCAGTGATGCGTAACTGCCGTCGCTGCATTTTTGCTCGAGGCGCGCGGTGACCTGGAAGCTGCTGTATGGCGGCACCAGCGAGGGAAGGGAAATGATTTGTAAACGCACGTTACAGTCAGCGACCGTTACTGAGGTCGTTACCCCGGAGGTTTGTCCCGTGGCATACACCACCAGCGATTCACCGGAAGCGTCCTCGCACACGAACCAATCAGTGGGAAAATAGCCGTTGGCATCGGTCGTCACGATCCACGCACCGTCACAGATAGCGGTACCGGCTTCGCCGAGTATTTCCACCCAGACAGTGACCAGTTCATTCGGACAGAAACCGGATCCACCAATCAGTATTGTATTACCCGGTTCATATTCGGGTTGGTCGGTAGCCAGCGCAGGCGCCTGGCCAACGAGGTAAATCATCTGCGGGCATTGGGAAACATTGCCCGCGGCGTCGGTGGCCGTCCATGTGCGGGTGATAACGTTATCCTGCTGCTCATCGGTGTAGGCCACAATCGGATCGGCAGTAATATCATCCACCGCCGTAGCATATCCGGTGTTCGATGGATCGGTAGACTCCCCGCAATCAAGGGATACGAAAAGGGGACAGGTTATTTGGGGAGGTGCGTCATCAACGCAGATGATAATTTGGCATTCCTCGGCGAAAAAGCAGGGGGCAAGGTCGTTAGCCGTAAAGGCGAGGGTATGGTACCCGGCATCCGCTGAGGATGGCGTCCATGAGAACGTGCTGCTGACCGGGTCGCCGGAAACCGGGAGGGACGGTGACATCGTCGCGCCCGCCGGCAATCCCGTGACACTAACGGTAACTGTATCATCATTGGGACCTTGATCGGATGCCTGGATGTCAAACGTAACTAATTGGTCGACAGCGGAATATATGGTATCACCATGGGTCGGCGTCGGCGGGTAATCAAACTGCGGTGGGATTCCAGTACAAGGCGTACTCTCACCGCTACCCTCCAGATTAGCCAAAAAGACCCCAGAATCATAAATATGGTCACCGGCGTCACAGATGACGAGGATGAGCGTATTGCCCGTGGTTCCCGGTGTCACAGTGGCATTAGTACGCAATTTGAGTGTCGTACCGTCATATTCGAGGCCGTTGTCGGGGGGTACCTGCACATATCCACCGGAGAAAAACGGGCCGTTGATGGTTATTGGCGCTCCTGATTCGTCAAAGGCGATCTGGACCCCATTCAAATAAGCTCCGAAAACGTCATTGTAGTCCGAGCCAACCCATTCGGGATATTCTTCGGAGCCGAAAACGAAATCGAATGAGATTGAACTGCAGGCCAGTCCGGTATTAAACGTAATTTCCAGAATGGCGGCGTCATAACTGGTATAACCGGGATTGAGGTCGTCACACCAATCGCAACCGGACTCATACAAATTGGTACCCGTTTTGCCGGAATTATCCGGGGGCAGAGCACTGGTAACCCGGCCGGTGGCCAGGATAATACCATCGTCAATGGCAAAAGGCCCATCGGAATACAGGCCGGCGGCACGGTAGTCACCGGTGTAACTGACACTGGTTACAGCAATGCCCGAATTCTCGATCAGGAAAGCATCAATCAGGTCGTTGGGATCATCATTTGTCGTAATAGTCAGCGCGGTGGCCTCGGCGGCCAGATTAACCTGCCGGCTTTTGAGGAATTCCGCATCATGCGGCTCATTCTGGTGCTCTTCACGGTACTGCAACGAGGCCTCATCCGGCACGCCCCACTCCCACGTAGTCTCGGATGCATCAGCCCGTGCCTGCTCGCCCTGACGGACAGGAGATTTGTCATCGACTTGACGTGGAGCAGAGACAGTTGTCTGATTAAAGACAAAAAGAGAGGAAATCAGTACAATCAGCAAAACCCACGCGCATTTTCTCATTTTCCGTTCTCCCTAAAAATCTCTATCCGCGTACCCGCGAATGCGTGGTTTATCGATCTATGTATTTTCCCCAATTCCTTCAAATTTTGTGGTGATGCAACATGGCCGGACCGACATCCCGGCACGGGCGTAAGGCGTAGTACTATCCGGGAAATGGAAAGAAAAGCAGGCGAACTCTGGCCCTGCAAAAATCCGGTGGAAAACTCCGGCACCAGCGGCATTCGACCTCCCGGGATCAGGATCTTGAACTCATCTCGTCGCTGAATGAAAAATCTGCCAACCCGCACTTAACATTCGGCCCAACGGATGTTCCCCGTTTAACCGACGGTCACGTTTGGTTTTCCCGACCACCCGAGCCACACAACCCGGTAACAGAAAAGAACACTTCGGTTATTCCATCACTTCTCAACACCACTTGTCATACCACAACCCACGGAACAACCGCGTGGTAACAATCAGTAAACTTGGGGACTTACCCAAGTTCTTCTAATATTGTATATAATTAAGGCCGAATGTCAAGAACTACTTAAAAAAAACTGGGATTATTTTTCATTGGGGGGCAAAAAATTAAAGCCCCCCGGGGACGGGGGGCTGGAAAAACTCGGACCGGCAAGAGAAACTATTTCATTAGGATCATCTTCCGTGATGCTGTAAAGTCCCCAGCGATAACCCGATAGAAATAGATGCCTGATGCGACCGGTGTGCCGTCCCGGTTTTCGCCGTTCCAGGTAACCTGGACCAAGCCGGGCTCGGCAAATCCTGCAAACTCTTGCACTTTGCGCCCGGTCACGTCGTAAATTGTTATCCGGTAGTCGGATGCATACGGCAGGGTCAATTGAATGACGGTCCCGGCATTAAACGGGTTCGGGTAGTTTTGCGACAACTCGAAACCCTGCGGCACATTCACGCTGCCGGCCGAGAATTCGACATTCATCTGTTGCCCGTGATAAGTGGCAGCTTCCGCTTCGACAATCCGCACATTTCCGGGAGTCGTGAACCGGGCCAATTCCCGGGAGCCGTCGGGGATCACGGCGCCTTGCTCCATCCCGGCCAATAAGATACGCAATTCAGAGTCGGTCACCCGATATTTCGGCGGCAGGGAAGAGACTTCCGCACCGAAATGCAATGGTCCGGCCGATGACAAATCCCCGGCCAGCCGTATAAACAGCCCGCCCATTTCCACGGGAGAGTTGTACGAAATAATCAATTCACCATTTTCGTAATGGGTCTCCAGGGTCACCGTTTTTACCACAAGATTGGGTTTGCCCTCGCCGGAGTTGGGGAAGGGTTCCGCATCGCCGGTGATAATCCTAATCAGATAGACCAGATCGGCGATGGAGCGAACGATACCGTCATCGTTAACGTCAGTAGCCAGCCACTGGTTTTCGTAATAGACCGGGTCCCATACTGAAGGACCGTAGATAAAGTAGTTAGTGAAAAGTACCGCGTCGCCGATCTCGTTGGCGATGCCGTTGAGGTTGATATCACCCCGGTCGTCCGGCGGCGGGATAATACAGATCCGCCCGTCACAGAAATCGATCAAGGGGAGCGGGGGGAAGGGCTTGTTTGTATTGGTGAGACAATCCTCCCCGGGAAGGATATCCTCAATATCGAAAGCCACAAAAGTGGTGTCGCCGGTGCGACTGGTGACCACATTGTCTGTACAGTCATACCAGCAGAACGTCAACGGCACGCATTGGCCGATTATGTTGCGGTCTTCGGTAACAAAGAAGTTCAGATAGGCCAGGTCGCCGATCGGCAAATACGCCTCTTCAGGCGGGTGCGCGCTCCCGTTGTTCATATCGGCGATACCGATAAGGTGTACGGCGGTGACATTGCACGGCGACACACAACCGGCGGGGCTGGTCGCGCGATAGGTGAAATATTCCCAGTCCGCAATGGCCGGGCCTTGCACAGCATGGTTGAATGCCAGAACCGAGGGATCGAAACATATCAGCAGGTCGAATCCACCCATCTCCATCGCCTCATAGACGATGACCGCGACGTCGACATTCCTCCCGTTGAGCGCCTCAATGGTATCCACGCAAATCCGGAAGTTGGTATCGGGCGGAGTAATAGTAACGCAAACCAGGGTGGATTCCACATCGAACAGCCCACAGGAGTCAACCGATTCGAAGACAAACGGATAGCACCCGGCGGTATCGGCCTGGAAACAATGTTCGGCTTCGATCGTGTTCCGGCCTTCGACGGTGGGGAAAGTGCCGGCCCCGGAGAGCAGCGACAGATCGAATAGCTGATCGACGTCCGCGTCGTCCGAGCGGATGGGGAAGCATATCTCGCCAGGTTCCGGGATATCAAAGTCGAAGGAGGGATCCAAGGTGATAACCGGCGGTTCACCTTCATACATCGTCACACAGAAGGTCCCGACATCAGTGGATTCACAATCATCGGTCGCGGTTAACTCGAAGCAGTATACACCAACCGTATCGGCGTTAAAACACAGTTCACCGGCGGGCAGGTTCAGGGTCCCCACGCCGGAGGTTATTTCCACCGTGGCCAGATTATCGTTGAGATCCTCGACGCTGATGCCGGTGATACATACCTGTTCACCCGGCAGGCAGAAAAAGACTTGCAGGTCCCCCGGCACAGTCAAGACCGGCGGGTCGTTGATTTCCACATTGACCAACACCGTCGCGGTATCGGCAGCCAGGCAGATATCCGTCACAATCAGGGTGAATTCGTATATTCCGGCCGTGTCGGCATCGAAGCAAAATTCCGTGTAATCCACGTTAAATGTGCCGAACGGCGTGATGGATGTTGCTTGAATCCCTTCGGGCTCTATTACTTGTACCGGGAGGCATATCTGGCCGGGTTCGCACAGCGCTACGTCGAATGAGGCGTCGACAATAATCTGCGGCTTCTGATTAAGGTCGATGTTGAAACAGACGGTGGCGGTAGCTGTATTACCACAGGCATCCTCGGCGATGAGGTCGACACATACGCTGGAGTCGGACAGAAATACCAGGCAAAGCGTGCTGTCCGCTTCGTTAACCACGCCGATATCCGAAGTCACCGTCACCGTCCCGCCTTCCGGATCGGAAATCGTATATTTCACACAGATTTCGCCGGGCTCACATAACAATCGGCTGGTGTCCGCCTGGGCGGTGATTTCCGGCGGCTCGTCGATGGCGACATTCACAACGATTTGCAACTCGGCGGTGAGGCCGCATTCGTCTGTGGCCAGAATGGTGAAATAGTAGGTGTCAGCTTCCGGCGGCGTGAAACAGATCTGTGATCCGTCGTAAGTCCCCGGACCGGAAATTAACTCACACGCGGCGAGATTATCGTCAGGGTCGGAGCAGGAGATCGGGAAACAGATTTCTTCGGGAGCACAGATGTTATAATCGAGGGTGCTCTCCCCGGTGATTTCCGGCGGGTTGTTGAATGAGACAGTGAAAAAGGCGCTACAGGTATCGGCGCCGCCACAGGTATCGGTGACGGTAATGGTTAATTCGTAGAATCCTGCGGTGTCCGCATCGAAACATAGTTTAGCATCACCGCCTGGTTCCACCGTGTAACCGCCAATTGGTTCCACTGTAACGGTCAACCCGCCAACAACGACCGGGATGTCGAAATCTACGCACAGTCTGGACGGTTCGCACAGGAGTGTGTCCAAAGGACCAGGACAGACGATTACCGGGGGCGCATCAATTGTCACCGTCACTTCGATATCAACGGTATCGGCGGCGCCGCATTCATCTACGGCAATCACCCGGACATAGTGGGCACCTTCCACATCGGCGTAGAAACATACCACCCCCGCGGTCACATTAAGCGCGGCGTTCGGGCTGACAATGACTTCATCAAGGTTGTCGTCGGCGTCGGCGATATCGATCTCGATACAGACCGAATCCGGGGCACAGAGTCCGATGGTCAATTGTTCCTCGGCGGTAATCACCGGCGCGTCGTTGAGTGTAATGTCGATATAAATGGTATCACGAGCGGTGAGCCCGCAGTCGTCGACGGCTTCAACGATGATGCGGTATGATCCATCACCCGTCGGAGTGAAACACACGTCGTTGCCATTTATTGCATATCCCGCCGGCGCCTCAATGATATCGCAGGAGGCAAGATTGCCATCGGGGTCGCTGCACGAAAACGGAACACATATTTCTCCCGGTTCGCAGGCAAAAACCTTATAATCAGCGGGGAGTACCGCGGTAGGCGCATTATTGATCGTTACCGAAACCGAGACCTCGCACGTATCGACGCCGCAATCACTCTCCGCGACGATAGTGAGGTCGTATGTTCCGCTGCCATTAGTTGCAAAGCAGACCTCACCGGCCTGTTCATCATAATAACCATCGGGCAAAACGCCGACCGTGGCACCGGCATTGCTTACCGTGATCGGGAAACAGAGGATGCCGTCGGCACAGAGTATCGTATCAATTGATCCGGGACACTCGAGCGAAACGCCGCCGCCGCCGGTGATATGGAAATTCACCAGCGCCGTGTCGGCCGCGCCGCAAGCATCGATGACATAAACCGGAATCTGAAACGAACCGGACTCAGTGGCCACAAAACAGATGGTGGAATCCGAGAAGTTGATTACCCCCGGAGGATCGGTCCAGATCGAAACAATATCATCGTCGGCGTCATAAGTCGAAAACACGACACAGAGCGATTCCGGGTCGCAGATATCGAAGTAATTGTCGGGGTTGGCCGTAATAACCGGGGGAGAGGACGTCTCGACGGTTATTTGCAGATACGTCGAATCGATATTATAGCAGGTATCGGCCGCGACTACCCATAATTTATACACGCCCACGGTGTCGGCATCGAAGCAGACGGTCTGCAGGTTTTCGTCATATACCCCAAGCGGATTAATCCAGAGCTCGGTGTACGTGTCGTCTTCGATCGGGAAATCGACACAAATTTGCTCCGGCAGACACGCGGTTACCGCACCGATGTATGGATCGGGGAGCACCGGCGGATCATGGTCAAAAACAATGTTAATCCAGAATTCCCCTTCAGTCCACAATCCAAGGTTGTCGGTCGCGCGGAAGACAAACTGGCGTGAGCCTTCCCATATCGGGACCCAACAATGGATGACGGAAAAACTGCCGACGCCGACTACCGGGTCGAAAACGCCCTCTCCGGCCATCATTTCCACTGTAACGGTATCGCCGAAACAACCGGGATCGAAAACCTGGATTTCCAGGCACACGGTGTCACCCTCGCAAATCAGGTACGGAGGGCAAAGGGCACAAGCCCGGGCAAAACCGATACTGATCGTGGGGGAGAGGTTCCCCGGACGAATTTCGAAGACCATGTCATTATAGTCACCGTCGGTAATCCATCCGAGGTCTTCCCAGAAAATGATATAGCCATCACCGTCCGGCAAGGCGTACACCCGATGGTGGTTTGTGGCATCGTAGTTCCAGTCGATTTCGGTGTACCAGGTGGTCCCGGCATCACGCCGATGGAACAACGCATGCAGGCCGCTGAGGGCTCCGCCGAGGACAACTGAGTCGCCCGGTACTAAATCGCCCGTAATCACAGGATGGGTATCACCGGGGGTCATTGAAGTGTACCAGCCGGCGGCATGTGTTGCTGCTGCTCCTGAATATTCTGCAATCAACTCCCAGGTTGATTGCGGGAACAAACAGAACAAATCCAGGTCCAACATGTCATTTTCAGCGTCAATGGCATAACCCAAACTGTCCAGGATTTCCTGGACGCTTGGCTCGGCGGCATACATCGTCCCGGCGGCCAGGGTGAATAAGCTGTCCCTAAGACGGGCCTCCCAGTCAGACTGAGATCCGGCGGCGAATGTATCAGCAGTCGTCGCAAAGGTGCAAAAAACAATAAAAAATAGGCCGATTGGCGCAAGCAAACATCGAAAGCGCTTGTTCGGAAACATGTTTCCTCCTTATAAGTCCAACGAATTCAACCGGAAACGTCGATGCCGCCAATACACAAGGCCACCCAAATTGCCCGACTGCTCCACACCCGACACTAAACCGCTTCCACACCTTGCCTGGGCAAGGATACACGGGTCGGCAGAACTCCTGCTCTCCGACCCACAATTCGTTAGCAATGACTCGTTAAGTTCCTCGCTGGTCAAGAAACCCGACCGATACTCCTCAGTGGCCCTTGCGCCATGTAACACCCACCAAAGGCCCAGTACAACTCTGTAGTAAGATGAAGGGCAGTACAACATTGCTACTCCTCCACCCGTCGACATTATATAACTAAAACTCGAAATGTCAAGCCCTAACCCATTTGAAAACCATAAGTTCACATATTTTGCAACAACCGGATCACCCGTTTCCCCGTCCCCGCGGATCAGAATCCATTGGTCTGGGGCGTATTTGCTTGTCAAGTATGACTTTAGCATTACAGGGACCCTTGGTTTGTGGCCTGTGCCACCGTGAACACCATCGGAATGCGCAAAATATGTTCCCAATATTGGGGAATCTTTTGGCTGGGGATCATACCAAAAAGGGCATTTCACCAATATGCAATGAATAATAGCAGCATAACGACCGATAATATACATTATGTCAATATATAATTCTTCAATTTCTCCTTTCCGCTGATCACTCTTCAAATTTTTATCCCCTATTATTTGTTTAGCCCCCGCACGTTACCCTACTCAATCATCGTATTACTTTAAGTTGTCATGTAGCGATTGTTTTATTTCCTTGACTTCGGCCCTAGTGTCCAAATTATTTATGTGGTGTATTCGGTGCGGAATAGCAGGCGCGAGAGATTGACGTGAGCATAAAAGATGATTCCGGCCACGGCGAGGGCAGTTTCTTATCGGAAATATTCGATCAGCGATGGGAGGTCATTGACAGTCACGTTCACCTGTATTCGTACAATTATTTCCGCCTTCTTTCACAAATTTCCGGCCAATATGACGATGTTGATCGATTTATTCGCCGGCAAACCCGGCGCCTGAAAATCGATTTGCCCCCGATTGATCCGGCACGATTGGGAGAGCGCTGGGTCTCTGAAATAGATCGTTATGGCGTTTCTCGCGTTTGTCTTCTGGCAGGACTTCCGGGTGATGAATATTCTGTTGGCGAAGCCACGAGAGCCAAGACCGACCGCTTTATCACTTTCATGGCGGTTAATCCGCATCTGGATGTTGCCCAAGAGGTTATAGAGCATGCGGCCCGGGCTGGCGGCGTAAGAGGCGTTTATCTTCATCCATCCCGTCACCGATTCCATGCGGCCGACGAACGGGTCTACCCTATTTACCGACTCGCGCGGCGCCTTCGCCTGGTGGTGTATGTCGATTACGGGCCGCCCTGCAGCCCGCTGGCGGCGGCATGGGGCGCCAGGGATAACCATGATCCTCGTTTCAACGACCCGGCGCAGCTCCATTTCGCGGCGTCTGATTTCCCTACAGTCCCATTTGTGATTACACACATCCTCAAAAACAATATCCGTGAAGTATTACGGTTGGGATTGTTGTGCCCCAATGTCCATCTGAGCGCACTCCCTACCGACAACTGGGACGATCAATCGAGCAATTCCGCGGAGGTTGAATCAATTCTGGAGTTGGCGCTGCGCGCATTTGGACACACACGAATTATCTTCGGCACGGGTTCGGGGGTCCTCCCCCGTGGCTGGCGCAGTGACAGGTTTCAGGTCTTCCTCATGGCCCTGAAGAACCTCGGAGTATCCAGTGATCGGATTGGTCTGATTCTCGGCGGAAACGTCAAGCGAATCTTTGGCCTGGAAAATTCCCGGCCATCTTATCTGATTACCCTGTAACGGACTACATGGACAAAGAGCGCGAAAAAGAATTCCTGGATGTATTGGAGGTATTCCCCGATGACGCGCTGACTCGGTTCGGTCTGGGAAACTTCTATCGCGACGCGGGCCGGATCGAGGATGCCATTGTGCAATACCGGAAAACGCTGGAAATCGAGCCGGGATATGGCGCCGCCTATCTTGAACTCGGCGCTTTGCAGGAGCAGTCGGGACAAATTGCCGACGCGCGGAAAACCTATGTAAAAGCCATCGAAAACGCCGAGAAAAAGGGTGATCTGCATATCGTTAACCGGGCCAAAATGCGCTTGGAAGATTTGGCGTAGCCCCTCAGTTTTTCCGTGATAATTGGTGCATTATTTCTCCTAAGTCGTTGATTTTTTAGATAATTACTCTTGACACAAATAGCTGCAAAGTTATTTTAATATAATAGAGGGTGTGGAAGTTTTACGTGATGTGGTGCGTTTTTTAGTCGGGCCGCTCGGCCTGTCGCACTCTGCGTTGCTACGTTCCGCTGTCGGGCGGTCATAAGACAGAACGGATGGTTGGTGATGAAACAGCTAATAACCATTATGGCGTCGGCGTTGGTTTTGCTTTGTGAATTGGCCGCCGGACAGTGTTTGGAAGGCCAAGTCGTGATCGAAAGTAAGGAGGTGCTTCCCAACCAACAAGGAATTACGCTTGATTTTACCATTTATACGGATTTGCCCATGGTCGGTATGACTGTCCCGGTGGTTGTCCGGGAAATAGATCCGGGTTCATTCTGGACCGGGACTCTGCCCTACGACACCGGCGGTAATGCCTTCTTCCCCGGTTATTCAGAAGGTGTAGAATGGAGTTTCGCCGGCATGTGGGCCGCGTTGATCCAGGAAATGCGTCCCGGAGTGCCGACCTCCCCGTGTGCAACCGATGGTGATATTGGTTATGACGGTTTCTCCCCCGACCATTTCTGCCTCAATGCCTCCGGGGCCGGCGGTAGTGAACCCACCGCCCCCGATGGCCGAAAAATATTGACCATCACCTTTGACGTAGCCGGCAACCCCGGGCAATTTGAATTTGACACTGCCTGTTTTTCCTCCTCGTTCTCCAAGATCTTTCTGCTTGATGGATGCTGGAATCCGGAGTTTCCGCCGGTCATCGGTTTTCAAAAAGGTATAATCACCATCTCCGATTGTGACTGCACCCGGCTCGGCGATTGCGACGGGGATGATGCAATCACCCCGGTCGATGTGATTTATCTGGTCAACACTGTATATCTGGGTGCCGACCCTCCCCCGCCTCTCCCCTGGTGTCCAACGGTCAACGGCGATTGGAATTGCGACGACATTATCGATCCGGTCGATGTGATGGAAATCGTCGGCTTTGTCTATCGTAATAGTGGTTTCCCGCCCTGTGACCCGTGTACCGGAGGGCGGTTGCCGGATTTGGCGATCACCTCGACGGATATTCTCTCTAATCAGGATACAATTGATGTCGGCGATATGATATGGCTGGGCGTGAATATCCACAATATCGGCCTGGCAACGGCGACAGCTCCTACCGTGGCGATGTTCAGCGGTGACCCGGACAACGGCGGGACATTACTTGATGTAGTCACCGCGGCCGACATCGCTCCGGGCGATACCCTGATTAAGTTCGTGGGACAGTATATGTGCGAGACCATTGGGGAGTTTGACATTTATGGCATCGTCGATTGGACGGAGGAAATTGTCGAATCCGATGAGGGTAATAACAAGGCCTATAAAACCATTGTCGTTAAATAAAAACGGACTTATCCAAGAGAAAGAACGGTTTTGCCTGCAGGCAGAGGGCGATCCTTACCGAGGACGTGCATAGTTAAAATTAAATACACCGTTGACGGGGAGAATTGCGATGAAACGATTGGTTCTACTTGGGGCGTTCTTGTTTGTTTTCCTGGCGGCAATGAATGCCGCAGCGGAATGGCGGATCGATTTTGAGAGCAAATCAGTATGGGCCGAGGAAACCGAGGTTGCGGTCGATGTGACGACGTACTGGGATATCACCCTAACGGGGCTCACGATCCCCATGGTCGTTCGCGAGATCGATGCCGGGGCCTTTTGGACTGGCGAGTTGCCCTATGACACCGCGGGCACGGGCTTCAATCATCCTTACGTTCACAACGTGGAATGGAAGTGGGAATCTCCCTGGGCCGCGTTGACCGAGGAATTCCGGCCGGGGGTCCCGATGCCCCCCTGTGACCCGGGGAATGACTTCGGCTACGATGGTATTTCGCCGGATCATTTTTGTATCAACGCCGCCGGTGTCAGCGGAGGAGCCGCACCGCAACCTACGGGACGGGTGGTCCTGACATTCGCTTTCGACGTGGGAAGCACGCCGGGCAATTTTGAGTTTGACACGGGCTGCTTCTCCGCAAGCTTGTTCAGGATTTTCATGATCGATAATACTTTTCCGCCGGTCGATCATTCCCTGGAAACCAGTTTCAACAAAGGGATCATCAGCATCATCAAGGATTCCGACAATGACGGAATCTACGATCATCTCGATAATTGCCCGTTGACCCCCAATCCCAATCAAGAAAACAGCGATACCGACGATTACGGCGACGCCTGCGATAACTGCCCGGATGACGACAATCCGGACCAGGTCAATTCCGATACCGATGAGTGGGGCGACGCCTGCGATAACTGCCTGCTGGTGGACAATCCCAATCAGGCCAACAGCGATACGGATGAATACGGCGATGCCTGCGATAACTGCCCCGATATCGACAACCCCAATCAGGCCGACGATGATGATGACGGGCGGGGCAACGTTTGCGATAATTGTCCGCATGATGCCAATCCGGGGCAGGACGACGCCGACGGAGATGGGATCGGCGATGTTTGTGATACATGCACCGATACAGATGGCGATGGGTACGGCGATCCGGGTTATCCCGCGAATACTTGTGCAACGGACAATTGTCCTGATGTTCACAATCCGGCTCAGGACGATTATGACGGTGACGGAGTCGGTGACGCGTGCGATGACTGTACCGACACGGATGGTGATGGGTACGGCGATCCGGGTTTCCCGGCCAATACGTGCGCCACTGACAATTGCCCGGACGATTACAATCCATCGCAGGCCGACGGTGACGGCGACGGACTCGGCGATGCTTGCGACGAGTGCGTTGATTCGGACGGCGACGGGTACGGCGATCCCGGTTACCCGGAAAATACGTGCGCGCTGGATAATTGCCCCACCGTCTTTAATCCCGACCAGGCCGACAGCAACAGCGACGGCCAGGGTGACGCCTGTGACTGCGAATGCACCGGCTATTGTGATATGAATCTTGACGGGATCATCGATCCGCTAGACGTGTCATACCTGGTGTACTATGTCTTCAGGAGTCAGGACTGCCGCCAACACATCCCGACGTGCCCCTATGAAAACGGTGATTGGAACTGCAGTTGGACGATTGATCCCCTTGATGTCATATTTATGGTCCAGTACGTTTACCGCGCTGACTATTCTCCTCCGGCCTGTGATCCTTGCCAGGACATGCGGGCCGCTTTGCCGGATTTAAAGATAAACAACTGGTCGATCAAATTGATGCCCGACTCCATAGGGGTCGGCGAGTCGACGTACATCGAGGTGCAAGTTCACAATCAGGGCCATTCAGCGGCGTATGGGGCGGTACTGGAATTGTTCGACGGTGATCCGCATGCCGGCGGATTTCAGTTTTGGAGTAATACGATCCAGTCGCTCCATCCGCACCAGGTAACGACACGGGGCCATTCGGTTGTTTATCTGAGTCCGGGAACGATCAAAATCTATGCCATCGTCGACCGATTGGATGCGATTGACGAAATAAGCGAAACAAATAATAAAGGATACAAGACGCTTATTGTAAAATAGAACGGGATCAGGCGGCCAAAGCCGGTGGATGCCATTATCCATCACCGGCAGCCGGGTTATTGCTTGGAGTCTTCGGTTAAGCCATAGACGCGCCGGGGAACCAGTTTGTCCGGGAAGCGGTCGATCAATTCCCGGCGGAGTAGAAAACACATATGACAGGCATCAACGAACCTCTCCCCCACGTCGACGGCCTGTTGTTTAGCTAATTCAAGCGGCCCACCGCGGACCAGCGGCCCGACAATCGGGTCATTATCCGGGTCGTAATCCGCAATAATCTGCTGGAGCGGCTTTTCCCAAAGATTGCCGACGGTAATCCCCTGACAGACGTGTACCCAGCCCATCGGGTCGATGTGCACGCGTCCGACATCGAGAAAATCCTCTTGATCACAAGAGGAGAACGAAGCCGCCGGGCGAGTTGGTAAATCCGCGGTCAGGTTGTCGACAGCCCGGCCTTTGAAGACAACGTTTCCGCCGAGAATGGGTTCCCCGCCGCGGCGCTTGGAATCGACTGCTTTGGGTATTTCGATACATATACTGCCGGATGGGATGCCAAGATTTTCCGCGGCTTGTCGCGCAAACCGCGCACGATTGGGGCTGTCGGGATCGGCGTGAAGCTCATCGTCGGAAACCGATAAATCCGCGATGGCCAATTCCACCAGGGGACGCAAATACACTTCAGCGTCCTCAACACTCGAGGCCCAATAAGAATTGGTGACTATCCCGCAGTTATACCCGGCCTCCCGCGCCAGTCGGATCCCTTCCAGCAAATGCCCATAATATAAAAATGGTTCACCGCCCTCGAAGTAAAACGATTTAATGGACGGCACCTCAGCGGCTTGCCGGATGATCTCTTTGATCTGGGCCAGGGTAAAAACCTGGTCGCTGCGCGGCGAACCGTAAACAAAGCAATGATCACAAGCGCAAGTACAACCATACGTCAATAATAGATGCAAGCCCGCCAGCTTACGCAGACCCGGGTTCACGATTCTTCGACCTGGGCGGCGGAATCCTCTTCAATGACTTCGGCTTCTTCGGGCTCGCTGGTGTCTCCGCACGATAGACCGGCCAGCCAGCGGTCGCAGTATTCCCGGATTTTCGGCCAGAAAATCACGCCGACGGCGCCCAGGGCGCAAAGCACGATCACCAGGGCCAGGTTTTTAATAAATTTCATATCCGATACCTCGATGGTTTGTTGCTCTATCCCTGTTTTCGGCATCTTCGGTGATGCACGTTATTCAATAGTTACCGCCCAATGTTTTTAAATGTGAAATTCCAGAATATCGCCGTCATGCACGACAAAATCGCCCTTGACCCGTTGGCCGTCGAAGGTTTGTTTCCCCCATATTTTTGCGAACTGTAAATTATGCGCGAAATCCTTATGGATAACCTGGGCGGCGTCGGCCACGGTGGCGCCGTACGCCAGAACCACCGGGTCGGTGTAATCCGCTTCACGGCCGGGGGTTTTGGTGTACACTCTGATTTTGCCGAGGATCGAGAACATCAAGTTTTTCAATTCGTCCAGATTAGTTTGCTCTTTGGCCGAGACCTTCACTATCGGAAAGCGGAGTTCCATCACCTCACGCATGATTTCCAGCCGATCATCCGCGCCGGGTTGATCCATCTGGTTGGCCACCAGGATCGTCCGTTTGTTCATCGTGCTGACCGGCTGGTCCATCGCCGGGGGATCGTTGTTCAGGATAATTTTGCCCTGTTCGAGGCGTTGCAGCGTGTCCTCATAGGCGTCAAGCAAATCATCATTTCCCAACGACAGCACCACCAACGCGATGTCCGCCACCCGTACCACGTTGGTCACCCAGTTTTCGCAGAATTGGGTACAAATCGGCGGGAGATCAACTATCTGTAGTTGCACGCCTTCAAAATCAGTCATGCCGGGCATGGGCTTGCGGGTGGTGAAAGCAAAATCCGCGATTTCGGGGGTGGCGTTGGTCATCGCCGCGAGCAGACTGGATTTACCGCTGTTCGGTGGTCCGACCAGCGCATACTGCGCGATCCCTTCCTTGGGTACGTGGTCGGGCGATTCCCGGCGTTTGGCGCCCGATTTTTTCTGTTTTTGCTGCTTTTTCAGCCGGGCAATTTTTTGTTTGATTTCCCCCTGCAGGTGATCGGTCCCCTTGTGCTTGGGGATTTCCGAGAGCATCCGTTCCAACAGTTCGAGCTTGATCGCCGGGTCTTTCTCCTGGCGGTACTCTTTTTCCAACACGACATATTGTGGCGGCAAATTAGCCGGCATAAGCTCTCCCTCACCGGGTTGTTTCCATCCGGTTATACATTTTACGCGTATTTCCGGTCGATGTCAATCCGAGAAATTCTATTACGAACCTTATCTGTGTACCGGCGATTGCCGAACCATTTATGCGAGAATAGCCCCGTAGCCCACCAGCATGCTGGGTTTGTAAGTTCGCTGCCTGTGTCGTGATATTACAAATCAGGTTGGTTTTTAACCACCTGGTACGCCGGGGCGGAACTTCACGCCGGCTTAATCGAGGAATAAATAACGCCGCCAGCGGGTGTCGTCGGCGCCGGCGAAATGCTGGATATAGGTAAGATGATCGGGGCGTTTGGGTTTGCTTAAAAGCGCCATTCCGGCCTGCTCGGGCGTACGGTCGCCCTTTTTGTTGTTGCATTTCAGGCATGCGCAAACCAGGTTTTCCCAGATGTCCTTGCCGCCCTTTTTCTTGGGGATCACATGATCGACGGTCATCTCGGCCGTGGAAATCCCACAGTACTGGCAGCGGTGGTTGTCGCGCTTGATAATGTTCTTGCGGGAGAGGAGGACACGCTTGCGCGGCCGGTGGACATACCACCCCAGCCGCACGACCGAGGGGGCCGGGTAGACAAGCCGGACCGACCGAATCATCTTCCCGTCAAAACGCTCAATCAGCTCCGCCTTGCCCAAATACATCATTACCACCGCCCGCCTGGTCGAGCAAATCGACAATGGTTCGTAATTCTGATTGAGCACCAGTACGTGCCCGGATAACGCGTTCATCGACCCAACTCCTGTTGAAAATTGAAGATATTCGCCGCCCCGGGGCTTGTCAATGCAAAATCGCCTGACAACCACCGTCAAATTGCCTATCCGGGCCCCAAAAAAGCGAAAAATAGCATTGACAAAATCGGATAAATCATACAGATTTAGAATAGAAATGGGGAGCCGCGGTGCCCGTTGCATCGTGTGGCGCTGATTCACGACATCTTTGAGTAGTGATTACGTCTTCAAGGCGCCGGGATTGGGTGGTAATTCCATGAGTGTTGATTTAATAAGAAATAGCGCAGAGCAGGTGACGGGCGCGGGTGTCGAACAACTCCGGGAGAAAGACCTGCTGGAAGCAGGACGGCTCATGTACCGTTCGATCAACTCCGTCCGCCAAGAGAACGGCCTCCCGCCTTTGACCATGCGATTGCGCAAACCGTTGTCGTTGATGGAGCATATCCGGGCCCAGGACCCCCGGCTCAATTGGGGTTACTATCAACGCGGGAAACTGGTTGGTTTTTTATGCAGCCATATCCGCGATTTGCAGTGGTATATCGCCTATTTCTACGTGGATCCGCCATACCAGGGCCGCGGTATCGGCCGTCAATTGCTGGAAACCGGGTTGGCCGAGGCCCAGGGGCAGGATATGCGTTTCCTTTCGGGCTGCACTTTTTCATATAACCATCAGGCCATCGGACTTTTTTCACGTTGCGGAATGTATCCGCGCAAGAACCTGTTGCTGATGAAACGCGCGGCCCAATGTAATGTGCCGTTACCTCCCCGGGCGACGGCGATTACGATGGAACCGATCAGCACTAGCGAAACGGTCGCCGACTTAAGCCGCATGGACTGTGAAGTGCGCGGCGCCAACCGTGCCGTCGACCATTGTTACTGGCTGGCCGATGACAACTATGCGGGATATATCTTCCGTGCCGGGCGCCGTCCAGCGGGGTATGCCTACCTTAACGCGGCGGGCACGATCGGGCCGGTCCTGGCCGCGCGAGATTTGTTTCTCAATGACATACTGAATCACTGCCTTCACGAAATTCTGCAGAAACAGGGCGGCAATGAAATCAGTATCTGGGTCAATGGGAAGAACTTCGGCAGTTTGCGACTGTTGCTGGAGACCGGCTTCCTTTTTTCAGAAATAGCGATCTTGATGACCAACCGTGTTTTTTGTGATATGCGACGCTACCTGCCGCATTCGACAGCGGTATTTTAAAGATCCCTGCTCGGATAACTCCCACAAACAAATCGTCGCTGGGATACTATTCTTTATCTGTCTGATCGCATTGCAGTTTGGGCGTGCAGCTTAAAAGAAGTAGGCCAGAGGAATAATGATGACCAAAGCGGGCAGGAGGTTTGCCACCGGAACGGGTTTGATCTGCAACAGCCGCAAGGCCAGCCCGAGGATGAGAATGCCGCCGACCGCGGTCATCGGCCGTAAGACGCCCGGCTCCAGGGCAAATTGCATTTGCGAACCCAGCAGGGTGAGCCCTCCCTGGACGATCAAGACCGTTAGAAATGAGAACAACACACCGGCGCCAAGACTCGAGGCCAGAGCCATCGCGGCGAAACCATCCATAATCGCCTTGGTAACCAGCAGAGTCGCATCACCTTTCAGGCCGTCCTCCAGCGAGCCGACTACAGTCATCGGCCCGACACAGAAAAGCAGCGAAGCCGTCACGAACCCCAGGACGAATTGCGGCGCCCTGGAACGCACGCGGAGCCGCAGCCACTCTGCAAACTGCTCAACCCGCCGATCAAGCCGCAGGATTTCGCCGAGAATCGCCCCGGCAACGACCGAAATCACAATCAACAGCGGTTTTTGCCCTTCGACGACCATCGTCACACCGATCCACAGGGTGATTAGGCCCAAGGCGGTGATTATGGTTGTTTTGAAGCGTTCGGGCAAACGTTCGCCGACGAGCATGCCGATCCCCGCGCCGACGATGACGGTTGCAGTGTTGACCAGGGTACCTACCATAATAGAAGCCGTCTGGCTGCCCGGAGTCCCTATTGCGGCAATTGACGGTGGATTTCAGACAATACCCGTTGCGCCTCACGGGCGCCCTCAATGTCCCCGATGCGCCGCTTGAGGTCCGATACCTGATTGAGGATATCAGCCATCATCAACAGATAAAAGGCGCGGAACTCGGTTTCCTCGGCCATTGATTTTCTTTGGCCATCAGCTTCGGCCAGGAGTGTGGACAAAGCACTCAATGCCGCGATGGTGTCATTTGAAACGTAAAATGTCGTTCGGATGGCCTCCAGCCGATCGGCGAATTCGCGCCCGAGTCGGCGTTCTTCCGGTGTGGCCTTCAGATCAACGGATTTTATTATCGGTTCCGGCGGTGATTTTGCGGCCGGTTTTTGATATTTCTCCAGATCTCCGCATGAGAGAAGTCCGAGCGAAAAGGCGGCCATTAATATAAAAACAATCTGGAATCTGATGTATTTCATCGTCCCCTTCCCCGCCCTACACATCATCCAACCACCGCATCCTGCTCAGCCGGCGCCATCGGGGCCAGCCGCGCCGTGAAATGGCGCAGGTATTTCGATTCATATATCAGTTTATAACCGGTGGTCAGGTCTTTTTTGTCTTGAATTTTTCGCAAAATATCAACCACATAAGACAGATGGGATTCGGTGTACACCCGCCGGGGCACGGCCAGCCGGACGAACTCATAAGGCGCCGGGATAAACTTTCCGGTTTCCGGATCAACAGCGCCGAACATTAGCGAGCCGATTTCCACCGCGCGGATGCCGCCCTCGCGGTATAGCTCAACTACCAGAACGTGCCCGGGAAACTGCTCCCGAGGAATGCGCGGAAACACTGAACGGGCATCGATAAAAACCGCATGTCCGCCAATCGGCCGGACGACGCGAATGCCCAGTTCACTGATTTTCTCGCCTAACCAGTGGACCTGAGCCGGGCGAAACTTCAAGTAATCTTCATCAGTCACCTCTTCTAGGCCGCGGGCCACCGCCTCCAGATCGCGCCCGGCCAGGCCACCGTAAGTGCGATATCCTTCGATGAGAATCAACAATTCGGTCAGCTTGCCGGATAGTTCTTCATCCCGTACAGCGAGAAAACCGCCCATATTGGCAAGCCCGTCTTTTTTGGCCGACATTAACGCGCCATCGGCCTGAGCGAACATCTCGCGCGCAATATCTCGCACGGGGATATTAGCGTATCCGTTCTCGCGTTGTTGAATAAAAAACGCATTTTCCGCAAAGCGCGCCGCGTCAAAATACAAAGGAACATTATGTGCCCGGCACACCTCCCGTGTGGCCTTGATATTGGCCATCGACACCGGCTGGCCGCCGGCGGCGTTGTTGGTGACGGTAATGATGCACGCCTTGACCTGTTGTGGATGATCGGCCAAAAAGGTACGGAGGGCGTCAATATCCATATTGCCCTTAAACGGCTCGTCGGATTGCAGGTTATCGGCCTCGGGAGTCAACAAGTCCACGGCGATGCCGCCTTTATGTTGAACGTTGGCGCGCGTGGTATCAAAGTGCGTGTTGGAGACGACATAATCTCCGCCCTCGAGGATCGTGGAAAACAGCAGGTTCTCCGCGACGCGCCCCTGATGCACCGGGATGACATAGTCATAGCCGGTCAGCGATCGCACGACCTCGACAAAGTGCTCGTAGTTCCGGCAGCCGGCATATGCCTCGTCCCCCATCATCAACCCCGCCCATTGGCGGTCGGACATTGCCGAAGTCCCGCTGTCGGTCAGCAGGTCGATATATACATCCCGGGAAACCAGATTGAATATGTTATATCCCGCTTGGCGTATACGGTCCTCCCGTTCGACGCGCGGAAGCAGACTGATTGATTCAATGGCTTTAATACGATACGGTTCCGGTGGCATCTTCATAATCGCGCCCTCGTCAATAGTTTGCCTTACTCAATATGCGAAAAAAGTATTGTCTTGTCCATGTCCTTCTTGTCCGGCAATATAAACCGGCATATTATTTCAACCGAACCGCGGGGCGAATACGCCCGACGATAATTTTACGATGATTGGTCAGGAACGGCTCGGCAAACGGTTGCAATTGGTCAACTTCGGTGACGGTGAGGACATCCAGTTGTCGCAGAATCGCGGTGGTGGCCACCCCCAGTGCCCGCATGCCGCCGTCGGCCACTTTAACCGTCACACCCCATCCACGGTCGGTTAGGGCCACGCATTCGATCGCCTCTCCCCCGACCTTGCAGATCAGCCGGTCGCCGGCTGTCTCGGCCAACGCGAGGTCGTACCGGCCGATTCCTGAGACCATTGCCGGCTCGGTTCGCATGGCCCCGACTATCGTCGCCATTGCTCGCGAGGACACCTCATCAGGGCCGCGATGTATTGCTAGGTGAGCGAAAGCCTTGGCCAGGACATTTATCGGCAAGGTATAGGTGGGCAGACTGCAGCCATCGATTCCCCAGTGCAATTTATTCTCGGGCAACTCGGTGACTTCGAGCACGACACGGCGGATTTCCGCCTGGGCTGGGTGGTCGAATTCAAGATACCCGGCCACCGGCGCGACCAGCAGGCGGCATAAGGCCAGCATACCGCTGTGCTTGCCCGAACAGTTGTTGTGTAGTTGGCTGAATTTCTTTCCCGGCGGGGGCTGCTTGCCGGTCATCCGATAGATATATGGTTCATGCACCCCGCAGTTGATGTCCGATTCGTCACAGCCGATGGCGGCCAGGATTTCCGCCACGGCTTGCACGTGACGCTTTTCCCCATTGTGCGAACCGCACATCACCGCGATGTTTTTCGCGTTAAAGCCGAACCGCTCGACCGCGCCCCGGGCGATAGTCGGCAAGGCTTGAAACGGTTTAAGCGATGATCGCGAAAAGGTCACCAGTTCGGGATCACCAACCGAAGCGATCAGCCGGCCGTCGGCGTCGACCACCGCGGCGGCCCCATAGTGCACTGATTCGACGGATGCGCCGCGATATACGCTGGCGATTACTTCACATCCCGACAACTGCCACAACCTCGAGTATGTTTTTAATCATCGTACGGTGGTATCGAGGCAGACGATAGTCTGCCGAGTTAACGGCGCTGGGTTTTCTGTTCGATGGCGGTTATCGCCCTTTCGAAAATCTCCAGCGTCTTCTTGCACATTTTGCGATCGACGACCAATGGCGGGGCGAAACGGATCGAGTTCGGCCCGCAGGTCAGCAACATGAGTCCGCGATGGAAACACTCCATCATCACGCTGCGTGCGATTTCCCCGGCACGCTCTTTGGTTTTCTTATCCAGGACGAATTCGATACCGATCATCAACCCCAGACCGCGCACGTCACCGATTGACCAGTGACGTTTTTGCATTTTCTTCAATTCGCGTAACAGATATGCCCCCTGCTCCGCGGCGTTATCGACTAATCCGTTTTTCAACAAATCAATAGTCGCCAGCGCGGCGGCGCAACCCAGGGGGTTTCCCCCGAAAGTGGTGGAGTGTACTCCGGGAGGCCAGTCCATGACTTCGCGCGAGGCAACACAAGCCCCGAGCGGGAGACCTGAACCAAGGGCCTTGGCCAGGCAGATAATATCCGGCTGGACGTTCCAGTGCTCAATGGCGAACATCTTGCCGGTGCGGCCCATGCCCGATTGAATTTCATCGAGGATCAGTAATATGCCGTATTTCTTGCATAATTCAGCAAGGCCGGGGAAGAAATCGGGGGGCGGGACGACGTACCCTCCCTCGCCCTGGACCGGTTCAACGATGATGGCCGCGACATCCTCGGCGGGAGCCACACGACCGAATATTTCTTCCTCGATATACCGCAGGTATTCCCCGGCTGTGTTTTTTCGCCCAGGTGTATTAAAACGATCGCGATATAAATAGGGGTACGGCACATGGGTAACTTCACCCATCATCGGTGAAAAGTGTTGGCGCTGGGAGGCCTTGGAGCAGGTCAGCGCCAGCGAACCCATTGTGCGCCCGTGGAAACCACCGATAAAGGCGATAAAACGCGGTCGGCGGGTCTTGTAACGAGCCAGCTTGATGGCGCATTCTACTGTTTCGGTGCCGGAATTTGTAAAAAACGTACGGCATTTCCCGGGAATCGGCACCAAATCGGAAAGTTCCTTGGCCAGCGCCCCGACCAACTCGTGATAAAAATCGGCGGTGGAAATGTGGAGGGCTTTGCCGGCCTGGCGCCGGATTGCCTCGACGACCTTGGGATGGCAATTGCCGGTCGAACAGACCGCGATACCGGCATGAAAATCGATAAAACAATTGCCGTCGACGTCCCATACCAGCGCGCCGTCGGCGTGGTCGAGCACCACCGGGTGGATCCGCGTATATGACGGTGAAATATATGACTTATCAAAGTTGATCAGTCTTTTGCTCTTTGGGCCTGGCAGGCGGGTTTTGATCTTGGGGTAATCGGATAACATCACGAGACACCTCCCTCTTTTCCGGACTTCCAAGCCGGCTGGTCGACTACTTACAAGAAACGGTCGACTCGGGGAAAGTCAACCACGCCGGGGCATTTATGACACCCGGCCGGCCGGGCCGGGTCAGATAAAGGTCCGCAATCGACAACACAAGCGAAAAAGAATAAACGGCAATATGCCGAAAATATAACATAGAGGCCGTTCTATCTATGGCAGGAGAATGATGACTGATGGATAGAGATACAACCAATGGCGCAGCTTCCGCACGGCTCGTTCAGCAAAGACCTTTTGATTGGTCGACACCGCCGGGCAAAGCGGTACTGGCCCAGCAGGCAATGGCTTCGCAAGTCATTTTGTGTCCCCTGCCAGCCCCATCGCTGGTGGCGGGGATTGATCTTGCCTATTCCGTGGGGAGTGGCATGGGGTATGCGGCAATTGTAGTCATGAAGTTGCCGAAGTTCAAAAAGGTGGAGATACAGACGGAACGATACGAAATCCGCTATCCCTATCGCCCCGGACTGTTGGCGATGCGGGAAGGTCCACTGACTGCTGCGGTGCTCAAGAAGCTAACGTGCCGACCGGATGTGATCCTTTTCGACGGGGCCGGTATAGCCCATCCCCGGCGATTCGGGGTCGCGTCGCATTTCGGCGTGCTTTTTGATATTCCCACCATCGGTTGCGCAAAAACCCCCTTGATCACCGTCGTGGACGAACCCGGTCCCAAGCGGGGTGATTTTTCGCCAATGATGATGGAAGCCGCCGTACTCGGCGCCGCGTTGCGCACCCGACCGGGGGTCAAGCCGGTATATGTCTCACCCGGTCATCGTGCGGACTTAACCGGCGCCATTGATGTTGTCCTCGCCACAACCACGAAATACCGTCTTCCGGAACCCATCCGGCAGGCACATCGGCTGGCCAACGAACTACGCGCCGAGGACCGAAAAACGTCGTAACCCCTTACCGCCGGGGTGATTAATAGTCGTCCGAAACGACCGGTTTCTTTTGCAAGGCCGTCTTTAAGTCATCAATACGGAACGGTTTGGTCAGGACGGCATCAATCCCTGTGACCGATTCGGCAGCGCGGCCGGAATTGCCCGGTTCCCGGACCAGGATAATGCAAGTATCCGGACGGAAGTCCTTGATCTCCCGGGCCAGATCATTCCCCGCAGGCATACTCTGACCGAGAACTATTTTATTGAAATTGCCCGCATGGAAATACTTCAGTCCCTCTTCGGTTGAGGACGCAGCGGTCGCCGGATGACCGAGAACATCGAGCATCCCCAACAAAAGATCACGGATCAATTCTTCTTCGTCAACAACCAGAATATTCCCGGCCACGCGGGGTTCCGCTGATTCGCCATATTGTTCCCGGGGAGTGAAACTCAAGATGAGTTTGCGGGGACCATGGGTGGAGTTGATAATGCGCGATTTCGCGTCCCATAAATCAAGGATTTCCCGCACCGATTGTTTCATCGGGACGGCGGCTGCCGGCGGCCAGACTTGCCGGTCGGGTTCCTCATCCGGGGAGAGCGTCCGGTCAAAGACAATGGTGATCCGGCCATTGTCGGCCAGGCCATTCACTGTCAGATATGCCGCTTCCGGCATTCCGTTGGCAAGGTTGGCGGCCCCCCAATCAAGGATTTCATTGATGACCTTCGGCTCAACGGTGGGGGCGTGATCCGGGGAGATATTGAAATCAATGCGCCCGGGGCGAATTGCTTCGGACTGCATGGCAATCCAGTCGGTGATTGCGCGGCCGATGGTGGGGCGCGGCAAGTGAACTTTAGGCGTTTGTTGTTCCGGTTGCCCGCCGCTGAGGGCCTCGGTCTGCCGATTTTCGGCACGATCGGCCAATTCCATGGCCTGGGCCTCAATATAATCCGGCGATGACATGTCCCAATAGGTGATGACTAATTCGAGCAACCCGGCCAACGTCTTGAAAAAACGCAACCGCCGATCATCCGCATCCCCCGCCACGACTTGATGATAGATGCTCAGCCAGCCCCAGTTCCGGGCAGCAAACGGGGCCGGATAACGCAACGCTCGCCATCCATCCCCGAAATCAGGCCACAATTGCGTCAAAACGCCGGGACCTTTGTAGTCGACCCTGACCAGACCTCCCAGGTGAGCATTCACCTCTAACTGGTCGGCTTCCGGGGCCGAGACCAAGTCCTCAAGGGAATTATAGACAGTTTTAGTCCCTGCCCCGGAAGCCAATCGCAGCCGATACTCGGACTGACATGATTGCCAGAGCGCCGCCCGCCAGCCATCCGGCAATACTCGAGCTAGCATTCCAGGCAATTCCTCCGGCTTACAGCGGGGCATCTCCTCCATCAAGTGGCCGAGATCAAATATTTCGTCGGTCTCCGGTTCTTTTTCGCTTGCGGCGGTGTCCGCAGTACTTTGGAGAATAAGTACCAATTTGGTCAACTCGGTCAGGGTCGCGATAGCGTTTTCCCACCATAATGGCGGAGTTGCCATGGCCGGAATAAAAAGTACGGCACAATGGGTGTCAGGGTTTGCCGGATCGGCCACCGGCACCATCCGGTACAATGAGGGTTTGCCCGAACGCCCCTCCACAGCCGGGAGTTGGTATACTGTTTCCTTTCCGGTGCGGACGGTCTTGATCGCGGCTTCACGGAAACCATCATTGCCCAAGAGCATTTCGTCGGTCTGGACGGCGGCCAGTGCCAGCGGCTCCCAGCGGTTTTCATGCGGTAGATAACGCCCGCAGCCGACAAAATCCCCGGTGTGTTCGGCCAGGTCGGTGATCGCGGTTTGCAATCTGCGCTGGGGGTTTTCCTCGGCGGCCCAGGAACGCATCCAGGCGGAGAATTCCGCTTCAGCGGTCCGCAAGTTCTGGCTGAGGCGACGTTCGTTGCGCATCAGGCGGGATACGCGCACCTCGGAAATGGCTGCGGCCAGGAAGGCCACCGCCGAGCCGATCAATTTCCCGTCCGCGGGCGAGAGTATCCCTTTTATTCGTGAACAAAACAACAATAATCCCAACGGCTTGCGATCCTGGAGGCGGCCCTGTCCGCCGATCAGTGGTACGGTTAATACCGAATCGTACCCCCCTCTGGGCGAATAGAATTCAGGGAACAGATGCTGTAGTGCGGCGGGATCACTTATTTCGCGCGGGGTTGCATCGCCGACGGCACGGGAAAAACCCGCATGCCCGGCGGAGACTTTCTCAAGTTTTTGTTGAAGAGACAGGGCCAACCCGCTGGCCGAGGCGAGAATATATTCCTTGCCGTTCGGATGTAGCAGCCAGATCCCGCCCGCATCCGCGCCGATTTTGCGCATTATTTCCTTGAGGGAAAAATTCAAAATCTCCAGGAATGAATAAGGCCCATGCGTGGCGTCGCGGATGGAATCGAACAATTCGAAGGCCTCTTGGCGCTGTTCGAGTTCGTTTTTTTCCCGTGCGGCCAGTGCCAGCCGTTCGACGGCACCGCGCAGGACCAGCCCCACGCCCAGTGAGGCGCCCACGCCGAGGATAATCCAATCCAGCGGCCAGCCCAGAGTTTCCTGCCAGCGTTGCAGTTCCGAAAATTCGAAAAACACTCCCGCCAGGGAGCCCAGGAACAATGCGGCCAACCCCAGATAAATCCTCTTCCAACCGAAAAAACCCAGCGACCAGTAACGTTCATGGACGCGAAATGCGGCAATAAACAGGAAGAGCGCAATAACAAGCGGAATTAATTTGAAATACATCGCATCCACTGCACTCCCCCTACCACGGCGGGTAACCGCCCGCAACCATCGAGCACAATGCCATGTTAATCCGGCATGGATACTTGTCAAGGATAAACGCCGCCCCAGCGCAGAAAACCCCGCCAATACGCCCTGATTCTACAGTCACCCCAAAAGCTAAAGCCACCAAATCGCGGGCAACCCGTGTCAGTCGGTGCCGTATACTGTTTTTAAATGGTGGTTGTTGTTACCGATGTCGGCCACCGGTCTCGGGGATGGGTTTTGCGCTCGCCGGCAAATTACGTTGATCCGGATCGACAGTAGAAGTAGTATAAGTCGGCAATGACAGGAGGAATTAATGAGTCATAGAAAAGACGAAGCTGAAAAGCAGCGGGGATCGATAGTCGGCGGCATTGTGCTGATCGGCATTGGTGGGTTCTTTTTGCTGCTTAATATGGGCTGGATACCTTTCCTTTGGGATAGTTGGCCCGTGATTTTAATCATTGTCGGCGTTGCTCTGCTTATCGGCGCGTTCAGCAAATCCCGGGCAAAAAAGGAAGAACCAACTCCGTGACCACGGTCTCGCCCGTTCGGGGCGCCGGTTTTTTTCGTCGGCTCGGTATGGCCGACTGGGTTTTTCTGGGGTTTTTGCTGATCGCCTGGCCGGGGGTCTCCTGGTTTTTATTTCCTTCTGGGGATGAAGCCATCTCGGCGTTGACGGATGTTTCCCGTCCTTTGGTTTATTTGCAATCGATTGCCATTACCGCTAGTGTTTTGCTGTTGATGGTGTTTGTGCTGCGATTTCGCCGACAGAGTTACATCGATCTCGGGTTTAAGGATTTATCGCCGGCGAATGTCGGCCTTGGCGTACTGCTGCTGATCGCGGCCAATGCCATATTATTTCTGGCGCGAACGATAATGCCGTCGCTGGGGCCTGATCCGGGTGATTTTATATATTTGCTTCTTCCCCGCACCGCTGGGGAACGGTTGCTGTGGCTGGGGTTGTCGGTTACCGCGGCTATCGGTGAGGAAGCACTATTCCGGGGATTTGTCATGACCCGGTTACGCCGGCTATGCGGCGGCTGGACCCCGGCGGTTATCATCTCCGCCCTTGGCTTTGGTCTGGCCCATTTGTATCAGGGGTGGGGCGGTGTCCTGCTGACCGGGGTTTATGGTTTGGTTTTCGCGCTGGTTTATATTAGGCGACAGAGTCTGTGGCCGTGCATCATCGCCCATTTTCTGCAAGATGCGATGGCCCTTTTACCTTTTGGTATTCCGGGCCATTAGAACTATGGGAACTGCCACCGCAGCCACTTCTCACGTAGAGATATCAAATCAAGGCGAACATGGTACACACGGAAATGGCCCCCGCTCCAGATAGACAAGGTTGACAACAAATGTCACATCGATGGGATCAACCCCATCATTACAGTCAACATCACCCGCCTCATACGGGCAATCCGGTAGTTGCTGCCGAGCGTCCAGACCCAAGTAGACATAACTGACGAGAAAACTTACATCCAACGGGTCAACTTCCCCGTCGCCATTCAAATCCCCCCACACACCACAATCGCAGCCGACGCATTCGTAAAACGTGACGGTGAAATCGTCGACCGCGGCCTCAATTACTGAACCGCCAGCTAGATCGGAGGCCGCAAAGCGCAATTTCATCTGCGCGGTGGGAGTGACGATATCGGCGACCCAGAATGAGTATTCAAGCCAGCCGCCGGAGGCCTCTTCTGCGGGGCCGACAGTTTCAACCAGCGTCCAATTTTGACCGTCGTCATTGGAGATGGAAACGACGAATACGTCATTGAACGGGTCGGCGCCGAAGTTGTTCGAATACCAGCGGGCGTAATGAATGCGCGCATCACCAGGCGAAAGGTCAAATGTCGGCGAATAAAGGTTCGTAGTACCTCCATCTACATCGGAATTGCCTTCCACATTGTCCGTGAGGTAGCATTGGCCTGAAGCATCGAAATCGGAAGGGGGATCGCCCCGTAGTCCGCCGCCCGCCGGGATGCCGCGCCCCCACTGGCCGTCACTGGCATCGCCGTCAACCGTCCAGCCGGTATTGGTCTGGAAGTTATCGGCAAAAATCGGTGTGATTTCCGTCGCCACGATGGCGATATTCGGCTCGGCCGGATCGGGATCGGTGAAGAGCCCATTTTCGGTCTCTTCCGCGCTAAGGTAAAATTCGAGGTAGCTGTCGCAGCCAATCGCGGGCAGGGTCACCCCGTAGAGATCAGTGGCGATCTCGATTAACGTTGCCGGGACGAAGCCGCCGCCATCGGTTGAATGATGCAATTGCGCCGAACCGGGTACCACACTTCCGCCCCAGGCGCCGGTAATTTCGACCTCAAACGTTTCCGCCACATTCGGTTCGAGCACCGACGGCACGCCTCCCGGGTAGATAAAAGCTACAGACGGCTGCGGCGCGGCGGAAACATTCACCTGATAAACCGTGGCCAGGGATGCCTGAACCATTTTGGTCATATAGGCATAATCAACATAGGTGGTGCTGTCCCGATAAGAATGGTAGACGTTGGAAAAGATATATTCCGCGACGAAGGTCACATCGTATCCCCGCTGGGAAAAGGGATAATGATCGGAACCGCTGGTATTCCCTGCCAGAATGCCCTGAATACCCACATAGGAACTGGCGATTGTCTGCCATAATTGCGAAAAAGTGACATCCGGGCCATGGTACAGCTCGGCTTGTGTTCCGTTTTCATAATGCCCGATCATGTCCAGGTTGAGCATATAGATAATACTGTCGCCTCGGGCTGCGGCCTCATCAGCATAATGCCAGGAACCATGTAAACCTTGCTCCTCGGCGGCGAAGAGAATAAAAATAAAAGTCATCTCGGTTTCGACGTCTTTTAAAATTCGAGCGATCTCCAGCACCCCCGAGGTGCCGGTGCCGTTATCATCGGCGCCCGGCGAAGAGGATACCGCATCATAATGCGCACCGACGACGATTTGCTGGTTGGGCCAGGTGGCGCCAATTTTGTAGGCGATGACGTTCTGGCATTCAGTCGGGCCGCCCAGATCGATTTGGAAACTGTCGATAACTACCGAATCATAGCCGAAAGACGTGAACTTTGCCGCGATCCAGTCCCGGGCCGCGTAGACGGAGTCGGTACCGGTATATCGGCGATAAAAGGCCTGCAGCCGTTCAAGGTGTGATTCCAGGG
>SDBS01000497.1_pt1 | contig 38197 bp, 62 predicted proteins | sample 2277091 | NCBI WGS metagenome assembly SDBS01 (sample SAMN10404972, study PRJNA504765) | marine sediment metagenome | isolation source: marine sediment core GS10_PC15, 163 cmbsf | place: Arctic Ocean: Southern Knipovich Ridge | collected 2010
TTCTCCCGGTTCCACATCGTCCACACCTGTCCGGGCCGGAGTGCTCGGGCCATGAGCCGGGGCCGCCAGAAGCTGCCCTTGAGGTAGTTGGAGTCGAGTGTCGAGCGCACCCCAACCTGGAAGTTGGCCGCTGGTATAGCCTCGGGGTTCAAGATCCCCCCGGCCCCGGTAGTGACCGGGAGCTGGATTCCGTTTCGATACATCCGTGCCGTGCCGGGGGCCCCGGCCTCGAACGTCACGGTCAGGAAGTGCCAGACGTCTCCGGTCCAGCCTGCCGAGTACGCCGCAGACCTCGCAACCGCTTCCCCGGCGTGGTGGTGTCGGATAGTCAGCAGCCGGGTTGGCTCATACCAGTACAACTCCCATCCGCCTGTGTTCAGGCTGTAGCGGGCGATCACGATCTGGGAGTCGTCGCCCGTCTCCATCTTCACCCACATCGCAATGCTGTAGTCATCCGTGAAGTCGAGATCCAGACAGTCGGCCGCCAGACACAGCAGGTATTCGGAGGCTCCATCGAGAGTGAGTACCCCCAGCCCGCTGGCCAGGCTCTCCCACGTCGGAGTGTTCACCAACGTCACCGGGTCGTGATGAGGAGGAGCAGCATCACGAGTCACCGCCCCCGTCCCCTCCCGCAATGGGAGGTCAAAGACGATATCTTCGTTGAAGCCGAGCCCGCTGTAGTTCAGATACCTCATGCCTCGGCCTCGTACGCCGCCCACCAGGGGTAGTCACGGGCCACGCCTGCGGTGCGTTCAAGGGTCACCCGCACCCCGAACTCAGTGGGCTCCAGGTCAACGGCGATGCACGGGGATGCGATGACCCCGGCGTAGGTGTTCGTGTCCCTCTGCACCCAAGCGCCCCCGTCCGTGAGCCGGTAGTACTCGACAATGTCGATGGTCTCGCCTGCCTGGCTGAGGGTGAGATCGATCATCACCACCAGCGGCTTGAAGACTCCTGCCGGAGCGTTGTTGATGTAGACGTCCTGTTCTGTGCCGTCCGACGTGACTGTGCCACCCACCGGGGTCAGAACCGGGAGAGCATCCAGGACCTCCTGGAGTTCGGTGATGTCAGCAGGGTTGGTGATGGCCATGACTAGATTCCCTCGCTGACCGTGAGGTTGGCAGCACCGAGACCCGAGATGGCGTTGACCGCCCCGGTAAAGAGGTTCTCCCCTGTGATCTCATACGCACCACCGTTGGGATTGAGTCGAATGCCGTCGTTGAGAACAGCCGCCACTCCCAGCCCGAGGTAGATGGCCTGTACGGAATCGTTCACGAACGCCGCGTACACCCGCTGCGTATTGGCTACCAGCGCGACGGTCGTGACCGCGCCCACCGCGACGCCGCCCGACGTTGGGAATGAGTCGATGTGATAGATGGTCGGGTCACGTGGCATGCTGGTTTCTCCTCTGCGGTGGGGAGCCGAGCCGAAGCCCGGCCCCCCGATGATCTCCTTGCTTGCCTCTAGCCCTGGTACGTGCCGCGCCAGTCGTACGACGCAACACCGAATACCAGGCGGACCCGGTAGAAGATGTTGTCCGTCGTGAAGTCGCCGGACATAGGCCCGAGGGCCCCGCCGCCGACAGAGACCTTGTTGCTGTCCTTCATCACGATCTCAGGCTGCTCGTGCCCCGCGAGGTGAGCGTAGCCCAGGGCCGCAACGTCACTCGGGTCAGCGAACAGGTACCAGCCCGTGGCACCAGTTCCGCCTGCGTTCACGATCTGGAGGTACGGATCGACGATCAGTTCGAGACCAGCCTGCGAAACCACGTTGGTAGTTGGACTGGCCACAAGCACACCACCAGCGTCGTCCGTCCACATCTTGTGTGTGGACGTGATGATCTGCTGAGCAGTCAGCTTCAGAGCCGGTGGCACCACCAGGAACCTCGGCATGACTGGAACCGCCTCGCCATTCACGTCCGTGAAGGCCGCCATCGCTTCGATGCCGGTCTCCAGGTTCGCGATGGTGAGTGCGCCACCCGCACCGGAGTTCACACCGACCTGATACAGGTTTCCGCCTGCACCCTCGACGTGCGCCCCGACATCGTTGGCGTACTGCGTCACCGCCAGCCTGTGCTCGGTATTCGATGCCGCCTTCGAGAAGCGGACCGGCGTGTCCCTCAGCGCCTGGAGGTCATCGTTGATGATCGACTCCCAGGAGATGTCGAACTGCCTGCCGTACTTCAGCGCGGCGATCGTGTACCGGAGCTCATCCCGCGGGGATGCCTGGTACTCGCCCTTCTCTGGAACGACGTCCAGTTCGTTGTCGCCTCCGGTGAACTGGAAGTCGGAGGCAGTCCTGAAGTCCTTGACCGTAGGCCGGGCCTTCATGTACTGCTTCCAGACTGCCGGTGTCGCCTGATAGAGGGCGATCATCTGCCGGTCCAGCACGTCACCGAACAGGAGCGGGAAGTCCGCCGTGGTCAGGACCTCTCGCATCATGTACTCGTGCGCGTGCCTCGGCAGACCGCGAGAGTTCGTCAGGAGATTCATCGTCTCCGTCAGGCGCCGCTCCCAGTCTGCGGGTTTCTGCGCTCCGCCGAGGGATTCCCAGTCAGCCCCCTCGACGAGCTTCAACACATCCTGTGCCATTACTGACCTCCGTTCAACCGGCGGCTGTCTCGATAGCGGCCGGGTTTGTATCTTCGGTTTGCTGCTCGTCTTCCGGGACGAACTTGAGGTACAGCGCGGCGGTCTCAGGGGTGAGTCCACCGTCCGCTGTCTTGGCTCCCGTCTCCCGATCTATGACCGGCGTGACGTTGAGTATCTTGAGGCTGTTGACGATCAGCCGGAGGCCCGCCTCACTGAGGGGGATGTCTCGGCTTCCGTCTCCAAGCTCGTTGCCATCAGCGTCTTTCGATCGCCACAGGATGGTGCCGGGCGGCCCCATTCCAATCTCTATGTTGCAGTTGCCGCACTTGACCGCCGCGTAGTGCGGGAGCGGATCGAACGGACCCTTCTCCTGGCACACGGGGCAGCCGGTGTTGAGGTTCCTACAGAACAGAGGTTGGAACAGGACCGCCTCTTCGTCACTGAATCCGAGCGATTCCTTCAGGTTTCTGATCAAGCGGTGTGTGAGGATGGTGCCCTGGTTCGGCAGTATCCCCGACAGCGTGAGCCGCTCCGTCAATGTCAGTTCCATCAGTACCCCTCCTCGAGGGTGCCGTCCTACGCGACGGCTGCGTGCACGTCCACGAACCGGATACCGAAGCCGACCACGTCAGCGAGCGGGATCGTTCCCACTACGCCGGTACCGGCCTTGCCGTCGTCGTAGCCCACGCTCTCCGGGTTGGCCGCTGCGATTAGGGCGTCGACCGGTCCAGCGGCTTGGGCAACGTTCAGCCTCCATGCGTGAAGGCTCGCCGGAGCGCCAATCAAGCCACTTCCGACGTACATGCCTTGCGCCATGAAAACGATCCTGCCCGCAGCTTCTGCGCTGGTGACGTAGATGCCGCCCTCGAACGGGGTGATGATCCCGCCATTCAGAAGGTTGGCGGCATCGACGTTGATCCACGAGCCGAAGCCGTAGAGTCCGCCGGTCTGTGCCGCTGTCAGGTGCGCCTCGACGTAGCCACCGACGCCTTCGGATGCGCCCCCGGCCAGGGACGTTCGGAGGTTGAAGCCGAAATCGCCACTGGTCACGGTCTTGTACAGCCGCTCCTCACCGCCGATGGCCGGCGGGTCGAAGTGGACCTTGACCGCGATGGCTTCTACTCCAGGGGCCGTGATGATGCCGAGGGCGTAACCGAACGGCGCGTGCGTCGCGACGTTGGAGATCTTGCTGAGAACTCCGGTGGTCTTGCTGATGAAGATCTGCTCGCCACCGGCAACGTTGCTGTTGCCTGCGTCGTCCGTCGGGTCCACGTCCAGAGACCAGATGCCCTCTGTGTCCACGGCAATCAGGTCTCCTGCCACGGTGTCATCGCCACCACCGAGAGCAATTCCCACACCGACCTCGTCGCCGGTGGCACCAGCGCCGAAGAACACCGGGTCGCCTTTGTTGACGATCCCGCCCGCGTGCGTGGGGTGAATCAGGTCGCTCTCTGTCAGGGTCAGGTGCCGACCCTCACCCGTGGACGAGATTTCGTCGCCCGGGTTCTTCGCGTCGGCGATCTGGTATCCGCCAAAACCTGGCATTTGTGTGCCTCTTCCTTCTGCTCGGGTATTCCCCGGCTATTGCGCTGTCGTTAATCGGTCGCTGTTCAGCGGCCGGTGACGAACGTTTCGTGCTGTTCGTCGGTCCACCCAGGGTTCATCCGCTTGGACGACTCCATGAGTGCCTTCTTGTCGGCCTCGGGATCGGGCTTCGTCGCCCCCATGCCCTTGACCTTGCCGGACTCCACGAGTTCCCCGATGTACGTGACCTCTGCCTCAATGGCTTCGGCGATCCCGTCGGCGTTCACGGCGTTGGCGAACCGCTCGGTCAGGCGTGTCTTCGCGGCTTCGGGGAGTACCGCCTCGGCTATGGCTGCGTCGATCACCGACTTCGCCTTCGCCTTCGCGAGCTCTACCTGGGCCTCTTCGAGCGCCGTCACCGCGGTTTCCTTTTCCGTCGTCAGTGTTCCTACCTGCGTTTCGAGTTCCGTCACTCGACCCTCGGTCTCACTCATCTTCTGTGCCTCCTTCAAGACCAGTGCTGATGCCTCGTCTGCGATGGCCTTGACCAGGTCGGGGCGCCGTTTCCGAAGCTGGTCGATGCTCATCAAGAAAATGTCGTGGTCGTGGTCGGACTCGTACATGGTGACGATGCCCCCGGCGCCCGGGTACGTCACGAAGTCAACGGATCTGACCGATACGATCTGCTCCATGATGGTGGTCTTCGTGCCTTCGATCTCGCCCTCTTCGCCGATGCCCTCTGCAAAGATGCTGACGCCCATCTCGGATAGGAGACCGTGATCCCGCAATTCTGAGAGCTTGGCCTTCAGCCACGATTCGACAATCACGGCATCGGCGATGACCTCGCCATCCGGACCGATGCGAGGGTTGGACAGATTGCCCACCCAGTCCCTGATGTCCCGCTCGGGACGCTGTTCGTCTTCCGCCTCTGTCGAGTGGTTCGCGAACATCTTCACTTCGTCGAACTTGCCGACATCCCGTGCCAGCATCTCGGCCGGGTAGTAGAACGTCTTCGAGGTGTTGAACCCCGGACGGATCACGACGACGGTGGCAAGGCCCTTGCCGTCGACCGCAGCCTCGGTCATCGGGATCGTGTCCCGCAGTAGCCTTCTCACGTCGGCCTCCTTGACCCAGCGGGGCATGTCTTCCCGCTCGACTCCGAGCTTTCGGTACTCGGCCCTGATCTTCCGCTTCACGCCGGCCACGGCATCCTCCGGAAGCTGGACACGGTTGCCCCGGAACCCGCCAGGAGAGAACGCTGCGGAGGCCGCACCGAGCTGCTTGCGTGTGACCTTCTTCTCAGGGGTCTCCCACAGACGCAGCTTCCAGGTGCTTGACTTCTCAGCGTCGGGAACATAGGCGTACGCGGCCGCCGGGAACTTCACACCATCCTCGGTCTTCGCCACGTCCTGTTCCCGTAGCCACTCAAGAGCCGTGGTCGCTTCCGTGACGGCCTGTTGGATAGCGGCTTCGTCCGGCGCGGTGTCAGCCTGGAGCAGCGGTGAGCAGCGGGGCAGAATCGCCAACTCGGTCGCGGAGGCTTCCACCAGCCTCTGGCCTGTCTCTGCGATCAGCTCGCCGTACAGCGTCCGCAGCGTGTCAATGCTCACCGTGATCTCCTTAGCCAGCCTTGACGATGCCGCGACCCTCGCACTCTGGGCATGTCTTGGGCTTGCCGGACTTCGTTGTGGGGGGCGCACCCCCGCATGTCGGACACTCCTTGAACCCCAATGCCAGTAGTCCCATGTCCTTCTCCCTCCGTGGCTTGTGTCGATCCCCTGAAACGCGAAGAGGGCAGCCCAGGTTTCCCCGGAACTGCCCTCCGTTGTCGGTCGGGCTTAGGTGCTGTCGGCGCTACTTCATGCGGGCTGCTCCACTTCTTCACCTAGCGGCTGCGCCGCCTCTGCGTTGATCTCGTGGACTTTGGTCATTGCCGTTTCGATGAAGTCCGCGAACTGGCGCGCTGCCGCAACATCCATGCTGATGTGAGAGAAGCACGGCAGAGTCCATGCGTACCCTGCGATTTGTAGTGCCACCACGCTCGCTTTCATAGTTGGACCTTCTCCCTTACTCGTTCTATTCGTGTCGGCTGGTAGTCGTGCATGATCACCGTGATCTCGCCGAATGGAACCTTGCGGATCTCCTCGATCAGCCGAGACTCCTTCGACGTGAGCGACACGGCTACTGTAGCAGATTGAGGTTTGCCGTTCGCCGTGGTCATGCCGCCGCCCTTTCGGGCCTCGTATAGAAGTCGGGGCCAGCGCCGCCCCAGCGATCCGTCGTCAGGTCGTCGACTTCGGCGTCTGCCTTCGCTGCCTTCTTCATCGCAGCTATCGTGGCCACCCTGATGTCGTCGGTGTCCCAGTGGAACGAGACGAAATGGTCGTTCTTGTAGAGGATCGAGTGTCCCGTCTCGTTGTGGTGACGGATTGATTGCTCGTAGATGAAGGGCGCGTCGGCCGTCCACCGGCACCGACCGCAGTACGCATAACAGTCCCAGGATTCCCGGCGCTCTGGCTTGCTCATGCCGCATCCTCCAGCATGACAGGGGCGAGAGCGCACCGGCAATTCGGATGGGCTGTCGGCCGTTCGTGGCCGGATGAGAACACATGGTCCAGTGGCACGACGCCCTCCGCTTCGTTGGCCTCGCATATCTCGCAGGGGTTGAACGTCACCCACCGCTTGCCCGTCACGCCCATGTCCTTCGACCTGTCCATGAAGGCTTGTTCTAGCGCGTCTGCAGACTCGGTGCGCGCGATGGTCGGGGCCCGGTTCGCTTTCATGTCGGTAAACGTCTTGCGGATGTCCGCCGTCAGCCCCGGTACGCCGCGCTTGTTTTTGATGCCGTCGCCGATCACCTTCGCCAGTCGCCGCCGTGTCTCCTTGTCAATGCCCTTCACGGCCTGTGCAGCGTGACGGTTGGCGTACCGGATGGCTTCCTCCATCGGAGGCCCCTCAAACGGCAACGTGAAGGCCGGGAGGTTGCCCCGACCCCACGCGATCATCTGAGCGGAACCTGCCAGATAGCCCTCCGTCGAATGGCCAGCCACGGTCGCAGTCAGCGACTGGCTGAACGCGTCGATGATGGGGTCGAGCAGGTCAGTGATCTCGCTCACTCGTACCGCCTCGGCGTGTGTGTGAAGAACTTGCGGGAGTGCTCCCACACATGGATTGAGTTCCCACAATGGGGACACTCAGCCTCAATGGTGTCGTATTTGTTTCGGCGCAGGTTGATGGCCACGGCCCCGCTGCCCTCACAATGACCGTGTCTAGGACGAAGCCTTGGCTTAATACCAGCATCACACTACCCTTTCCAGGACACGACGATGCTGAGGCCGACGTCGCCGTCAGACCAGTCGATGTCGAGCGCCCGGACTGTCACCAGTAGCTTGCCGAGCAATCTGAATGAGAAACCCATGATGTCACTCCTCTGGATGTGTCTGGCCAAGATCAGGCCAGTAAAGCGTCTCAACGGCCCGCGTCACCGTCGTCACATAAGCACCAATGCGAGGGATCACCTTGCCGGGCTCGGTCTCGAACCTGGGCTCCCGTGGACAGGAAACAGCAAGTTCGTATTGACCGGAGTCGTATTCGTTCCGGACGTGAACTACCTCAAAACCTTCGGGAAGATTCAGCCATCGCTCGAAGTCTTGATACGGAATCGCCAGTACGCGGCAATGCCCAGGGCGCAGAACTGTCATCAGGCTATCCTCCCTGAGCCACCAGGCTGTAGTACAGCCGCGCGATGGCCTCTTCCGGTATCGCCTCTTCCAGGGCGTCGAAATACTTGACAAGGTCCCGTTGCAAGCTACGCTCCCGTTTCTGATTCTTCGGCTCGTTCTGGTTCGCCGGGATCTGCGCCTCCAGCAGCGTCATCGCCCACTGGCCCATTGCCTTCGCTGCCGCGCCCTGCAACGCCGTCTCCATCAGGCGTAGTGCCTTCCGAGCCTCCGACGAATCCAGCACCGGCGCAGGAGTGGCAGGGTATACGGATGAGGCCGTGCTCATACTCCCTCCTCCCCGTTCCCTCGCACCACCCGCACTTCGTCCTCTTCGTGGCTGTGTCCGTTTCGGCTGCCATCGGGCTGTACTCCTCTTGCGATAACCTCGGCCAATCGTGTGAGCTTCGTGAGCTTGCTGAGGTCGATTCCGCTCTCCGTGGTGGCATCGTCAGTGCCTTCGAGTTTGTCCAGGGCCACCTGCACATCGTCAACACCGGCCACCAGGAGCGCCTGCTGTAGAACCTCCCGTGAGTCCGCGAGCTCGGGGAACACCCCGACCATCCGCTCGATGTTTTCAGCCAGCGCACCGGCATCCTCTGGGCTGATGGCCGGGAAGTCCCGGTCGATGTACATGCTCGTCACGGGGATGCGGTTCACCGCCATAACGTACTGGTCGATCTCGTTGTACGTCCCGGTCCACACATCCTGATACGTCTGAATCTGCTTGAGGATCGGGGCTTCGATGGTCTTCGCTGTGGCCAGATTACCCATGGACACATCCCCGAAATAGTGCTCAGGGAAACCAAACGCGCTAAACACCTGAAGCTTCAGCATCCGATCGTCGTTGTACGCGTTCTTGGCTCCGGTGTCGGCGCCGAAGTTCTTGAGGTCCACGCCTTGATTCTGGAGCCACACAGAGCCAGCCTCAGGCGTTTCGTTGTCCAGTGCAGCCTTGAGGCCCGCAACGGCCGCGGCGCCACCCTTGACCGTGCCCTTCAGGGCGAACCGGGACAGAGCCAGCATGACCGCCGCTCGAGAGGCCAGGAACCGCCGGTGCAGGAACAGCCACTCCAGGGCCGGGAGCAGCAGGGAGTTGCCGCGCTGGCCGATGGTGTTGATCGCAAGGTGGAAGACTACGCCGTCCGAGTTCGCGGTGACCTCTTTGCCCTCTGAGTCCTTGACGTTCTCGCCGCCGAGGTTGTTGGGAGAGAGATAGATCGTAACGTTGGTGTCGCCCATAGTGTCGGTGTACTTGCGCCGGTAGAACATCACGTCCTCGACATCGTCTGGGTTCGTGATGATCTGCATCTCCAGTGGATCGAGGCGCCGGATGCGGGCGGTCTTCCGGGCATCAACGAACACCACGAAGAATATCTCGCCGTCAGTAAGGCACCGGTCTGAGGATTTCCGCTGCCCTGAAGACGACAGTACGCCCCGGTTCTCAGGGTCGAGCCAGAACCTGTCGACGACCTTCTTGGCGGTGAGGTCGGGTACGTCGAAGCTCATGCCGGTCCCGAAGGCATACGTGGTCCACAGCCTGATGGCCTGCACGGCGAGGGGGTCGCGTGCGCCGTAGACCCGGGCATCCTTGACCGCCTGGATGCGCTGTGCGTCGGTCACACCGCTGCTAGAAGCCTGCTGACCGAGGAGGGACCACCCACGGTCCTCCAGGCTCAGCATGTCCTCTGCCTGCTGCGTGGCTTCGATGAGCAGGGCCTGAAGTTCTGGGGGAGTCGGCATCAGCTCCTGATCCTTCGCTGGCTCTGCTTCTTCATGCGTGCGCGGGCCTTCTGTAGACGAGTGGATGGCCCGTAGCGCTTCGATCCCGGATGGCCAGATGGTAGGGAGCGCCGCCACGGATCTCGGACAGCGGTGCCGAGGTGCGTACGCGTGATGGGGAAGTTCAGGGCCCGAAGCAGCGGTGCGAGGATGTCTGGGACGCTCATAGGTCGATGTCCATTCCGAGCGCGGCCATGGTGTCGTACTCGTACACCACGTCCTGCTCTTCGGCTACGGTCAAGTATCGTAGCGCCTGGGTCGTTGCGTCAACCATGTCATCGTGCGGGGCCGTCGGAAACCCGCAGAGCTGCTCGAGGTAGTCGAAGAGCCACGGCGCAGAGCGGGGCAAGAACACCCGGCCTGCCTCCAGCAACGGCGTGATCGAGTTGACCCGAGCCTCCTTGTCTCCGACCACCTTCTGCGGCAATATCGGCATCCGTGTTTCCCGCTGGAGCTCCTGAACGAGCGACTGCCCTGACGCGGCATCCTCAACGAGAACAGCGTGGGCATGGTCCCTTTCCCACATGGCCTGTACCAGCCGCTTCAGTTCCGGGAACTCCATGCGCTCGTTGACGACGTCGAGCAGGTAGATGCGGTTCGATGTCTCGCCCCATACGAGGCCGGCCGACGGGTCGTTCGTCTGGTTCTTCTTGAACGCCGTGTCCCAGCTATGGACGATCCGGTCAACTGCCGGTTTCACATCGTAATACTGAAACCACTCCCGCTTGATGATGTTGCCCGTAGCGACTACCGGGTCCCCTTGATACAGGCTCGTGAAGGCGCGCGTGCCAAGGGTCGCCCGTCTCGTCTTCAGGAACTCTACGGGATACCGTTCGGGCCAGAGGGCGTTACCATCCTCGTCCAGGGCTGGCAGGTGTAGAACCTCCCACTGTTCACCATCGCCCTCTGCGGCCTTGAGCAACCGTCCGACCAGGTCGTCAGCGTGCCAGCGGGTCATGACGACGATGATCGCTGCGTCGGGGCCAGAGCGAGTCAGGAATACCTGCGTGTACCAGTCCCATATCTTCTGCCGGATGGTGGCACTGCCTGCTTCCTCAGCGTCCTTTACCGGGTCGTCAACGATGCCGATGTCGAAGCCTCGTCCAGTCAGGCCACCCCCGACACCGACGGCGTAGTACTTCCCGCCCTGAGTCGTCTCCCACTCCTGGGCCGCCTGCCGTTCTGTCTTCGGACCGGTGCGCTCCTTGACACCAGGGAACACTCTGGCCATAGCGCGGTCGTTGAACACGGTGCGAGCGCTGCGCGAGGAGACGAGTGCAATGGACTCCGCATAGCCCGCCTGAACGATCTGTGCCTCGGGATGCCTGCCCAGATACCAGCACGGGAACCGGACGGAGACTATCTCGGTCTTCCCGTGGCGTGGAGGCATGACGACAATCAGCCGCTTCAGTTCGCCGCGGTCGATGGCCTCCAGGCGGTCAGCGAGCCTGACCAGATGCGGCGGCGCCATGTACCCCGGCATGGTGTACTGAGAGAAGGCGATCAGGTCGTGCCGTGACCGGCGCAGCTTCAGCAGGTGGTCCGCTGCCTGATGGGGCTGAATGGCCGTCGTCACGACTTCGCCGCGGTGTTCTTCGACGTGACCCGCCATGGGTTCTTCATGGGCACCGGGGAGTTCGAGAACTCGGCCGTGGCATCGCACTTCGCGCAGACGGCCTTGCTCGTCGGCCTGCCCGGCTCGTCGATCTTCCAGTGGTGGGCGCAGGGCTTCACCCGGTCTCTCCCTTGGGAAGGCCAAAGGTGTTCTGAGTCTGCCGCACTGGGCAGACACCCTGAGGTCCCTGACCAGCCTCGAGTGCCCCGCAGTGAGGACAGACCAACGAAAGAGCACGGTCCTTTACGCCTCGAAGCGCACCACCCTCTCGGCCAAGGACAACCCACTCATGACCAGTCACCGGCAGAACGTCGGGCATGTTTGCTACCAGTTCAGTGAAGTCGCGCGAGGCCACGTCATGATTCGCACGCTGCGTGTGGAAGTCGTGTCCCTCGGGGTAGTCAGGGCCTGTCATGGTGTCTCCTCCAACGGTTGGCACAAGGGTTCTTCATCCCACGCATGGCCACAGCAAAAACAGACGCACCCTGGCCCTCTGGAACGACCCTTGATGAATACACTCATCCCTGGCTCATCCTCCCCACATACCGGACACATAGGGTCCAGGCGACCTTCTCTCGGCAAAACCACCTCGCAGTAGCCACCCGCATCACTAAGCTCCCCGGTACTTCGGCCCGGACACACCCGATTGCCAATTACCGGCATCTCAACCCCACAGCAAGAACAAGACTCCATCTCAGCGTTCCTCCCTCACTGCGCCACGCAGACCGCGTACGCCGTCATCGTCCACGACCATACATCACTCGGTGACGCACCCACAACCGTCCAGGTGGTCAGCGATGCCGGGTAGCTGCTGACCAGGCTGAGGCCCTTCGTGTTGGCGGGAATCGCTGCCACAAGCTGGGCGCCGCCGGCGATAGCCACCTTGCCTGCTGGGCATGTCACCGAGAGCGTCTTCGTGTTCGTCGTGTTCGGGCCGTCGCTCGCTGTCTGGTACTCGACCGCTACACCTCCAGCACTGCCTTGAGGACCCGGTACGCCCTGCGGTCCTTGCGCTCCTCGAGGGCCAGTGGAACCGCGCGAGCCGTCTGAGCCGGAGTAGCCGCGCGGGCCGGTTGCTCCTCGAGAGCCTATCTGCCCCGCTTCACCTTGCGGTCCGGGCTCGCCATCCTCGCCATCTACACCACCAGCCCCATCGCTGCCATCGTTGCCGTGGAGTCCCGCTGCTCCCTCGGGCCCCCGCGATCCCATCGGGCCGACTGCGCCATCCTGACCATCAGTGCCGCTCTCACCTTGCGCGCCTGTCGGACCTGTGGCCCCCACGTCGCCGTAGAGCCCCTCCGGTCCTGCCTGCCCCCGCTTACCCTCAGCACCAGCCGGACCGACCTCTCCTTGCTGGCCTTGCGGTCCGAGAATCCCTGCAGGACCTTGTGGGCCAGTCTCGCCCATCGGCCCATCGTCGCCTCGGGAGCCGGATTCACCAGCGCGCCCCGGTTCACCCTGAGCGCCTGTGACGGCCACTCCCTGCTCGCCAACAGGCCCGGGCGGTCCCTGATGCCCGCGACACCCCAGCGCGAGCAGGAGCATCATCGTGAACAGGCAGGCTGTGAACGTTCTCATCAGATCCTCCTCCGATATGCCTCATCGGCCTCTTTGACCCTCTTTCGCAACCCCCTTTGCTCCCAATACACACCGGTCATGAAGGCTGCCACAAGGGTCATCCCCCAAAAGACCATCGGGTAGAACCACTCCATCAGGCTTCTCCTCCCTATCGTGGGTGCGTCTCCGTGGCTAGTATCAGACAGGCGAAAAACACCGCCAGCGCGATCAGCGCGACCGTCGTGCGCCAGTCGGGGAGTCGGGGCATCACGCTGCTGGCAGCTCCTTCCCGACGGTGAACCCGAGCGCCCGCGCCTCGCGCTGGCCCCGGACCGCGGGCACCGGCCTACAGTAACGACAGCCACAACTAGAGGTGTGGCCACTGATTTGTCGGCGTTTCACAGACCTCCCGCGGGTGAGACCAAGTGCGCGGGCTTCCCTTGGGTGATTATGAATGTGGCGGTGGCAATCGCGGCAAACCGCTTTGAAGTTCTCAATGTCCACCAATGCTCCCTCGCGCTGCCTCGATACCACGTGGTGAATGTCTACGGCGGGAGCGCCTTGACACCGGATACGAGCCTCACATCGCGGTTGCTCAAGCAGATACGCGAGCCTCAGTGGCCCATACTCCTTGAGTTTCGCCCTCATCTTGCTCGACATGGGCCTGATTCGCTTCGTGGTGCGTCTCAGGGGCTTCGTACCCGGGGCGAGGGCTGTACGCCGCAGCAAAGCGGTCCTACGCAGGGACATCGGCGGGCTCGCTGGCTTCCTTGATGCGGGCTGCGAGAGCGGCTCCCTCGGTCATCAGTTCGATGGTGCGCTCTCCGGTCTTGTCGATGATGTATTCGGAGCGCCGCACGTAGTCGAAGCAGTCGGCGGCGAGGCGCAGGTGGCCAAGCGTTACCTTTCTTCCAGCGGTCCCATACAGCACTATGTATCCGCTCGTCGCGTTTCCCAACTCTTCTGGGGTGTGTGACCACTGCTCCATCAACCGCTCAATCGCTGTCATGTCTCCCCTCTCCTTTCGCTCACGCCCTGAGCCCTTCGGTCACGCGGTAGACAAGGCGCTCATTGACCCGAGCTGCCGCGCTATCTCCGGCTTGGAGTGGCCTGCCTGGACCAGTGCGGTGATCTTGGCGTTGCGCTCCTGGCGCTCCGGGGACAAGGGCCGAATCTCCGCCTCGTCCTTGCACTCCGGAAGCGGACAGGTGCAACAGGACGAGGAGTGCTCGCAGCCGTCGTCTCGTGGCGTCATGCTACTCGGTCCCACGTCCGGGCCTTGCACTTCGGGCAGCGAGTCGGGCGCTCGCCCTTGGTCAGCCACTCGTGTCCACACCGGCACCGCCAGCCCGCGCACCAAGCCTTCCCCAGGCTGTCGAAAGACCGGCCCCGAGCCTCCCCGGCAGCCCGCGGCTCCACCACACCACCGCGGGGCAAGCCTGCCGCGGTACGATTTGTACCGCGTGGCGCGGATTGTACCGTTTTGGCACGATCTGTACCACCCACCATGTGCGGGTCCCGCGGCCAGTGCTTGCGCCCGCAGATGTCGCAGACGGGCTTCCGGTTGGCGATGCGGCCTTCCTTCGTGGTCATGAGATCACCGGCGTCGGCGTCGGGTTCTGCCATACGCACTCCCCGACGTGGCCGTCAGGCAGGGAGCAATACAGGACATGGAGGGCCGTCGAGCCGTCAGGAGCGGCGTGCTCGTTCTCGCAGAGCCACCAACCGCACTGCCAGTCGGCCCATGGCCCTCGCTGGTCTTGGCCGACTCGGACCGGCAGCCATTCCGCCGGGATCGAGTACGCAGGCAGGCCGATTGTGCGGGCCTCCTTCATCGGGTGGACACGGGGTTCGATGCTCACAGGTCTTCAGGCTCGGCCATGTTCACCTGCCGCTGAATGTCGGCCTCCGCATCTTCCTTGTCGACCATACCCAGCCTCAGGGCGGAATCCCAGACCTTCGTGGCCTCTCCCCACGCCTTGACCGCCTCCCTTGCCGATAGGCCCTCGGGCCACGGTATGACGATACCGGCATCGGGCCAGTCGATGACGTACACCGTGCCTGCCTCTGGGCGTTCATAGGTGCCTGTCAACCGCACGATCGCGGCGTACTCGGCCTTCTTCCCTGGTTTCAGTATGTTCATGTCTCCCCTCCGTTTCGCCGGCGCCCGTTGCCCTTCGTCACGATGCCCTGAGCTGCGATCACGGCCAGTTGCTCCTCTGAGAGGTCGAACGGGTCGGTGTACTCAATCGGGCCGCCGTCCGGACCAGAGTGTTCCACTGATGCCGGGGGCTTGCCGTAGCCACGATCAAGGATGGCAGATGCTGCCGCGATGCGCGCTGCTTCACTCGTGCCACTGGCTGCTACCTCAACGAGCGTTCGCAACGCTGCCGCAGTGTGCTTGCGGGCCAGTTCGGACAGGGTTGCCTTCTGTACGACCGTGGCGCGGGCCTTGGTTCCGGGCTTCCGTCCGGCGCCTGCACGCCTCCCACCACGACCGCGGGACGGTTTGATTGCTCGTTGATTCTTCTGTTCGCTAGACATATGCGAATCTCCGTAGGCCCCTCTCGTGGTGTGTGCAGCGGGGTGGCCGGAATCGAACCGGCCCACCATCTGGCCCGGATTGGTTACCGAACCAGAGGGGCACCTGCACCCCGCTGACAACCGCAGGCCGGGATAACCCCCGTAACGCCCCGGCTCCCCCGTCCGAAAACGGTATCTCCCCGACTTTCGCCGCTGCGGTTGCGGCGAGCGTATCACATGCCGATCGCTCGCACACGCGAACCGACCCGCCTGATCTGGGACGAACGGGCGGGCCGGAACAAAGGAGCCGACGCCCCCAACCCCAGTCAAAGGCTATCGACTGGAGTAGTCTACCGTATTCCATCGGGCTCTCGCATCCTCTGAGGAGGCGTTTGGGAAACGGGCCGGTAGTGGCCCCGGGCCATGTAGAGGCCGCGGGCGACGCGCTCCACTTTGACCCTGCCACTGCCGCAGACCGAGCAGCGGTGCAATCCTGGACCCGTGCTGATCGGAGGGACCGTCACCACTAGGAGCCCGCTGCCCTGACACCAGGGCCCTCGGGAGCGTCGTGGGATCACCACCACCTTCGCAGCCGACAGGGGCGGCTTCACAGCGACATCACCGTCTGACTCATACGTTTCACCGCGACCTCGCAGTAACGTTCCTCGATCTCGATACCGATGGCATTCCTGCCCAGGTCCTTCGCCGCGCGGAGCGTCGTGCCGCTGCCCATGAACGGGTCGAGAACCACTCCCGTCGAAGGCAGGGAATACTCGAGCAGGGGGAGGACGATACCGATGGGCTTCTGTGTCGGGTGCTGCGCGTGGCCGTGCTCAGATTGAACCCGAATCACGGTGCGCTGCAGCCGAGGACCACCATCGTGTGAGACGAACGACCCATTCTCGATATGTCCGGCATGAGCAGGCCGACTCTTGCGCCTGAGGCTCATGGCCGTGGCGTCCTGCGTCATCACTGGACGCTTCCATAGGTCGCCCCACGATCCCCGGTAGAACTGGACGGCGAACTCGTGGACTCGACGGAAACGGTCGGCATGGAAAATCGACCCGTTGTGCTTCTCCCACACGATCTCTTGGGCGTACTTCCAACCCTCGAAGGACTGCTCCATGAAGAACCGGAACGAACCGAAACACCACAGGTTGTCGGTCTGCAGGAGTGGCAGCCAGCCAGCGACCCGCGCGTCCCAGTCCAGCGATGTGACGCCATACGGCGGGTCTGTCAGCACGAGGTCCACCTTCGGCAGCGTCGGCAGGATGTCGCGACAGTCGCCGTGGTAGATGGTCACCGCGTCGTCGGTGTAGTACGGCTTCATGCGGGCCATTGCGTCCACCTCTCTCCGCCCAGGAGCGGGTTCACTTCCTTGCGCCCGTCGACCATCCTCTGCTTGTAGAAGAACGGGATGGTGTGAGCGAGACGGTTCAACGCGTGATCCTTGCAGTCGTTCCGGATCGACCGCACCCAGTCCTCGTCCATCGGACGGGCCCCTGGGCCGCTCTCTGAGCCCACGATCACCCAGTCCAGGGCCGGGAGCCAGTGTCGGAGGTTCAAGGGGCCCAGGAGAGGCTCGCAGGACACGAACCTGACCGCCGTCTGAATCTGGGCCAGGTACGGGATGCGCTCGTCCGCCTCGATCTGGTTCTCAGCCGTCACGCCCATCCAGAAGGGCAGGGGCTTCAGCCGTGCTTCGTCATCGTCGAAGTAACTGAGATAACCGTCCGTGATCGTCGAGGCCCAGCAACGGATGACGCCCAGCATCCGTCCGGGGCGCTTCGTGAGGAAGATGAAGGTGTGCTGGTCGCTCGTGATCCACGCCATCGTCAGGACCTCGAAGATGAAGCGGTCCGGGATGGCCTCATGGAACAGGTCGGACATGGCACAGACGAACACGGTCGACGGGGCCTTCCATTTGAGCGGCTCGCCCAGCTTCTCAGGCAGCGCGACCGGCTCATGCCACGGGCCGAGCCCTCGATGCTTCCGGAATCGTTCGTGGTAGATGCGGGCGTAGCAGGACCGGCACCCAGCCGACACCGGTGTGCAGCCGCGCGTCACGTTCCACGGCCGAGGTACCGTACCAGGCCGAGCAACCCACGGAATCGCTGTCTTACCCATTGATGGCCTCCTCGACCGACAGGAACACACTCAGGCCGCGTCGCATTGCGAACTCAAGTTCCTCGTCCGCTCCGGGCGATGAACCGAGGTACAAGATCGCATCGCAGCACGCGAGCCATTCCAAGTCCCAGCGCATGTAGTCGTCGTGCGTGAAGTCGACCCCGATCTCTCTCGCCCTCGCGTCGAACCAGTGGGTGAGGTGCGGGATAAACGGAACGTGGCCCTGGCGAACCAGCGCAACTCCCGCGTCGATTGCACGATTCACGTTCTCCAACACCTTCTCGGGTGGAATCCTGCCTCCCATCGACAACGGGCCAGCGACGTAGACCTTCATGTCAGCTCCTCCAGTCCTTGCACTGCCACCAGATGCCGCCGACCAGGAGCACCAGCGCGTCACGGTCGATGGCGTCTGTCAGGATCACGGGCGCACCTCTGTTGTCCTGTACGCCGCTGGCCGTGACCACTTTCGTTGAATGTCTGCCCACTCAGGACGGCGCATATAGGTGTCGCTCCGGTAGACCTGAGCGAAGGGTAGGAACCCCAGCCCGTAGACGGCCTCTAGGCGACGTTCGGCAGCCGCCAGCGTGTCCTCGCCATACCCGATCAGCACAAAACACCTCTTCTGATCGGTCCGGAAGTCACCGAGCAGATCGGACGCTCGTGTCAGTGCCGGGAGTTGACCGGCGGAATCGCAGGCGAACCATAGCTCGTCGATGCCCAGCGCCCGAAGTCCGTCAATGTGCCACTGCTTGAGCAGCCGCGCGTCCAGCCCGCCTCCGAACTTTGCATAGTGCCGCTGTCGGGCGAGCATCGCGAAGACGGCCTCAATATGATCTCGGGAACAGGCGAGCAGGTTGTTGTCCTGAACGTTCCAGCCGTCACGGATCGGCAACTCTCGGAGTGGACCTTCGCGGCGTGGCACGAAACAGAAGGCGCAGTGACGCGGGCAACCGCGGGATGTGATCACCATGCCCTCTTTGAGAAACTGCCCCGGCACGAACTCTCCCCCACGATCGTCGAAGGCTGGCCCGCCAACAAGAACATCAGAGTAGTGGGCCCTCCATGCGTTGCCAAGCCGGATGCCCTCTTCACGGTCCCAGGTGAACGTCACGCTCACCCGTACCGGCAGATCCTCGGACGGCCGGAACATCGGCGGATCCCCCACGAATGCCAAGTCGTCGCCCGGGGTCTGAGCCGTGCGGCGCGGGAATACTCGAATCATGTGGCCTCCACCTTCAATGTCTCGGTGACGGACCTGTCTGTCCACGCCTCGCGCCACGATAGATCAGTCCCCGGCGGGCCAGTCCACGCGTGCACGGCCCACCAGTCGCAGCCGGCGTCGATAGCGGCGCCCGGTCCTTCGTACCGCACCTGACGATCGTCATCCCAGAGCAAGCCGGTCAGCACGTCCTCAGCGGCCTTCTGGAGGTTCCGGAGATCCCAGTCCAGCACCGACTTCACGGTGCGCCGGTCCACCTCCCCATCCTTGCGCCGGGCCGCGTCGGGCGGCGATACGGGAGTCGCGCCGAACGCCCACGCTGCTCCGACGTGCCAGTCAGGTGGCGCGGGCCAGCCGTCCACCCATCCGAGTGCAACGGCCAGCAGGTCACGCATACGGGCCCTCCATGCACCGTAGGCTTTACCTCGCGCAGTGTTCCGCCACACCGCTCCCAGCGACCCCGGCGAGGGCATAGGCCGCTCGAGCACGACCAGGACCATGTGCCTGATGCCGTTGCTGGCGACCCACGCGTCCACCGTGATCGGCTGGCTGATGGCCTTCACGCCTCACCGCCCAGGGCCTGTTCTGGCGTCATCATTCCGTTCAGTTCCATCGCTCGGGCGACGAACATGAGTGCCATTGAAGCGACATCCCCAGCGTTGTGGAGCATGTAGCCACGTTCGCCACGTTTGATGTTCTGCCGCACTTCCTTGAACTCGTGCTCGATGTGGGCGATGAGCGCGCCGAACTCAACGTCGCGCCAGTGGTCGTCCTTCTTGCCCTCTTGCTCCACGTACATCGAGAGCGTCCAGTCGGCGGCGCGCCTGAGTAGCACGCGGCTCTCGTCGACGCGGGTAGCGTTCCACGTCATCCTTCCCCCTCCTTCATGCCCGCGACCTTGCCGCACGAGCAGTCTGGCCTGCCATCCGCCTTGTCAGCCATCACTCCGTCTCCTTCAGCACATCTGCGATATTGTCGTCATGGCAAGGTTTCGTTCCGCGACAGCCCGGGCACCACCGGGCCGCGTCGGGCGGTATCTGGCGCCGCATCCGTTCGCGAAGGGCAGCCTGCTCGGGAGCAAACACCCACACCCGATGCTTCGCGACTACCTCGGCCCTCGTTCCATCTCGACCGATGATGAACGGGTTGCCAAACGGACCCGGCCTACCGATGTTCACGCTCATCATTCCCCCTCCTTGGGTAGCAGGGCGGTTCGAGCTAGTCCCGTAAGGCAGTCGTCATCGTGCGACTCCGTGTGCGCAAAGTCCCACGCCCTCCCACACTCGGTGCACCGAGTAATTCGCAACTGCTCCACATGCTCAATATGGGAGGCCGCCACCTTCTTCTGCTCCTCCACCACGTCAGCGGGGAGGACGACCAAGCCCATCTCTACCCCACACAGGAGACAGCATCGACGATAGGTCGTGCCAAGGACAACGCTCCCGAGGCCAAGGTGTGTTTCGTGATCGCACTCTACGGGGGGCTGGGCCTCGGGGAAGTTGCCTTCGCCATCGCCGTGTTCTGCTATCTCATCAGCACAGAGGCTGCAACCGTCTACGAACTCAGCGTCGTGGCCTTCATGGGCCTCTAGTTCCTTGCCGATTTCAAGCACCGTTTGACCTTGCGGGCCGTGCTCATGGCACATCGGCGCAGGCTGGAAGCGGGGGCTACCGGGGCAAGAGCAACGCCCAAGGTCACCGGGCCAGAACCACTTCCGCACCTTGCACCGGTCCTGGTGCCAACGGTGCCCGCACTCCGTCCTCGCACACTTATCCATCGCCTGTGTCATTTCGTCACCTCATGGACGAGGGTAGCTAGAACTATGCTGCCGACAAAACCAGCTATCAGCAGCAGAGCGACACCCAATAAAGTGAATCCGTCCATCACTCCGTCCCCTTCACGTCGTCTAGAACGCGGTCACACCATTCCCCGATGCCCTCGTGGTCGCCCTTGATACGTGTCTCGTCCGTATTCTGGGTCTCTACGTCGTAGGCGTGATCGCGCGCCGCAGCCAAGCACGGCACCACCTTCGCAAGCTGAGCACGCAGGGTAAGGCAATCGGTGCGGTAGTTCATCAGCCACTGAACGAGGTCGCCAAGGTCTTGCAATGTCAACTCGCGACCTTCTCCCTCCGTCCGCCACGCTTGGTTTGCCTCTACGACGCGCGTGTGCTGTTTCGCAATCAGCGCCTCGTACTCGCCCAGTTCCTCCCGCAGCCGTAGGACTTCCTCAAGCCCGCGGTGGGCAAGTTCACATGCCTCACCCACCTCTAGTAGATGCTCCTTGGCCGCGTCCATCCGCGCCCGCACCTGTTCGTCCGTCAGTGCAAGGCTGGCCGCCTTCAGCCGCTCTCGCTTGGGGAATGGCTTCTCGGTCATGTCGGTCTCCTCTCTCTGACGCTCTCAGCTTCGATGATCGCCACGGTCCCGGTGCCCCTCTCTGTCAGCCGGTCGATTGCTCGGTAGCCGAGGCGGTGCTTGAGCCCCCCAACGAGATTGCCGTGCCGGTCCAGCTCTTCATATGGGCAGTTCGAGATGAACATCGACCGTAACCGCGCCGCGTACCGGGTGTCGATCACCGCGTGGTAGACGCTCTGGAGGTACGGGGAGCTGTGCTCAGTGCCGATGTCGTCCAGCACGAGGACCGGGATTTGCCGCAGGCTCTCGACGAAGTCGGCACCGCCTTCGACATCATCCCGGCGCGAGAAGTCCCGGGCGCGGCTGGCCATCTCCGCACCGCTGATGTACCGGCTCTCGATGCCCTGCTCGTGGATCACATGCCGGAGCATGGCACAGGCGAGATGCGTCTTCCCGGTGCCTGGAGTCTCAGACACGAGCGTCAACAACACCGGGCCATCACCGGCCGCCAGCGCCTTCGTTTTCCACAGCGCCTCTTCGACACTGGCCCGAGCCTTCCCGGGCGGATGCAGGTCCAGCGAGAAGGTCGCGAACGACGCCTCGGAGAACCCCTCCGGGATACCGGCTCGACTCCACAGTCCTTTCGCCTTCTCCGCACGCCACTTTGGTCCACAGAGGGGGCACAAGACCCACTCGTCAGGCAGGGCGGGTGTCGTGGCATCAACAGGCCCGTATTGGATTCGAGCCGCGTCCGACCCAGCGATAGAACCGACCCCATAGCATCGCGGGCACCGGTCCGCGTCAGGTGGCACCGCGGAACCCGGCATACGGGTCGCCTCGTTCTCCACGTTCAGCCCCTGATAGATTCGGCCGATCTGTTCCACCGCTCCCTCTCCTCTCTTTCTCCCACCTCAAGGCGTTCCCCATCCATGTGCGGAGCCGCCCGTATGTGGCCCAGGTCTTCACCTTCCTGGCGTTCTGTGGCCTCTCCCAGTGTGCGACGAACCTCTCGATCTGGTCCGCCAGGTCCAGGGTCCCGAAGTCCTTGATCATCCTCTCGATCTGTCTGTCCGTCAGCGTGTCAGAGGCAGTGAATCCCAAGCGGTACAGGTCCCCGATCCACCTAGGAGCTTCGCGCGAATCTTCTTCCAAAGGGATAAGGCGGGGGGATTGGGGTGGGGTGGACGCACGCCCGCGAGAGAGAAGCGGTACCTCTGGGCGGTACTCCTGAGAAGCGGTACCAGCGGGCGCTACTGTTTCCTCGTCTGAACTCATAATAGCGGTACCTCTGGGCGGTACTATATCCCAGACGACATAGGCACCGGGGCCGCGCGTCGCCTCAACAATGGACAGGTATCCGAGGCTCACCAACATCTCCGTCTCCCGCCTCACACTACTGTCTCCGTAGCCCGTATCGGCCCGGATGTCCCTGAACGTCGCCTTGACGCGGAACGCTCCATTGGCCCGCCATGCCAGGGCCCGTAGGATCGACTTCTGGGTTGGCGGTAAGCTGATCGCCATGACCAGATCAAGACAGCGTGCGCTCACTGCATCGCCCGGACCGCCAGCCTCGGAGGCCCGGCACCCTGGCATAGCTCGCTCGGGCCCCTGATGTTGAGGTCCAGGGGAGCGATGGGTGTGGGAACCTCCATGTCGACCTCGCCCATCCTGTACGCCTCCAGGGCCCGCCTGACCGTGGTCTCGGACACGCCCACCCGCTGACTGATCTCAGCCCTGGAGTGGTGATCATCGATGAGCCGGATGATCTCGGCGTAGCGGGCGTTCCTGAGAACTCCCTGATCCAGCGACTCGTCCGCCAGGTAGCAGCCCGCCACGATGCGGCAGTGGATACACCTGGGGCCGCCGAGGCCGCATCCCCTGTCCGGCGGAGGTCTCTCTGGGAGGCTCAGTGGGCGGGCCATCAGTCGCCACCTCCCTTGCTGGCCTCCTTGGGGTGGGAGGCGCATATCCAGCACCAGCGGTCCTGATAGGCTGGCGTCGTCCCCCGAACCTTTCGGCGCCTCACCCCCGGTGCCAAAACCGTTCCACAATCGAGACACACCGGCTGTTGTTTACTCATCGCTCGTCTCCTCTCCTGTGGACTCGCCCTCAGCGGGTAGGTCGTGAATCGCGTCAGCCACGGCATACCACTCGGCAAGGCCCCACGTCTCCTTCGGCTTGTCGGCGCATCCCGGCGCGTGGGCCAGGAGCCAGTCGTGTTCGTCAAACGGCTCGGTGCTATCCGCGTCAAGATCCCAGAGGTACTTCTCGGCGTAGTCCTTCGAGTCGGCCTGCAGCTTCTCGGCTAGACATCGCTGCCCGGTCTGTTCGCCGGTCTCCCGGTTCACGATCCAATGGTCGCCAGTCGGAGTGAAGAAGGCGCCGGTGTGCCGCGGGCAGTCCATCTGGGCGTAGGGGCTCACCGGAAGAGGCCGATCCGGGGGCCGCTCTGGCGCCGGTGCCTCCCGCCGTTCGTCTCCGATGACGTCCCGCTTGTTGCACCAGAGCGGCCGGCCGTCTGCCTTCTTCTGGCCCTCGACCGGATGCGCCGGCTCGTTGTTCTGGCCGACTCCCTCGAAGTACCAGCCGGGGTGCTCTGGGCACTCTCCGAATCCCTGATCGCCGCGCTTGAACTTCCGGCCCCGCGATTCGCTTTGGCCGCGCTCGATGTGCTCCGTGTCGTTGTCCTCGTCCGTACTCAGGTGGAACAGTTTGGCGAGGAGCTGCTTGTACGCCGCGGTCATGGCCTTGTTCGTGGCCTTGTCCGACGTGTCGAACGCCTCACCCGGTGTCGTCGCAGACTCCGACGTCCACCCATCCGTCACGGTCCAGTCAACTATCAGGTGGCAGATGGTGAGCGGGCCACCAGCCTTCGTCTGCCCACTCTCGTACTCTGCCGTCCGCACCTGCGGGATGACCGCGATGCCGTGTTTCGCCATGAGCGGGCGCACCATCGGTATCATCTGCTCTACGGACACGAACGCGTACCCGAGGCCGCTGTTCTTCGCTTTCTTCACGAGCGGCTCGACTTCCGCCATGACTGCCGCGATGCGCTGGGCAAGGTTCGGGGTGTCCGTTGCCGTTGCCCGCACAGGGGCCTCCGGCGCTCCGGGTGACTCCACGTGCCCTTCGTCCTCTTCAGGCCCTAGCAGCGGGCGCACAGGCCCCGTATCACTGGCCTGCGGGTTCTCTTTCTGGCCCCGGTCCTTGGCTACTCGTCGGGCTTCACTCTCCAGGCTCATCGTTGGTCCTCCTCCTCTCCAGTCACAAATCGATCTATCTTGTCAAGCCACCGCCCGAACCAGCGCATCGGCAAACGCAGCAGCACGCTCCCAACGAAGCCGATCCCGACTCCGACAATGAGCCAGATCTCGTCAGGTGATAGCGTGCTCGGACATGAGTCGGTCACGCTGCCTCTCCTCCTTTAGCGGCTCCGCACCGCAAGCTGTTCCGTCTCGAAGATGCGGACCCCAGCGATTGACCGGATTCCCGCACGCACTACGGCCGCGATCTTCTTTTCATCGACGGCTAGATACTCCCGCGGGATAGCTTCGGCATCGGTGATCTCGTACTGCCACACCTTGCGCGTCGTCGTGGTCCCGAGCGCGGAACGGGTTGTCTTGGGTGGAGGCGCGGGCAGCGTCTCGGTCATGGGTGGCGGCGCCGGGGCCAGCGGTACGTTGGCAGCTTCGGCTTCCTCTGCGCGGCGGGCCTGCTCGGCACGGATGCGCTCCTCCTCAGCAGCCTGAGCTTCAGCGGCAATACGCGACTGCTCGCGCTGATAGGTGAGCACCTTCTCCCGCACGGCCTGGTCGGCTGATTCGAGGGGGGCCATCCAGTCCTTGAACTGCCCGTTGATGAACTTGACGTGGTCGTTGAGGGGCTTCACGAGCGAAACCCGTTGCGCCTCCAGCCGCTTCTTGTTGCCAGCAATCCACCCGAGTAGGTCGCTGGCATCGCCCATTGTGGCCTCGCTCACGTCCAGCGTCCCGGCCATCTCGGCCAGGCCCGCACCTTCCGTGCGAAGTGTCATGACTTCGGCTGTCTCGATCTGAGCGTCGGGCAGGGTCATTAGGGTTGCTCCTCCATGCTCCGTTCGTAGTAATCGGCATCGTCTGACTCAAGGGCTGAGTTCCACCATGCGGAGAACGCGGCCCGTGAGTCTGCGTCCTGTTCCGTCTTGCACCGCCCGCACATCCGGTAGCCCTTCGACCACCACGGCGCTGCGCTGGAGTGCAGCCCGCAGATGATGCACACCCACGGCGTGTGCTGGAGTGGCCTCGGGCTTCGTGCGCCGGCGCGGTCCAGGGTCGTGAGCTTGCCGTCGATCGGCTCGACCCACTCGTCCTCAACCCTGAGCGCGCCGTGCTCGTCACGGTAGAGGTGCTCCTTCATCATCCGCGGGCCTCCCTCGCGGCTTCCAGCATGTCCGCGGCATCGTTCCGCATCTCGCCCTCGTCGCGGGGCCAGCGGGCGGCGGCGCGACGCGCCTGCTCCCACACGTCGGCGGCTGTCTCATGCACGGCCTCTTCCCGCCTCAGCTCCTCAAGCTCCGTGAGTACGGCCCATATCCAGGCGCGGGCCTCTTCCTTGCCGTAGGGGCCCACGCTATCGAGGAGGCACTGCTCGGCTGTCTCCAGTGCTCCGTGTATGTAGTCCAGAGGGCTTAGTGTCAGTTCGTTTTCAAGCATCGGGCTCCTCTCCCTAACTCCGAAAGGTGAACCGGACGGTGGCGGGCGGATCGGCATAACCTATCGGTCCGGTACGGGAGAGCGGCTGCTCTGCGAAGCCCGACAGGACCGTCCGCCCACAGGTCTCGCACTCCCAGCGATCGCACTGGATCTTGTAGTGCGGACCGCGCTCGATCATCGCCTCAGCCGTGACGTCGTTCTTCAGCGGGCGCATCTCGATGTTGCAGGGCTCGCAGACGAGCCTCGGTATGTGCGGCATCAGTCCTCCTCCTTCGGCTTGCACCAATCGCGCAGGATCAGCGACGGCCCGATCACCCACGGCCTGCGCTCAGTGGGCCGGGTGGTTACGTCTACGACGGTGAGGCGGCGCTCCTTGCGCCTACGCCCGAGCATGTCGGCTCCTCTCCTCTATGCGGTTGCTGCGCGCCGGTTGTGCTTCCAGTAGTCAAGCTGGGCCGCGGCCCTCGCCTGCTGCTGAGGGACCGGCTTTGCGGCCTCTTGGAACCGGGCTCTCTCCTTGCAGACCTGACGGTGATTGTCAACGAACTTCGTCTTGACCTTCGCCTTGCAGAACGGGCACGTCACCCGACTCAGCTTCGTCATCGTCGGCTCCTTGTCTGTGGGCGCTTCCGTCTGTGGGCAGTGTAGCCTATGCGCAACAGTACCGCAACCCTACGGGGCGGATGTGCTACAATCGCCTCATGCAGACGCAAGCGTATCTCTCAACCGCAGAAGCCGCAGTGAAACTCGGGGTCTCTACTCAGCGGGTGCGCGCCCTCTTGGCCCAGAAGCGGATCGTCGGGGCGGTCAAGGTCGGGCGTGACTGGATCATCCCGACACCGCCGCATGTCCTCACCCCACGTCAAGTCCTTGACTAATCTCCCCCGACTGCCACTTAGAACGAAACGGCCCCGGTCAACCCGATGACCGAGGCCGCTTCAGGGAGGAGGGGTACTCAGATACGGCGGGCGTACTCCCATGCTCCGAGGGCCACGCCAAGCACGATGGCTACTCCGCTCCCGATGCCCCGCATCCAGGCGATGCTGCGCCGGTTCTTCTCGATAGTCCGACGGTCGTGAGCAGCCTCTGTCTTGATGTCCTTGGTGGCCTGCCGCTGTTCCTCGATGAATCCAGGCCCGAAGTCGTCGCCTAGCAAGGCATCTTCGACCCGACCCATTCGGCTATCCAGAGACTGGAGCAGCTCATGTGCTTCGACTTCCATCACAGGTTCCTTTCCAGCCTGAGCATCTCGGAGGTCTGGGGGCCGGTGAGGTCTTGCGCGGCTAGCAGGGCGTGGAGGGATTCGAGACGCTCGGCACACGGGTCCACCACGGGCGGGTCTGGTTCGATCAGCACGCCTTTCCGCGGGTCGGCATCGGAGTCCACCACCTCCAGGTCGTCGGGGTCCCACCCCTGCGACCGGTAGCCGGTCAGCACATCGAGGCCGTGCTGCTCGGGCGACTGGCGGAAACCGTCCTCACTGGTCATCAGGGTGTTCAACCATAGACCAGTTGGTGCGTGCCTGAAGGCTCGGTAGATCATGGCTACCCTCCGAAGCTGAAGACATAGAGGTTCTTGGTCCCCATCGTTATGAGAGCGTTGCCGACGTAGCCCCGAACGGTGACGTCTGTGATGACGGCAGCTGGCATGTCGGCGGTGGGGGTGGCCTGGGTGTCAAGATTACCGCCAGCGGTGCCGACCGCCTTGAAGTTCCCGCCGCCGAGGTAGTTGGCCTCTCGTGGCCCGATCCTGACGGCGAGATAGCCCTCTTCGGCACCGTTGCCGACAGCCAGCGTTGGCCCACCGACAGCGGCGTAAGTGACGACAGCGTTTATCTTGAGTCCAATGAACGCCTGAGCAGCCGCCCCCGCCGTCTTCCGGTACTGGCAGACGATCAGCACATGCTGGTCGACCGGGATGGTCAGCCCGCCAACGGTGGAGAGGTCAACACCGGCCAGAGCGTTCGTAGTCTGTTCAGCCGTGTGCGAACCCAACTCGTGAACGGTCGAGTCGATCATGCTCTCGAGGTTGTTCAGGTTGGCTTGCGAGAGCGGTGTAACCCCAGCGGCCCAGGCAGTTGGTGTGTAAACGGGCATGGTTATGCCTCCACGAAGCTGTCGAGCCGCTCGATCTGGATGCTTTCCAGAGCGGTCTTGTTGCGTGAGTAGAGCACCCTCGCGACGAGGATGCCGGAGTTGGCGCCAGCACCGGCGGCTGCTCCAGCGAACCACCCGATCTCCTCGATGGCAGCGACTGCCTCAGCCGGTGCGATGTACCAGACTGTATTGAGCTGGCCCACCGCCGGGGTAGACGTAGAGGTCACGACCTTGCGGAAGACCTCAGTGCCGAGCTGCGTATCTGTCAGTGCCGGGGCCGTGTTGTCGGTTCCGAGCGCCACCCGCTTGATCTCGGCATCGAAGGCGGCGGTGTCGAGGGCGTCCCGGACCATGTTCAGCCCGACGTTGGTGATGAGGTTCTTCTTGTGGACCCTGTCCAGCACCAAGCCGTCGATGTCTCTGACGGTGATCACCACATTGGACGTTCGGCGGTATACGGCGGCGGTATCTACCATGGCATCCTCAGCATACGAGCAGGCCGGTGCCGACGAACGGCGGCCCAGCTCCGGGTGTAGTGCAGGCGTAGACGGCCTCTGTAACGAGCTCATCCCACTCCCAGTTCCCGGACTGCTTGGCCAAGATGAGCAGGATCTCGTCGGTGCCGATCGTGAGCCGGTCGAGTATCTTCGTAGTCTTCTTCGCCATCCCGCCGAACAGGTTGGTCCAGTCGCCCAGCGCCGGGCCGATGACGGCGGTGATGGCGTAGTGGGGCAGGTTCGGCTTGATCTCGGTGATGACGACCGACTCAATGAGCATATCCTGAGCGGCACCGAGCCACGTCACAGATGCGAGCTGCCCAGGCGCAAAGTCCTGGGTGTTGGTACCGAATCGCATCAGTTCCCCGATGACGGAATACTTGTCCAGCTTCGCCTCGGCATCGTCCAGCGCTTCAACCGAGTCCTGGATCGCCGGCTCGTCGTCCAGCGTCTCCCAGATACCGGTGCCGCCCTCGACAGCCTTGCGGGCAGCGATCGCCGCCACGTCCTCCGCCTGCACCAGTATCGGGAACTGACCGATATAGACCACCTGGACGGCAACAGCGGCCCCAGGGGCAGCCGTGAACACGATCACCGGGTCCGACTTGCTCCAGTAGCACTGGAAGGCCCCAGCGGGGTCCAGCCCCTTGATACCGATGGTCTGCGGGGCGCCAGCCACGGTGACGGCGGGCACGGAGTTGATCGGGTAGCCCACGGTGAAGGCGACAACGGTGGCATCGCCAACGAAGTTCTCAGTCTGCGGAGCGGTAATGTCGCGGCCCGCGCGGACGAACTGGCGGTTCCTGTACTTCGGAGCCTGCTGGGTGGTAACCGGGGAGAGCTTCGTGATCATGTCGGTGTCAACGGCCCACGGTGCCGGAGTGCTAGCGGGGTCCTGGAAGTACAGGCGCTTGATAGGATCAACGCCCCAGACCTTGCCGGACCGCTCTGCCAGCCGACTCAGCACGGTTCCGCCTGGACCGTAGTTGAAGAGCGCTTCGGTGATCGTGGGACCGGTCTCGATGTTGCCCAGCCAGATCCCCTCTGCGTTCAGATAGTTGGCACCGATGTCCCTGACGATGAACTCGGCTGTCTGGGCGGCATAGGTGGCAGCGATGAGCCGCTTGTCGGCCAAGGCCTCGTACCCCACCGCCGTGATGGTGTGGTTGACGGTGGTGGACTTCCGGAGCTTCGTGTGCTTCACCCTGTCGATGATGCCGCCGAACAACGGGTGCGTATGTTGGAGGACCTCGACCGGCTGGCCCTTGCTGTAGGTGGCGGTGCCGGTGGAGTCAACGATGGTGAAGGAGCAGGTGGAGCGCTCCTCGATGGCGTTGCGGATGTTGAGGCTGCCGTCCTGGCGGTTGGTGATCTCGGTGCCACCAACCTCAATGTAGATGTCGTCGTCTACTCGCCCAATTCCCCACAGCTCGAAAACGCACCCTGCAAGGAAGTCTGCCCCCGACTGCGAAACAATGGTGATTGACTCTATCGGATCTGGGCTGGTCCACCTGCCCGAGTAAAGGTCTACACCGTCTCCGAATCCAACGCCCGACTGAACCAGGCGGTGCTTGTGCCGATCAGCCTTTGAATACTCAGGAAACAGGACTGTGCCACCGCCGTAGATGCCCGCGCCCGCCGTATCGCCCACAACGAGCATCGACCAAGGAGATACCTGGGATGCTGCAACAGCGGCACCGGTTCCAAGTAGACGCTGGTGGACGTAGTTGCCAGGAACGGCGTCCCCGTTGTGCCAGAAGATGAGTTGGTCGTTGGTATCTGCACGACCAGTACGAGCGTACGCACTAGCGCCGAGATCCCTGTAGTTCTGTGACAGCCCAGCACCATCGTTGTCGAAGACGGTAGAGGCGGCAGGAGCGTCCAGCACCACCCGCTCCAGCAGGCGCTTCGGAGTCTTGTAGACCCACATGCCGGACCCGGCGAGGAAGTTGGGACCGACACTCGGCGTAAAGGCTACGGTGTGAACAGGCTCTGTGTTGTTCCTCCGTAGCGAAAAACACTGGACGCGGGCCGATGGGCCGTTTGATTCATGGAATCCCCCAATACTAAGAACGTGGGGGTCGTTATCACCGAGGGCCGATTGTGAGATCGAGATGGTGATTGGCGCAAAGGCTCCGACTGAAGCCGTAGCACCCGTGGCGTGGGCCATCCAACGATCGGCAGCGGCCCCCGCAACAGGCGGGCCAGCATTTAGGCCAGCGAGAAGTTGGCGAGCGTAGTTTCCGGCGGCCGCGTCGCCATTCAGAGCGATGTAAACGGGATCATTCGCCGCCGCTCTAGTCGATCTCAGGTTGCCGATGATGCTGAGGTCGCCCGGCACCTGCGGGAGGTTGCCCACGCTGATGGAGGCAGCAGCAGCCAGGAGTATCTGCTCGCCGCCGGCCACCAGGTAGCGCTCGTCAACCACGGCCAGTTCCAGCACGGTCCCAGCCATGAGGTCCCCACCGACACATGCAACTAGGATGCTGGCGACGGCGGCAAGACTCGCTCGGCGACCAGCGTCCACTACGACGTTTGACTCATGCGCCCCCGCCAGTACCAGATAGCTGTTGTGAGAGCGGCCCCCGAAGGCGTCCACGATTACGGTCTGCCCGCCGCTGTAGACGTTGGCGGGGGCGGTGTTGCCGGTCACGGCTCCTATGTAGCCGATGTTCTGGTTATCGAGACGCCCGCAAACTGGTGGACCAGCACCAACGCCGACGAGGAACTCTAGGTTGTAGTTGTTGCCCGCGTCTCCGTTTAGGCGGTAGTAAGCATCGTCCCGAACGGCTGCTATGCTAGACCGGGCATTCGTCGTGAGGACAAAGTGGCGGGCCGGGAAAGGCAGCGCTGCCAACCGCTCAGCTATGGCGGCAGCGGTGAACTCGTAGCCGGCAGCGTCAGCCGCCAACTCCGTTCTGAGGATGGTCTTGGTCGGTGGAAGCGCCGGGATCACAGGTTCAGAACCCGATGTCTACGGTGTCGCCAGCCCTGATCTGGAGCGGCAGCGATATGCCGCCGGGATTCTCAATGCGTCCGCCACCGGCATCGTCCCACATCATGGCCTGGTGCATCACCGAGTAGAAGTCCTTGCCCACCGGAATCTTCAGCACACCAGACTTCCCAAACACGCCCTCGAAGTCCAACTCCATAGTGTGGCCGCCGTGGACGTGAAAGCGAGCACCGGGTCGGCCTCCCACGATCTTGATGTAGGCATCCGTTGGTGTCGTCAATCTACTGCCCCTCCCTGTCTGACCCTGATCACGTCTACGAGCGGCTGCCCTATCACCTCAGCCATCTTCACGCCATCGACCTCGAAGATGATGTTGGCAGTATTGAATCCTCCGGACTGGAGGTATGCCCTTTCCGAATCGGCGAGGCTACCTGTCTTCTCTAGCCGGTCGAGGAGCCGGTTGATCTCGGTCGCTATCTCGTTCATGGTCGGGTCGAAGATGCCAAAGCCAGGGGGCATATCCCCGCCCGGAACGAAGCCCGGAGGCACCGCTCCGAATCTGGGCTGATCCCGCCCTGCTAGTCGAGCCTCTGCCTCGCTCTCCCTTGCCCCCTCTGCGAGTGCCAGCCGCGCATCGTAGGCGTTGAGCAAGTCGTCGAGATGCCGTAGCCGACGCTCCTCGACCGCGGTCAGATCGTCCTTCGCCCGCAACTCCTCGCGTTCAGCTATCTCCCGCCCGAAGACCCCTCCCTCTGGGGCCATAGAGGCTAGCAAGGCGTTCAGGCGTGCCCGTTCCTCAATGGCCAGTCCTTCCTTTACCTTCTTCAACCGAAGTGCCGCGGCTTCCTCTTCTTCGAGCAGCTTGATTCTCAACTCATTCATGTGTTCAAGATCGGCTAACCTGATCTTGTTAGCCCTGCTCTCCAGGTCCCCGATTGCGAACACCTTAGCGGCGAATGCTTCCACCTCCGCATCATCCAGAGTCTTCTTGAAGTCCGCCCAGAAGTTGCCCATCTCGATACGTTCGTCAAGGGCATCTCGGTCGGCCTGAATCCGCTCCTCGCCCTTCTCGATGAGATCAGCGTTGTTGCGCTTGAACCAGTCGTTGAATGACTCGCCCGCTTGCCGCTCCAACTCAAGGCCAGCTTTGAGTTCCGGCAGGTAGTGAGTCCGTTTCCACTCGAGCGTGTCAAGCAGCGCCTGGACCCGGATGTCGTGCTCCTCCTGGGACTTGTCGAGAATCCATCCGATGTACTCCATGTCAAGCCGTCGTCTCTTATTGCCGGCCGCAATCCGAGCAACGTTTTCATCTTGGATGAGCGCTAACTTTCGCTTGCTCGCATCTATCGTGAAGTCCACCTCGTCCTTCGCTGCGATAGCGACCGAGTTGAATCCCTCCCTCATCTTGTCCAGCGTGACGACAGTATCGAGCGCGACACCGTTGAGCCGTTCTTCTTCCTCTGTCCATTTCTTGATGAAGAACACCAGGGCGGTGATGCCCGCAACCAGCCCGGTCACGGCGAGTAGGATGGCTCCAACTGGGCTGGCTGCCAGCGCCACATTGAGCGCCCACTGCGCGACGGTAGCGGCGAGTGTCGCGACTCTCCAAGCGATAGTGGCCACCTTGAGCGCGACAAAGGCTGCCTTCTGTGCCACGATCCTGATCGTGGTGAGGTTGATCACCTTGCTGAGTAGAGCGAATCCCTTGATGACCCCTGGCAGAATGATGAGGAATGGACCGAGTGTGGCTGATAGAAAAGTCAGGCCCAATACGAGCTTTGCAACAAAGGCTGCCAGCAGTTTGTTTTCACTGGCCCAACTTGAGATGGAGTTGGTGATGCTCGTTATCTTGTCAGCCAGCCCCGTAATGACCGGGAGCAGGGTGTCACCAATCTCGATGGTGAATGCCTGGATCGTGGTCTTCAGTTGATTAAACTTGAACGATGCTGAGTCAGCCATCTCCTCGAACGCGACCCGAGACACGCCGGTTTGGGTAGTTACCTCTTCGAACTGGCGGGCGAACTCCTCAGCCTGCAACCCCGTGATGCCGAAGGCTGCCTGCATCGCTTCTACTGAACCTATGGCCCTGATTATTTCTTCCTGTGTAGCACCCGTCTCTGTGGCCAGCGCCTGAAATGTCCCTTGCAAGCCGAGCGCCTTGATCGCCGCAACTCCTGATTCAAAGCCGAGCGTCTCAAGCAAGCCCTGCATCTCGGTAGTCGGCTTTGCGAGTGCGACCATAGCCTGCCGCAGAGACGTAAACGCGATCTTCGTCGGAGTACCAGACTTGGTGATGGTCGTTGCGGCTGCAGCCACCTCCTCAAAACTAATACCAAGGGTCGCGGCGATAGGGGCGGCCTGGAAGAAACTTGTGGAGAGCTCGTCAATTGTCGTGATGCCGCCCTTCATCGAAGTGAAGAGAACGTCCGATACATGCTCTGCTTGCTCGGATTCAAGACCAAAGGCGTTCATGATCGATGTCAGCCCTGTCGTGGCAGTTTCAAGATCAGTCACACCACCGACCGCGGCCCTAGCCGCTACACGGAGGAACTCCAGCGCCTCGGTTGGCTCCTGCCCTGCGGAGATCGCCTGATAGAGAGCCTTGGCAGATTCGATGGCGTCGATGCCCATCTCTGCTGACAGAGCCAGTACCTCTTCGCGCATTCCCTTCATCTGCTCTTCGGACAGGCCGATAAGCGTATTGACCTCGCGCATCGCCTTATCAAAGTCAGCGGCGGCTTTGACCATGAGGCCAATGCCAGCACCGCCAGCCGCACCCAAGGCGGTGAAAGCGATACCCGCCTTACGGACAGCCGCTCCCATCTTCCGCATACGGCTCTCGACGTGCTTTCCGGCAGCGGCTACGTCGCGCTGGAATTGGGACTTGTCCACGCCGAGTTTCAGCAGGGCGTCCCCGACAGTTATCGCCATCAGCCTTTTCTCTTGTCGGCGTACTCAATACCGGGCAGCAGGGCCGCCATCGGTCCGGTGGCATCAGCAACGCTGCCTTCACCTCGCATCGCCGCGGCCCCGCGTTCCTTCCGCTCCACCATCTTCGTCACCATCAGGAGTAGCAGTTCGAGGGTCCAGTGCTCCATAACGTAGACGGGGTCGACGTGCCACTCAGCCAGGGCAAACTCGAACAGGCTGCCTATTGAAGCGCCCTGCCCAGGGTCCCCTCCAGCGCTTGGAGTAAAGGGGCAGGCAGCACAATTTCCACGATCTTCTTGAGTGCCGCCGCTACTTCCCACTCCGTAGCAGTCGTTTCGATCTCGTCTTTGTCAAGTTCGACCGCATACTCAAAGAACAGTTCGGCCAACTGCTCAGGCGCACCTATGAGCACCTGCTCAATGCCGCTCTGGAAAGCCTCTGGCTGGTCTGAACTGACACCTGCAACGCCCAGGAATGACGTATAGAGAGGCACGATCTTGCGCCTCCATGCCGCCTGAGCGCGCATCGGCAACAGCGCGATCTCGTACTGCTTCCCGGCCAGTGTCACTTCGATGGGCCGCTGCAGCAGAATGTCTTCCTCAGTCCGTCCATTCGTCGCCTGGGCGGCCGCCGGTTGTGCGGGCGCGGCCACCCTTCTCGTGGCTCTCCGAGTTCGTTTCTTGTCAGCCACCGTACTCCTCCTCCAGAGTCAGGCTTACGTGTCGATGATGGTGCAGCCAGCACCGGCTCCCTTCAGGGCCTCGAACCGGGCGGGGACCACCTGAATGCCACCCTTGACGTATGGCGTGCTGACCGTGCCGATCGCCGTTGCCAGCGGGAGCGTGATCGTGCGCGTGCCACCCGTGGGCGTCGTGCCTGTCACCCGGATCGACATCTCCTTTATGACACCGTCGCCGATGCTGATGGTCGCCGCCGCCAGCACCGAGCCCGGGATCGCCTTGTCGATGTTGAAGAGCGAACCCTCTGCCATGTTCACGATGATCGCGACGGTCTCGCCCGTGACCACCCTTTCAATGGGCATCGTTTCCTCTTCGACCATGACGTCGAAGGTTTCCGTGGCCCCTTCCCAGATCACGCCGTCCACGGTGTAGCCAGCGTCTACCCAGACGCCGCCAACCGGGTAGCGAATCTCAATGTCGGCCACGCCCACCAGGACTCTCGACTTTGTGTTTGCCATTCCGCGCTCCCTTCAGCGCCACTCCGGCTGAGAGGCCGGTCTACGTTGGGTTTGCCACCTGTACCCACAGAAGGAAATCACCCGCGTTCCCAGCCGTGGGCTTCATGACGATCTGGCCATCGCTGTTGTTCCACAGTTCCGGATTGAACGGCCCGATAATGGCGTTCTTGCCAATCGCTACCACCGGTGCCAGCGTCTCCGTCCTGCCGAACTTGTCGTTCACGGCGGTGAACGTGAACGTGTCTCCGGTGATGCCGTCCACATACAGGAACGACTTGCCATCGTTTGGCAGCAAGAAGTCGTCACCGGCCGCCGCGTTGCCGGCAAGAGCATTGGCGTTCAACGCCAGGTCGAGAAGTCCCGCTTTGACGGCCGGAGTCACTACCATCGTTTGGTCTGCCATGTCCCTATCCTCTCAGCGCCCTCTGGCGCGCTCGCTTCTTTGACCGTAGCGCCGAATCGTCTGCGTCTTGGAGTTCCTCCGGCGTCGGCGCCCCGGTCGGAGACTGCAACTCCCGTAAGTCCTTTGGCCTGATGGTTTCTACCGGCTCGGGAGACGGTGGGACTGCCCTTGCTGTCCTCATCGCCGATCTTGTTTCCTCCATCGCCGTAGAGGGCCGTCTCCGTCGTGCCGGCGGCTTGGTTCCCTTTGGCGCTTGACTGGGCGCTCCACGGCTGACAGGGGCCGCTCCCTCTGGCTTCTCGTCTGCCATGCTCATACCTCCATCATGACTCGGAAGAGTCCGAGCACCCGGTGATAGTCATCCGGGTCAACAGGCTGTATCTGCTGCCCCTGTACTTCCTCAATCACCGACTTGATCTGGTACGTGGTAACTCCCACCACGACGGGCTGGTTCTGAATGCCCTGCAGGGTGTCGTACAGCTCCAGATAGATGTTGTACGCATCCTCCGGTCCCGTATCTCCGTCTGCCCAGCAGTCGAACTGGAAGGCCGGCTCGGGGAGCGGCGGCATGTGCGGGTTTGCAGTCCCGCCTCGAACGAAGAACGCCAACGCTGGAGGTGCCTGTTTCTCCGGTAGCCGTGGTGAGTACAGGCCGCCCGTGATCAGGGCCATGAGTGCAAGCTGCGCGCTCAGGTATGTGTGCATGATCGCTACGGGGTTGCCTAGCATTACAGGTGCCTCTTGATCGCGTTGCCCAGCTTCGACTCGGTGAAGTGCTCGTCGCGAGCTGGCCCGAAGTACGGACGTGCTGGTGCTCGCTTGGTCCCGACTTCAAGGAATCCCCCGTACCCGCTGGTCGAGTAGACGGCGCTCTCGATCTCCCGTTCGTTCACCACTCGCTCGGATGGTCCCTCGCCGGCAACAGTCCCGGCCATGCCCGCCACCTCAGCAGCGATCGAGCGCCTGTTGTTTCCGGTCAGGACTGGGGAGCGGTCCACAGAGGTCGCGGTGATGTCCACCGTCACGTCGCGTAGCCCCTTCCGAGACGCGTCTTCAACCAGCGCCACGACCTGCGAGACGTTCAGCTTGATGTCTACCCTGGCGTTGAACTTCATGCCTTGACCCTTACCAGGTCGAGTTCCTTGTGATGCTCAACCGTCGAGTCTTCCAGTTCATCCACGAACACGATGTCGTAGAGGATGCCGTCTACGGTCACCCGGTCGTTCTCCGTAACATCCACGGCTCCGATGAACAGGATCTGGTCGCTCTGCACGACTTCAGTCCCGTCCTGACGCTGCCTACCCTTCGCGTCGGACAGGCGACACGGTTCGTCGACAAGATGGTTCGCCCAAACCTTGACCGGGTTGCCGAACGCGGTGCTGCCCCCAGCGGTCCAGCGCTCGATGGTGCAAAGGCTCGTGAGCAGCGTTGCGAATGTCATTAGTCGTCGTCCGCCGTCGTTATCGAGGTATCCAGCAGGTCCATCTCGGCATAGTCAAAGGCGGGTGTCTCCGAGTCCCGCTTCTCGAAGTTGGCCGCCAGCTTCTCAGCGTTGGCGATCTGGTCCTGCTTGTAGGCGTAGTCGCCGATGCTCTCGGAGGTCAGCCCTGCGACCTGCGCCGCAGCCCACGCCTTCATCGCCAGCGCGCAGGCCATCCAAACCGAGCCGCCCCGAGTGAGGAACTCCTGAATCTCAGCGTCGGAGAAGGTTGCCGAGACCACAGCGCCTATCTGGAGTCTGATGAAGTTGATATCCGTCATGCTGCGTACTCGTGGAGCAGGAACGTGATGTCGATCCAGCCAGTGTCCGTGGCCAGCGCCCATGCCGAGATGAAGACCTTGGTGCCAGCGGGAATGCGGACCATGTGTATCTCGACCGGGCCCTCCTCGGCCTTGTTGCCCGCGGCGACGAACTCAATCTCGGAGAACGTGCCCGCGATGATGGCCGCCGCGTAGCTGGTTCCATAGGCCACCCTCAGTCGATAGGCGACGTTCTCCTGGGTAGCGTGGACCATGATCTCGTGAAAGTCGAAGAATGCCGAGCCCGGAATCACGGGTGTGTCGGCGGTTCCGAGGACACAGTAGGAAGCCACCGACCAGGTATCGTTGCCAGCGTCGATCCGGAAAGGGTCGAGACTCGTGTTCTCGCCCTCGGTGTCTTCGTCCCCTCCGGTCCAGCCAGCCTTGGCTCCGATGCCCCTGGCCAGGTTGTGGTGATGCCTTTGGACGACCTCCACCTGGGCTAAAATCTGCCGCAGTAGCCCGGCTATGTCGATCATTCGAACCACCCCTTCTCCCGGTTCCACATCGTCCACACCTGTCCGGGCCGGAGTGCTCGGGCCATGAGCCGGGGCCGCCAGAAGCTGCCCTTGAGGTAGTTGGAGTCGAGTGTCGAGCGCACCCCAACCTGGAAG
>SDBS01000498.1_pt1 | contig 38184 bp, 32 predicted proteins | sample 2277091 | NCBI WGS metagenome assembly SDBS01 (sample SAMN10404972, study PRJNA504765) | marine sediment metagenome | isolation source: marine sediment core GS10_PC15, 163 cmbsf | place: Arctic Ocean: Southern Knipovich Ridge | collected 2010
ACTTTTAATATCAAATCGAAATTGCCGCAAGTTTTTTCCCTGTGGATAAACTGTTAATAATTCAAAATTTCCCCAATCTCCGCTAATGTTATTGAGAACATTATTTAACCCATTACTTTTATGCAGCCGGGGCTATTTTTCCGATATGGTTTATCCCGATTTTTTATTCAATATCATCGATTTTAGCCCAATTATGTCAAGAATTAATCGAAAATCCGTATATCTCTATAAAATACAAGTAATTAGAAAATGACATCAAATACCGTGTATAAAAAACTGCATTTTTGATAAGATAATCCATTGTGGATAACCTGTTTATTATATGAGAATAGTATAATAATTTTTAATCTTTTCAAGTTTTACCAGGCTGAGGATGCCTTTTGTTTGAGGATCCGGGTAATCATGGAAAAAGACAACCCTGCGGATTCCCGCGTTTACTATACTTTTCGCACACCATGAACAGGGCAGATGAGTGGTATAAACAGTAGCCCCCTCAATGGCAATTCCATACCGTGCTGAAAAATTAATAGCGTTTTGTTCCGCATGAGCCCCCCTGCAAAGTTCAGAACGCTCTCCTGAAGGCACTCCTTCCCTTGCGCATCCAATATCAAGGCAATGCTCCATTCCCTGCGGTGCGCCATTATACCCGGTCGACACAATCTGCTTTCCGCGCACTATAACGGAGCCTACTTTCCGCCTCAAGCATGTTGCTCTGCTTGAAACCATTAATGCGATATTTAAAAAATAATTATCAATACCAGGTCTGGCAATAGTCATTTAGATAAAATCCGGCAGGAATTACCTCCCGATTATTAACCTGATTAATTTTGTTAAAATAAGGAGGTTTATTTCTAAACGGCATGTTTTTTGACAGCATGCGATACTGTTATATATCCTCTGTTTGGCCCTGGAACTGCACCCTTTACGAGTATAATATTTTTTTCGGCTTTTATGCCTGCGACCGACAAGCTCTGAACTTTCACCCTTTTTCCACCGTATCTTCCAGGCATTTTCATACCCTTGAATACTCTGCCGGGATAAGCAGAAGCCCCAATTGAACCGCCATGCCTGAAATATTCGTGTGTCCCGTGGGTGCTGTTCGCACCTGACATACCGTGTCTTTTTATAACACCTGTGAAACCTCTCCCTTTTGATTTTCCCGCAATATCAACAAAGTCATCTTTTTTAAATATGGTAACTCCGATCTCCTGTCCTATTTCATATTTATCAAGCTCTTCTTTTAATACACGGGATTCTATCATGATCTTTTTTGGAGATACCTTTGACTTTTTATAAAGCCCCAGCTCACTCTTTCTGACTTTTCTTTCTACAACATCCTGGTATCCGAGTACGAGTGCGCTGTAACCATCTTTTACTTCAGTTTTTTTATTGACTACATAACATGGACCTACCTTCAAAACAGTTACAGGTACAACTTTACCCTCTTCATCAAATATCTGGGTCATTCCAATTTTATTTCCTATCAAATTGATCCTCATAATAAGCTCCTGCCTCTTGTAATTCCTGGTATCTGCAGACAGAAATATAATCATTTTCATCAGATTGAGCAAGAAATTAAATTGAAAGGGTATACTGGAAAGATTTTGATTCCTGTTGGCGAAGAAACGAGCGGCCATTATTGGACAACAAACCTGTAATTATCACTAATACTATCATTTACTGCCATACCACCGCGTATTACTTCCGGATGCATTATATAATTTATATTATATTGAACAGAACCCCAGTCCAAACCAATAATATCAGCTAATTCTCCGGCTTTATAGAGAAAAACAAGGCTATTTTTTTGGTGTTCAGAATTTTTCGTGACCTCATACATCTTTTGATACGCAACTCCGAGGTTGCTATAGACTGAAGATGCGCCGAGTAAAATCCGTTTATGGTAGGCACGCCACGGTTTTATATTCCCCAGCTCTTTGATTAGATCATCATATATTTCTGATAACATCAGGAACTCACCAAGAGCAGGATTGTATTTCTCAAGGTGTAGAAATGCACTTCCCATAGCAAACTTTATGTTCGGATTACTAGGCATTATTTCGGAAAGTATCGCCCATTGATTTAGAGCCTTATTGAATGATTTATCATAGAAGTATAAAAGTCCAAGATTATAATTTAAATCATTATTTTCATATTCCATTTTTTGGGCGGCTTCGTAGTACTTTCTGGCAAGATCATAATTTTTCTCTTTATAAAAATATGCCTGAGCAAGGTTAAAATAGGCCACTTCATTATCGCTATTTTCTTCAATTGCCTGTTTGAAATAATTAATCGATTCTGCTTCTTTTCCTGGAAGTTCCATACGGGCGTATAGCTCACCTAAGTTATTATAAGCATTCGATAAAAGGGTTCTATCCCTTTTATCCCATGGAAATTTAAGTTCCCTCTCCTTTTCAAACATAATTGCTCTATTTAAAAAGTACTCTTCTTTGTCTTTCGTATCGATTTCTTTAAAATACCGTGAAAAAGTAAGGTAAGCCATGGGGAATTTTGGAAAACGGTTTATCACTTCCGCGAGGATATCCCATACAGGTTCAAGCCTCTCGACTGATATATAATACGCTGCAAGTTCTGTATCAACCTCTTTATCAACTTGCTGGGGGTATTTTTCGTTCAATAAATTGTACAGATAGTCTATGTTCTGAGTGTCCTTTTGTAGAATATTTACATAAAGCATTTGAGAAAGCGCGTCACTGTTCTTCGGATCCGTTGAAAATTCCTCTTTAAATATTAAGTAGGCCTGGTCAAGCCGCTCGTTTTCCTCCACTCCCCAGTCTATTAAATTGCGCCCTTTTAACTTTTTATACTCGTATTCATCAGGTCTTTTTTCAATTATCTCGTCATACAGTTTACCTGCTTCGTCATATTTACTCAGTACATTATAAAGCAGCGCAAGGTGAATACGAATATCTTTATTTTTTACATTTTTATCTACAGCCATCCCCTCGGTATATTTTTGAATGGCAGCATCATAATTTCCAGAAAGCATATATTCCCATCCAAAATTATCGTATTCTTTCGCCTTCTTTAATATTGATGTTGCCTTTTTAAAACTTTCCTCTGCTTGAGGGTAGCTTTCCTGTTTAATATATTCAATACCCTCTTTATAATACTTGTTCGCTTTTAATGGTTTATACAGAAACAGCATAAAGATTATACTTATTACCGCAATTATTAGAACAGAAAGGCCGGTAACTCTTACCAGCGGTCCTACCGTTTCCATAGTGGCAGCAATACGGCCCGGTTTCCTCACAGCAGGAATTACTTCCGGTATTTTCCGCCGGATTATCTTTTTGCCTGTAGCCTGCTCAATATACTGTACAATCTCGTCTTCAGGGACATCCAGTATAAGCAGCTCCAGTAATCTCTTCATTGAATCTAAAGGCAGGCTAGCCTTTATGATCAAATCTTTCACATGGGAAGCCACTACCGGACTGAGCTGTTTTAATTTTGTCGTTATTAGAACTACATCTTCATCACTTAGTTCGATTTCGATTTCTTCCGCAGAAACAGGCACGCCTTCGCGCTCTTCAGAAGGTGTCTCCCCGTATTCTTCAAGCTCTTCCTCTTCCGGAGGCACCTCCTCAATCTCTTCCGCTTCCAATACTTCTTCAGGTTCTACCTGTTCTTCCGGTAAAACCATCTCCTCCAGCCCGCCCTCTCCTAATTCAGGCAGCTCTAACTCCTCCTCTTCCGGAACCGCTGCAGGAGGTTTCTCCTCTTCTTCAATTTCCGCTGCACCACCTTCCATTTCGAAAGATTCGATGCCGGGTAGTTCTTCCTCTCCCTCTAATACGGCCGGCTCCCCGGCCTCTTCAATACTTTCGATCTCTTCGAGTTCCGGCATCTCGAAATCTTCAATAGCTGTTTCCCCGGTTTCGGGTTGTACAGCAGCAGCCTCTTCTTCAATAGCTGTTTCCCCGGTTCCGGGACCTTTTATTTCTTCTTCTTCTGCTTCAGGAGCTGCTTCATCTTTAAAAAGTTCTTCCGGCAGTCCCTCTTTTACGTCAAGGCTGCCTATATCAAAATCTTCAGGTAAATCGAACCCTTCTTCAGCTGCACCTTCCTCCTCCGGCATCTCCTCCTCTGACGGTGCCTCTCCTAAAAACGCCTCCTCCAGCGGCTCTTCCAGTGCAAACTCCTCACCGGGCGCTCCCTCTTCAACTGCCCCCTCCTCCGCAGCAGGCCCCTCACCGGCGGGAACCTCACTTTCAGTTTCTTCTCTTTTAAGAAATTGCTCCTCTATTTCTTTTTCCTCTGTAAGCCCTATTTCAATATCTTTCAGCAGGTCTAATAATTCACCATCACCTTCTTCCCCGCCTTCTTCTGAGACCTCCCCCTCATGTTGGGCAGCTTTGGATGCTTCCCGCTGATACCTGATAAGGTCCTCTCCCATAATCTCACCTATCTCAAGCTCACTATCGCCGACCTTGCCGAGTATCTCAGTAATCCTATCAATATCCTCAAGATTAGGCACAAAAAATCTCCTTTAAGACAACTGTCATCCCGTTCGGTTGAGTACCACGAAGTAACTTTCTGAAGTTAGAAGTTAGCATTTGAACCCGTCTGAATCCAAACGACATTTACCCTAATATCATTATAGTACTTTTTTTAATATAGTTTAGCAACTATTGATATTTAAGATTCGTATTATTATTATATAGGCACAATGCCATTTTCGCACCGTTTCACAGAGTTTATACAAATATTACACAGTCCCATAGCATCACCTATTGTGTCTAAATGGCTATTGTATATGTTAAGGAACTGCCTGTATTAGTTGAAAACCATAGGCGAGAAATAAATTTTCATAATGATTGAAAGTTTACTCAGAAAATATGCGGAGAAGATAATGGAAATTATTGTCGCAGATAGAGTTAACGCAATTGGAAGCTACGCGTTTGCAGATGTTAATAATATTGTTACCCAATTGAAAAAAGAAGGTGTTTCACCGATAGACTTTGGAGTCGGTGACCCAACTCTACCGACCCCGGAAATAATCAGAGAAGCGTGCAGAAAAGGAATTGAAAACAGAAAATCATCCGGGTATCCAAGCTACATCGGGGGGATGGGCTACAGGGAAACAATTGCATGGTGGACTAAGAAGCGATTTGGGATTGATCTGAACCCTGAAACAGAGATAATGTCCACAATCGGCTCCAAAGAGGCAATTTTTAATTTTCCGGAAACCTTCATAAACCCCGGTGATTACACTCTTGCACTCAACCCCGGGTATCCGGCCTGGTCAAGAGGCACTCACTTTGCCGAAGGTAAGACCTGTTTTTTAAACCTCCTGCCGGAGAATAATTTTCTACCTGACCTTAAATCAATAAATCAGGATGTGTTACGCAAAACGAAGCTGCTTTGGATAAACTACCCTAACAATCCGACCACTGCATTTCCTACAACCGCATTCTATGAAGAAGTACTGGATTTCGGAGAAAAGCACAGTATTATAATCGTGTCTGATGAAGCCTATACAGAAAATTATTATGATGAGCCTCCAATATCTATACTCCAGTTAAAAAAGGAAGGTGTGGTGGTTTTTCAGTCCCTGTCAAAAAGAAGCAACATGACCTGCTACAGGGTTGGCTGGATAGCGGGTGATAAACGAATAATTGATGCCTATAAAAAAGTAAAACCAAACATCGACTCCGGCACTGTCACTTTTATCCAGGATGCAGCAATAGCTGCACTTAAGGACGAGACGCATGTTGAGGAATTGCGTAAAGATTACAGAATTAAGCGCGATGTTCTTGTGGATGCATTTTCTAAAATCGGCCTTCCGAACTGCAACCCAAAGGGAACGATATACCTGTGGCAGAGTGTCCCGGAAGGATATACTTCACTAAATTTTTCAAAAAAACTGCTGGTTAAGGACATCGCTGTCGTTACAACACCGGGCAGCTGGCTGTCGCAGGAAGCACACGGGGTTAATCCAGGCGAAGGCTTTATACGTCTTGCCCTGGTACCATCCCTTGAAAAGGTGAAAACAGCAGCAGAGAGGATTAAAAATTTAAAATTCTAGGCAAGTAAACTGTCAATCATGATGAAAAGCTATTTCTTGCCTATGGTTTTTTATCTAATTATGGTACAAAATCTATGAATTTTAATGTACAAAACCAGAGATGAACATTGAACACACAAAAGAAAATATCACCGTTACATTTGCATCGCCCAGACGAATGCTGAGCTCAGCTTCTGTTGGGAGAGGCGGCTTTCTCAGGACAGATACTATTGTAAACATTCACACAAGCGCCGGGGAAATCCAAAATCACACGCCGGAAACACTCGTTTCAGATTTCCTCAGAAGGGAAAAACTCAATTTAGGCGCTGTCGGCCTTCTCACTTCAGCTCATTTCGAATACGCTCAGTTTATTTATTTACAGGAAAAAGACATTAAAGTGCTCGCGGTTGTTACCGCGGGAGTTTCGAATGCCCTCAACATATCGGAGAGCTCATCTACCGGTTTTACCGGCGAGACAATCCCGCGTGCCGGGACAATTAACATAATCACCATTACCAATGCGTACCTTTTAGACGAATGCATGGTTTCTTCTGTAATAACAAGCACGGAGGCTAAAACAGCAGCTCTTGTTGATTTACAGGTTAAAAGTGTTATTTCAGGCAACCAGGCTACAGGAACCGGTACTGATTCGGTTGCTATCGTGTCGGGCAATCAGAAAAACATTCAATATGCGGGTGGCCACACACTCTACGGTCAACTCCTGGGCAGGGCGGTATACACAGGAGTTAAAAGTTCCCTGGAGAGAAAAACATATAAAGGTATCAAACTTGACAAAATTTGCGGCGAATTCCAAATTTAGCTGCAGACCGTATATGAAATAGCTTTAAAATGTATTTCCAAATTTGTTTGTACAGTTCATGCATTGATATGGCTCAAACCCGCAGGAGTTGAAAGTGGAACTAATGGATATAATACGACAGAGAAAAAGTGTGAGAAAATATCTCGATAAACCCGTAGAGCGGGAAAAGATTGTTGAATGTATTGAAGCTGCCCGACTTGCGCCTTCCGTAGATAATATTCAGCCATGGAGATTCATCATTATTGATAGCCAGGAACTTAAAATGAATTTCTGCAGGTACGTGTGCAGCGGTATTTTTAAGCCTACACGCTTTATTGAAAGGGCGCCCGCAATCATTATCATCCTCGCGAAGCTGAATATTATCGTACACAGAATTGCGAAAGTAGCTACCAGGACCGACCTGTACCTTCTTGACATTGGTATAGCAGGAGAACATCTCGTGCTTCAGGCGCAGGAATTGGGGATTGGAACCTGCTGGATCAACTGGTTTAATGTAAAAAAGGCTCAAAGTTTTTTACAGATACCTAATAAATACAGAGTGATCTCTCTAATAGCAATGGGATACGCAGGAGGAAGAGCAACTAAATTTAAACCCGATCTGCCTCTTGAGGAAATCCTTTTTTTTAATGATGATTACAAAAAGAAATTGTAAAAAATTATGGGGTTAAATCATAGTCTTCAATTCATACCTTTCTTCAACATCAGCCTCATCTGACCTTGCGTACAGGCAGGCAAGGGTCATCAAACTTTCTTCTGATAGTTTCTTTTAGAGCTCTTGCACCCTTCCTCCCATATTATGGATAATTTGATAAACTATACTTAAACCCGGCTCTGTCCCTTTCCCCGGTTCCTTAATTCCGCGCTTACTGATATTAAAATTGCTGTCGATGCTATGAAAGAGGGTACCTTTGATTATATTGTCAAACCAGTCAGCAAACTTCATCCGGTGGAGACTATTAAAAAGGCGGCACGTTACAAAAATGTGTTGCTCGAGAATGAAAGACTGGCATATAAAAAACTGAAACAAACATGGAAATTGTGAAGATTCTTGCAGAAACTATTGAAGTAAAAGATCATTACACTCGCGGTCACTGCAACAGGGTGAGAATGCTTTCATCAAAAATTGCCCGTCATATCGGAATGGATAAAGATGAAATAGAAGTGCTGGAATACGGAGCCCTGCTTCACGATATCGGCAAAATCGGAATATCGGAATTACTGCTCAATAAACACGATGATCTCACTGATGAAGAAAAAAGAAGCTTCCAGCTGCACACCATTATTGGTGAGCATATCCTGAGCACGCTTGAATTTTTCAGGCCCTGCCTGAAGATTATAAGGAATCATCATGAATGGCACAATGGGAGCGGGTATCCCGATGGTATCAAAGGTGATCTTATAGATCTTTCAGCACGGATAGTCACAATTTCCGATGCTTTTGATGCGATGACATCGACAAGGCCTTACAGGCAGGCTCTTTCGCTGGATGTCGCCATTTCGGAGCTGATACACGGTAAAGGGATACAATTCAATCCCGACATTATTAATATATTTCTTGACAATGAATTATACAGCACAATCCACCTCAGCAGTAATTATATCAGTAAAGTGTCGTAAAATATTTGTTTAACTCCTGAGCATCCTATTATTAATAAATACATTGCATTATGAAGACAAAAAAAATAATTGAGTGTTTTGTCCCTATTTTTTTTATCTTTTCTATGTCCCTCTCAGCCCTGGCACAGACAATGCCGCAGTCATTGCAGAATGATAAAAACTTCAATTTCCTGCCCGCGGCCCAGGCAGATTTCTACAATCAACTATTTTTACCTTTGTTTTACTACACAGGATATGATATATATGGAGCTTCATATACTGAGGGATTACCTCTATTTCCTCTGAGGGGCTTTTATCAATTTTTCTATATTGAGACATACGAAGGGAACATTCTAAATGCCGATGTCAGTGAAACCGGAGAATACCGGTACTCATATATAACGCTGACAAGGCTGGAGCAGAACCGGTTCCTGAAAACCATAGTGGTAGGATTAGAGTCTTTAAATAATCTTTCAGTAACCGTTTTCTCTAACCTTGTTTTGACAAATATTTCTCTAAAATCTGAAAGTATTTTTTTTAATTTTAAAGGATCAATATCACCTGCTTTATCGTACAATTTTAACATTGATCTGAATACCAATATTCTATACACTAACCCTCTAAGTATTTTAAAAAGCAATGATGAATCAATTGCAAAATCTAGATTTTCTATAAATTACCGTTTTGAGTAAAATATTGACTCGCCGGTTTCTAAGTCCTGAAGTATCAATTCCCTCACTTATCCTGAAAACTTTTAAAACGAAAAACAGCACCTTAGTGTTTATGGTTTATATAGAACCTTCTGAATCCTCTCTTAAACACACATCAAAACGCCTGTTTTTAAGAAAGGAGAGCCTTGATCTTATTCCCTCAATGATGCTTATATCTATTTCGACGCAGTAGTACCCCTCTTCAACTCCCATTGATGCGATAGATATTCCCCAGGGGTTAGCGGCCATACTCCTCCCCACAAAGCTCCGGCCCGTCTGGTTGCAGCTCATCATAAAAATGGTGTTGTCGAGTGCTCTTGATCTAATATTTAGCTCCCAGTGGTCGTGGTTTGGTTGAAAAAAGGCGGCAGGCAGAAAAACAACCTGAGCACCATGAACGGCATAATAGCGGAATATTTCAGGAAAACGAATGTCGTAGCAGATCGCAACGCCGAACTTAAGTCCATCAAGTTCACACAATAAAGGTTCTTTACCCTTTGAAAGCACCCTGGATTCACCGTAACCGAAGGCATCAAACAGGTGTATTTTCCTGTACTTTCCGCATAATTCACCCCTTCTGTTATACACAAGAGATGTATTGTAGACACTATTCCCTTCTTTCTCGAAAAATGATCCGCCGATTATGTTCACTGAATTTTCCTTCGCCAGACCCGCTATCGTATCAGTGATTTCAGATGGGATGGAATGGGTGTAACTAAGTACATCTTCCGGTTTCGTGACAATTGCAAACATCTCCGGAAAGATTACAAAATCAGGTTTTACTTTAACAGCCTCTCTAAATATTGCCGTTAATTTCTCAATATTTTGCCTGGGGCTTTCCCCGGTTTCAATCTGAATACCGCATAGCCTGTATCTGCTCATTCATCCTCCAAGTTTACATCCGGCTTTTCATTTTACCGGCAGGAATATAATAAGTATATTATGATACGCCGTCACCACTTATATGAAAATACAATTTATTAAATAGCACACTGATTTCTATATCCATTATGGGGTTACATGAAAAAGACTCATCTTGAGATAAGGGTACGCTACGTTGAAACCGACCAGATGGGGGTTGCACATCATGCAAGTTACTTTTCCTGGATGGAAGCCGCGCGGACTGAGCTCATGAGAGGGAACGGTATGTCTTACAGGGAGCTTGAAGCGAAGGGATTCTATCTTCCCGTAAGAGAGGCTTACTGCAGGTACAGGAAAAGCTTAAAATACGATGACATTATGGAAATAGAAGCAACACTTTTAAAAATAGGAGGGGCAAGTATAAAAATAGGATATTATATTTATCTGAAGGGTGACAATGAATCTGTAGCGGATGGGTATACACTTCATCCCTTCATTGATAAAACCGGCAAAATTGTTAAAATTCCACCGTTTTTTAAAAAATTATTCACGTCAGAAACGTAATGGCTGTGAGCTTCCGTGACTCGCTACAGGAAAGATCCTACTTAATTTAACATTCTTCCGCGTTCACTTTATCCGCTTTTATCGGATAAATAGGTATGCCTTTTAACTTATTGCACCACTCTATAAAACCGGCTAACTGCCATTTGTTAGAGATTTTATATTCGTATATTAACTGCTCCAGTTCGACACGGGTTAAATGCGTGGTGATTACACCGAAATTGTACTGATCGTTCCCTCCTCCGAAATCGTAGAAGCTCAGGCTATCTAAAACCAGCTTTGTTATCGGTTTTGTCAGCTTTTGAAGTTTATCAACATATTCCATTTCCCCTCCTTTACAATTACCGGCTTTTCTGTATAATACCATAGCGCGGCCTCTGGCCGCAACCAAAGACAGCTAATTAAAATAAGTTCCTTTGAGAATTTTTATTTATAATTAGATTTACACTCTCTGTTATTTCATCGAATGAGAACGGTTTTCGTAAATAGTACCCATTGAATTCCTTAAGAAATGCCCGCGTCTCGCTGTTTAATGTATCACCTGTAATGAACAACAGTTTGTTGAGAAGCTCAGGTTTATTGTTTCTTATTTCATTGTAGAAGCGTTTGCCGTCCATCTCAGGCATTTTAATATCAGTTATGATGAGCTCGACATCTTTCTCCTTCAGTTTTGCAAGTGCCTCATTTCCAGACTCTGCAGTTATCACTGAAAATCCCTTTCTTGTGAAGAAAGCTTCCAGAAGATTAACTATCACAGGTTCATCATCCACGACAAGTATAGATTCTCCATGGGCAGCAATCTCGCCTTTATCAATAGAAACCTGTTCCGGGACATCCTGTTTTTCATCAGCTTGCGGCAAAGAAATGACAAAAGTTTTCAAACTCTTGCCCCGCCTGACAATGATTTCCCCCTCGTGATCCCTGATAATTCCATAGGATGTTGAAAGCCCCAAACCGGTGCCTTTCCCGACCTCCTTTGTGGTAAAGAAGGGGTCAAAGATCTGTCCCACAATCTCGATCGGGATTTCGCGTCCGTTATCCGAAACCTCTACCACAACCAATTTCCGTGATTTGTTTAAAAACGTGCGAACAGTGATTATCCCATCATTCTTCACTTCATCAATCGCGTGTTCCGCATTAATAAACAGATTCAAGAGCACCTGCTGCAGACGCACAAAATTACCGAAAACAGGGAGAGTACCTTTTTGAAGATCACATTCAATACTTATATTATTTACTCTAAGCTCATATTCTCTAAGAGATAATGTCTGTCGTACCACATCATTAATATCGATGATTTCCTTTTCGATATTCTCCCGGCGGGCAAATTTAAGAAGGTCTTTCACGATACTTCTAGCCCTTTTAATTGAACCCAGTATGTTATCTAATTTTTCTTTATTTTCATCACCGTCTTCGGTATCCATAGAAAGCAGCTCCGTATATCCCATAGCACTGAACAGGGGGTTATTCAGCTCATGTGCTACACCCGAAACAAGGTGCCCGATAGCAGCCATTTTTTCAGACTGGATTAACTGTTCCTGAGTCTGTTTCAACTGATCTATTGTCTCTTTAAGGTTCTGATTAGCTTCCAGGGTTTCCTCACTCATACGTCTATACTTTTCCTCTGCTTCTTTCTTTCTCGTGATATCCCGAAGTATCATCATGCTGTAAATGGTTCCATCAGGATTTTTTAAAGGAGAAGATATTATATCAAAGGCCCTGCCATCCTCCCTCCTCAGCTCCCACCGCACTGTATACTCTTTTTTTATTGCGTCCTTTTTACAGAAAGGGCAGGGCTTACTCCTGTTATACAGAAGAGAGTAGCATTTTTTCCTGAGCGGCTCTTTTACCTGTTTTGCTAAAGCCTCATTTATAAACTTTATATTATAATCCCCATCAATCACATAGATCCAGTCCACCATGCTGTTGAAAATATCAACGACTTTCTTTCTCTCTGTTTCAATCTCTTTTTCCAGAAGCACATGCTTGGTTACATCCTGGATTGTACCGATCACACCTATTATTTTTCCATCCGGAGCAAATATGGATGCGTTAATTTCAATATAAATTACCTTTCCATCCCGCCTTGTAAAAGATAGTATAAAAGGATCGATATCTTTACCGGAAAGGATTTTTTTATGGTTGGATAAAAACCGTCTTCTATCAACTTCTGAGAGGAGTGAAAGAAAGTTATCCTTATTCTCTTCTTCCGAATACCCGAGCAACCTTTCAACCGAACTGCTGATATAAAGTATAGTGCCATTCTTCTGCAGAAGAAATACAGCCTCGTTCATCCCCTCAACAAGAGTACGATATTTAAACTCCGTCTCTTCTAATTTCTTCTTTAATTTATACTCCTGTATCACCTTTTCAACAAAAAGATGCAGTTTCCCGAAGCTTTCTTCATTTTTATTCAGGTATTCATAAACTCCAAGCTTAATGGCCCTGACCGCGACTTCAACATCTTCGACAGCGGTTATCATGATAACCGGCGTTTCAATACCATTCTCGTGGATCCATTCTACGAGTTCAATACCGCTTTCACCTTTTAACCGGTAATCGAGAACGATTGTGTCGTATTGAGTTTTCCCGAGAAGCTGGATCGCCTTACTAATACCATCTGCTGTATCGACATCAATATCTTTGTAATGTTCTTTCAGATTTTTCATTAAGATGATCTGATGGTCAGGATTATCTTCAACAATTATGACCTTCATAGGCGCCTCATTACTTACTACCCGGTTAATAAAAAAATAGAGAAGTTGCCCCACAACCTCAATTATTTCCTGATTACCGCTTCCGGCCCTTTATCTTTTCTGAAACGAGTCGTATATACTCAGGAGTTGTCCCGCAGCACCCTCCGATAATCGTGGCACCTGCTTCAATTGATTCATCTAAAAAAGTAATTAAGTATTCCGGTGCCTGCTCAAAGACCGTTCTCCCATTTTTTAGTCTGGGAGGCCCCGCGTTTGGATAGAGCATCAAAGGTTTATCGGTAAGGCTCCTCATCTCTCTTATAACTTCAAGGTACTCTTCAATAAGGCCGCAATTTGTACCCACTGCGTCGGCACCGGCCTCAAATAACCTGGACACTGTTTCCCTCACTGTATTTCCAAAGAGTGTCCGCGCTTCTCCCTTTTTTGTTTTATTAAATACAACAGAAGCAATGACCGGCAGGCCGGTCTCACTTTTCAACGTCTTAACAGCGATTTCAGCCTCCCTCAGGTCGAGCATTGTCTCGACTGTGAAAAGGTCAACTCCGGCATCCGCAAGAACAGAAGACTGTTCGGCGTAACTTTTTTCGACTCTTTCCCGTGTCACCCCCATTTCAAGAATTTTTCCTGTGGGTCCCACAGACCCGGATATAAACCGCTTATCATCCTGCACTTTTCCCATATCACGGAAGGTCTTCAACGCATCGAAGGCGAGCGCTGCGCCGCGTTCATTCAACTCTTTAACCATCCCCTGTTTTCCATTCGCCTCCAATTTAAGAAAAGACGCACCAAAGGTATTTGTCTCTATTACCTGGGCCCCGGAGATCAGATAATCAAGATGAATACCCCTTAAAACATCAGGATGGCTGTTATTCCATTCCTCGGGCAGCTCAGCGGACGAGAGCCCTCTTTCATATAGAAGCGTACCTAGCCCCCCATCCAGTACCGTATATTCCTCTGAAATGAGTTTCAAAACTTCATCATTCATCAGCGGACTCTAAATTTAAAATGGAAACTTTTTTTATCTTTTTTTGAATTGCATATATTAATAGATTAAACTTAATATTATAACCGGAATAGGAGAAAGACAATTTCATGGGAAAAACTATCCTCATTGCTGAAGATGATATTAATATAGCCAAGTTAATAAAAGAAATCGTTGAAAGAAAGGGAAATACTGCGGTCACAACAGTAGATGGTGACGAAGCATTTAAGGTATTCAGCAGTATTAAGTTTGACCTTATTATTACCGATCTCAAAATGCCGAAGATTGACGGTATGACCTTTATTAAAATGGTAAGAGAAACGAATAAAAGTATTCCAATCATCATAATAACGGGCTTCGGTTCAGAAAAAAACAGGGCTCTTGCAAAAAGTTACGGTGTCAATAAAATCCTATCAAAACCCTGCTCTATTATGGATATTGCACAGGCTATAGATAGCATACTTCATTAGACTGCCGGGCTTAATCAGGGCTTCATACTCAGCTTACAGCTTCCTTTGACTATTGCCAATTCCCGAAACCGTATCTATATTAAGAAAGATTGTCACCGCACAACAAAAAATTCAATAATACTTAAAGAGCAGGTCTGAAAATGAAAGAAATTAAATGGTACACGGGAATGCTTCTATCCTTAACTTCCGCATTCCTCCTCCTTTTTTCTTTCCCAACCTACAATGTGAACATTTTTGGTTTTATTGCTCTTGTGCCCATATTTATTATTGCCTATTCAACTAACGGAAAAAAAACAGCATTCTATGGAATTGTATGCGGCTTTCTCTTTTACTGCCTGTATCTCTTCTGGATGAACGCTTACCTTGCAGTCGTGGGCGTCGGGTTTGTTACAGTAGTATACGGAGGCTTCTTCGTCATAGCTCTATTGCTAATAAACCTCGCTGCAAGGGCATTCCCGAAATACAGGGCAGCTCTGACCCCTTTCATCTGGATAGCGTTCGAGTACATAAGAAGCTTCGGTTTTTTAGGCTTCACCTTTGGTTCTATAGGATATTCACAGCATAACTTTACAAGATTCATACAAATTGCTGATATCGGCGGCGAACAGCTGGTATCATTTATTATCGTACTGTTTAACGCCGGAATAGCCCATCTAATTGTTAAACTTCTTCATACACAACGGCCAATTCCAAAGAAAGCTGTACTAAACCATATTCTGCCCCTCTCGGTATCTGCAGGGCTGATTCTCTTCAGTATTATATACGGTTCTTTCAGACTGGGTGAAACCATCCCTAAAAGCCCTTGCATGAAACTCACATTAATTCAATCACTCAGCAGTCCCAGGACAAAATGGAAGGAGGAGAAATGGAAAGTCCTGTTTCGTCTTATTGATTTGAGTAAACAGAGTCATAAAGAAAGCCCGGATACTGATCTAATCGTATGGACAGAAACAGCTATAAGAACAAGTTTAAGACCTAATTTTATTTATGGAACATCCTACCATATGAAGATCCAGCGTCTAATTAAAAAATTGAATACATTTTTCATCATAGGTTCCCCGGACAACTTCGACATCAAAAGAGAAAAAGAGCCGGACCCGGATAAACTCACAATGATATACCCGGAGGAAAGTGAGGAAGAAATATGGACCAACAGCGCTTATTTTCTGGATAACCAGGGTGATATAATCAAGAAATACAATAAGATGCAGCTGACACCCTTTGGGGAGCACTTCCCTATTGGAAAAGCCCTGCCTTTTCTCCAAAAAATCCTGGATAAATTTACAGACAGCGCCGGTTTTACGCCGGGCGATGATTACACTGTGTTTGAGCATGAAAAGCTCAATTTCAGCGTAGTCATTTGCTGGGAAGGCACATACGGTTACATGATACGTAAATTCGTCAGAAACGGTGCGGATTTTATACTGAACATATCAAACGATATGTGGACACAGACGGAAGCCGGGCATTTTCAGCACTTTACGATAACAAAGTTCAGGGCAATTGAGAACAGGATCTGGTTTGCCAGGGCAGCAAACGATGGTGTAACAGCTATTATAAATCCTCATGGAGAGGTTGTAAAGATACTTCCTATAAAGGAAACAGGATATCTCACAGGAGAGGTTGGTCCGAAAGTAAGGACAACCTTTTACACGAAATATGGAGACATTCTTCCCGGGATCAGTCTGGCTGTTCTCGTCATTTCATTCATTTTTTCAATTATTTTTTTTATCAGAAAAATTGTTGCGCCTCAATAAAAAATGAAATCAAAAAGAATAATACTTATACGGCATGGTGAGAGTACGGCAAATAAAAACCGCATTCTCACAGGAAGATCAGACCCTGATCTTACCAGGAACGGTTACAGGCAGGCAAAAAAGGCCTCGCAATTTATTAAAAACAGATACATGCCTGTTGATATACTTTATACAAGCCCTTTAAAAAGAGCATTTCAAACTGCAGATATTATTGCGGGGCATGTGAAGACATCTCTGAAGAAGACTGAACTGCTCATAGAAACTGACTTCGGAAACTGGGAGGGCATGGATAAGAATGACCTGAGCCTTGAACCGGGCTGGGACAGATATATAAAAGACCCCTTTCACTTCCAGTTTCCCGGGGGTGAATCTCCACAGGATGTTAAAAAGAGGGTCATGGCATTCAAAGAGAAACTACACCTGGACAGCGGCTGGAATAATGCTGTTATTGTCTCACACTATACTCCCATAGCGTTTTTCATACTCAGCATTTTAGGAAACGGAAGCGACACCGCCTCGCGGTTCAAAATCGATAACGCCGCACTGTCTGTTATTGAAAAAATTAATGACTTTGAATATATAGGGATGCTGAACTATGTACCGTAGAAAGGAATAATAAGATGTCTTACATTTTTATTTCAGGCGGGGCAAGTTCAGGAAAAAGTGATTTTGCCCTGAAATACTTAAAGGGACGAAGCGACGTAACATTTATTGCAACCGGTGTTTCAACCGACTCTGAGATGGAAATGCGGATCAGGAGGCACAAAGATCAACGGCCGTCAGCCTGGACTACGATTGAAGAGCCCGTTGATTTAATCAAGGCGTTTGGAAACATAAAAAACAGACGTGCAGCAATAATCCTTGACTGCCTTACCTTCTGGGTATCCAACCTCATATACTTTAAAAAACTGGAAAGGGATAAAATTATTGAGCTCGCGGAAAAGACCGCGCATTACCTCGTCACAATTGAAAAAACTGCGCTTGTAGTAACTAATGAGCTTGGAATGGGGATAATTCCCGAAAATGAAGAGGTAAGAAATTACAGGAAAATTGCCGGAGAGGTCAACCGCATCTTTGCCAGGATGAGTGATGAGGCTTATTTTATAATCAGCGGGATAGGTGTAAAAATCAAGTGACTCCGAAAGAACCCGCTTCACTATTATTACCGCATCAGGGTCCTTCTAAAAAAAGCGAATAAAGGTTTTTCCTTAATTACACGTTGCCGCAGGTCAATTATTTCCGTATATTGCAGTAGCAATTGAATATTCTGGAGGAAGGAATGTCCGTGTTAATAGACAGGACTACAAGAATTCTCGTTCAGGGCATAACTACAGCGGAGGGTAGGCAGCATACAAGTCTCATGCTCGAATATAAAGCAGAGGTTGTGGCGGGAGTGACGCCAGGCCGCTACGGGCAGGAAGTTATGGGAGTTCCTGTCTATGATAAAGTCAGTGAAGCCGTAAAACGTCATAAAATAGACATATCTGTAATGTTCGTGCCTCGAAACTCAGTTTTAAACGCATCAATCGAAGCAATTAATGAGAATATTCCGCTGCTTTTAATTGTGACCGGGGATATTCCGGTGACAGAAACAATTAAAATAAAGAACGCAGCCAGGGAAAAGGGTGTTACCGTCATTGGACCGGGCTCAGCGGGAATAATAGTACCTGATGAGAGCAAAGTGGGAATTATTTCAAATGAATACATTTCAACCGGTGAAGTGGGAATTATTTCAAGAACAAAAGATAATGAAAAACGCATCTGCCAGAGCCTTTATAAAGAAGAGATCGGTGTGAGTGCAATAGTGAGCCTTGGCGGTGATGACATAATCGGTACCGGTTTCATTGAAATACTCAAAATGCTTGAAGACGATGAAAACACACAGGTCGTAGTAATGGGCGGTGATACCAAGGGCCGGCTGGAAGAAGATGCGGCGCGATACATCCAGGAGACAGGGTATTCAAAACCGGTTATAGCATTTATCTTTAATAAAGAAAATAACCCTGACATCGCGGCTGAAAAGGAAAAAATGTTCAGAGAAGCCGGGGTTACTGTTGTAGAAGATATATGGGAGATAGGCCAGATAATAAGAGAAGCTACAATTGAAGAAGGGTGAATATTCGCCCGGGATTATCTGTGCCCCTGTCCCGGTTTTTTACACTGCTTCAAAAAGGCGGACGACATCCTCTTTTGAGAGAGACTTGAAAAAACTGCTTTCTGTTGTGATCAGCTCGCTCACCAGTTTTTTCTTTCTCTCCTGAAGTTCCAGCATCTTTTCCTCCACCGTATCCTTCACAACCATTTTATAAGCAAGAACCTTTCTTGTCTGGCCGATCCTGTGCAGCCTGTCCACAGCCTGATTTTCAACCGCAGGGTTCCACCAGGGATCAAAAAGAATCACATAGTCGGCGGATGTCAGGTTTATTCCAACCCCTCCCGCTTTCAGGCTGAGGAGGAAAACCTTATAATCTTCATTTTCCTGGAATGTACTTATCTCAATCTTTCTTTTACCGGCATTCATGGAACCGTCAATGTATGAGTATCGATAATTTTTTCTTTTAACATATCTTTTGATAATTTGAAGGCACTTCACAAACTGAGAAAATATCACGATTTTATGGTTCTCCTGAAGTATCTCATCAACAATATCCTTCAACTGTTGGAACTTGCAGGATTCTACATTTTTAAACTTTACATCACTTAGAACAGGGAAAAGGGCTATCTGCCTGAGCTTTAAAAGAGCTGCAAATATCTCAATTGCTGATTTTTCAATCCCGTCCCTCTCAATTTTACCAAAGATAGCATCCCGGTAAAAATTCCTGTGCTGCTCATAAACATCGGACTGTTTTTCTTCCATCCGGGAATAGAGTATTATCTCCGATTTATCGGGCAGTTCTTTGACCACGTCCTCTTTTCTTCTGCGCAGTAAAAAGGGGTATATGATTTTCTTCAGTTTTTCAGTTACGTTCCTGTCCCCATTTTGTTCTATTGGTCTGGCAAACTTCCTAAAAAACTCATTCCTGCTTCCCAGGATGCCGGGGTTTAAAAACTCCATCTGTGACCATAATTCAAGGGTATTATTTTCAACCGGAGTTCCTGTCAGTGACAGCCTGTGATCGGATTTTAAAATTCTCATGGTCTTAAACAGGATAGAATTAGAGTTCTTTATACTCTGGGATTCATCCAGTATTATATAATTGAAAGATATCTCCTTAAACAATTCGATATCATTCCTCAGGGTGTGATAACTGGACAGGATAAAATCATACCGGTCAATATTTTCCAGTTCTTTATCGCGCCCGGCACCATAGTGCAAGAGATATTTCATCTCCGGCGTAAACCGCTCGATCTCACTCTCCCAGTTCGCCAAAGTATTTACCGGAACCACAACCATGGATATTGCAAGTTTGTTCTCTTCTTTCAACTTCTGAAGAAAGGCCAGGGCCTGCACGGTTTTTCCAAGCCCCATATCGTCTGCAAGGCATCCATTAAGATCATAGTCGCGGAGGAAAAACAGCCATCCGTAACCGGCGTACTGATAATCCCTCAAAACACCGTTGAAACTGCGCGGAAGCTGATACTTCTTAATCTTTTTAAAGTCTTTCATCCGGGCGCTAATTTTCCTGATACTTTCTATCCTGGAATCCTGCCTGTTAATAATGTCCATATAGTAGTCGTCGATAAAATGGTAATGGTATTTTGATATTTTCAATTCTCCATCTTCGCTCATTCCCTCATCCATAAGCGCCCTGAGCTTTATGATATCCTCTTCACTTATTATGATATAATTATCTCCTGCCTTTATCAGACCCATGGATAAAAGAGACTCGTCAAAGGAAACACTATTCATGCCGCCCCGGGCATCCTGATATTCAACCTTCACTTCAAACCAGTCCATACCGGGATTTATCCTCAAACCAATACTGCCCCCTCCCGATGATATTTTTTTCTTATTATCCTTTAAACGAATCTCGATTCCTTCATCAAGGATTTTCTTTCCGTGCTCAACAATGAAAGACATAGTATCTGCCGGAACTCTAAAATGACTGTATAAAAAATCATAATAAACAAGAGTCTTAAGCTTTACTTTAAAGAATTGAAAAACACTCTTTTCAAACTCATAATTCCTGCGAAATACTTCATAGCAGGCTTTCTTGTTTCCTTTAAAAATATAATCCCGGTCAACATTGCAAGAGACATACACATCCTCGTAATCAAACCACAATTCGATATACACATTGCTGTATCTTTCTTCGATCTCAATAAAAGGTTTCGGGATACAATCCCTTATTTTCAGTTTGCCCAGAACATTTCCCACATTAATCCCATTTTCCCCGGAAGGGTAAAATGCCCTCAGTCTTTTTATGTCTTTATAGGTAAATGACTGTTTCCTGTTAATAAATAGTTCAAGCAGGTCAATGGCATGCTCATTATCTTTGCAGAAAAATATCTTTCCTTCATCACAAATGATTAAAAAGGAAAACCCGTTTCGTACAAATCGAAAATAAAACCCTTTTCCCATCACAGTTTCAGCTATATCGCCGGTAAAGCTGATTTCAGGCATAAAATAAACGCCTTTATTTTGTATTTTATCAATTACAAAGTTTATGTTTATCGATTCAATCTTTATAAAAGAAACAGGCAAATAATCCATCCTGTCTTTCATAAAAATGGATGAAATTTTACTGTCAATAAGAAAATCAATATGATTGATTAAGTCATAATTTTCATCCTCTCCTGCCCTCAGCCTGTACAGCAGTTGTTTTTCAAACTTTCCAAAGGATTCAGTAATACGTTCTTCTTTATACTTTTCAATCCTGCCTCCCTCACCGTTTGTTCTTATAAACATACAGCCAGGGTAAATTATCCACCTTTTACCGTCATAGTCGTCATTAAAATCGAGGACAAAGACAAGTTTAAACCTTTTATCTATGTCTCTATCCTTCGGTAAGCCTGTTGCCTGCAATAAGAAATCAACAAAATTAAATTCAGTTTCAGAGCTTTTTTCTGTGTTTTTCAGATTAATCACAACTTCTTTTCCAATGTCTCCACTCTGCCTTATCGGATTATCAATGAATATATTTTGTTTAAAATTGTAGATGAGCACGGCAGCGATATGCTCGCACACCCTGATACCCCTTTTATAGGGACAGCTGCAGGAAGCAGTTCTGGGATGACCCGATTTGTCGAGCTTAATTTGAACATGGTAGGATTTATGAGAAGAACCGGAAATTGAGGCTTCTATTATTCCTTCGTTCCTCGTGAACCCGGAAAAGAGTGAACTTTCATAGCAGTCAATTCCCCCGCTGAATATCACCTCGTCATTGATAAAATCCTTTATACTTTTGATGTCCATTTATTTTTCCCGGGTGTTGATTGAGCCTTAATATAGGTAAGTAGAAGGATTAGAATAATGGATTAAACTGCCGCTACTGCTCGATTGTAATATCAGATATACCGATAACGGCATCAACCTTTCCTTTTTCCTTGAAAAAGGGTTTCAACCGTAAATATGTAACAATCAGCCCGCTTCTGCTTTCCTCTATTTTGTAGAGAAATACGAGGAGATTCTGGACCGGTATTGCATCCACCTTAATCTCAACCTTTTCTTTTGTTATGCCTTCCTTCGTTTCATTGCCCCTCGGCTTTATATATTCTATGCTCTCCCTTACACCGACGCTTTTAGATATGTTTTCCAGATAGGTAAGCACCGAAATGCCCTTTTTAGAGTCCAGCATTTTTCTGAGCCTGTCGTAAGCTCCCTTTTCTGCCACATATTTTCCCGCGACTATTTTGAGGTCATGAAAATTTTCCTCAAGCCTGGCGGTCTCCAGTTTATATTCACTTCTGGATTTCAACAATGGACCAAATCCTATCTGATAGATCAGAAATAAGACTACAACAACAAGCGCGCCAAAAATGAGGGCCTTCTCTCTATTTGAAAGGTTCTTCAGCAGGTTGCGAATGTCCACCAGATTACTCCATATTCACCTTAATATCAAACATAAATGTCACGGCAAAACCGCCGGTGCTGCCTGTTGTACCGGTATTTGAAACCCTAACTTCAGAAAAATACTCCGAAAGTAAAAGCGATTCTTTTATCCTGTCAATATCGGAAAAAGTCTGCGCTTTTCCGGCAAACTTAATACGTTCTTTTTCAAAAATCAAATCCGTATATTCAATAACAATATCCCCGGGCAGATAGGAGGAAATCTCCCTTAAAAGTTCAACTCCACTGTATCTCCTGTTAATACTTCCTTCAATGCTGCCTACCCTTTTTTTGATATCCGAGAGAAGCTGTTCCGCTTCCCTCTCTCTGAGCTGCGGTTTATCGAATATCCTTGTACTCAGCTCGCTTATACTTTTTTTCAGCTCATTGACCTGTTTTTTCTTAATCCTTATATCCATAAAAAGGTTTGATACGGATATCACAACGAGGACGAGCAGAATTGCTCCAAGCGCCGCAAAGTCCTTTAAACTTACATATCCCCTGAGACGCGGTTTAAATTCTTCTTTTAATAAATTAACCCTTTTAAAGGATGTCTGATTTAGCCCCTTAAGGGCCCCGAACAGGGAAAAAATCTCTGACAATTCAATGGCAAGATCATCTGATATAAAATCACTATACCCCCGGACAGGAAAGGCCCGGTAAGATAGATTCATCTCTTCAAATACCTCTTTATTCAGCCTCCTGAAATCCTCACCTGCCGAGCCCCTTATGTTCATATAGACAGGCGGGAATTCCGACTCTCTGAGAAACATAAGAAGCTGGGATAAAAGCGATTCTTTATACTGTTCGTCCCTGTATCTGAAAATCCATACCATGCTGTTTACCATACCATCCTTTACAAACTGTATGTAAGCGGAATCGCTCTGTATATCGAATACGATGAACGTCTTTTTTTCAACTGTGGAAATTACATTATGAAAGACAGCAATATCATAGGGGACCAGTGCCTTTAGATTCTCCCTGTACTGTCCAAAGCTCCAGAGAATATTCTCGATTTCACTTTTTTCAGCTGAAAAGGAAAGGATTTTCTGACCCGCGGCCTCCCTGCCTAAAGGTAAAAAATCTGTAACGCAATCAATATCCTGGAAAGGGAGATAATCCTTCACTTCATACTTTACAACACCCTCAATCTTCTGATTATCATTAAAAGGGAAATGCAGGATATTCCTGTAATAAAGGGAGGGAGGTATTATATAATAAATGTTTTCTTTCGTGATCCCTTCATTTTTTAGTATCTCTTCAAGCGGTTCATGCACATACTTTTCGATCCTGGCGCCCTCCTTCATAGGAAGCCTTTCATCAGTCAGGAGTATTACCGTGTTTTTCCCGAGATTCTCTACAAACACACTCCTGCGTCCTAACCCGATTCTGATATTAAAGAGATCTGTTATAGTAGACAACCCTGAACCCCCTGCTTTCTCTCAGTACGACAACCGTTATGACCTGAGAAAATTTACCCGATACACCTGCCGCCCTTATCCGGAACAGATTACTTTTCACGGTAATCAAAGATTTGATTTCATCATATAGAATATCGGACACTGTTTCAACTTTCTTCAAATCTTCAATGCTTTCAAACGGCTCTTTTTGCCTGAACCCGATAATATCCCTCGCGATAAATTCATCCATGTCCTTGGACATACAGATAAGAACAGGCTCGGCCGCGGTATTTATATTGATCTTGCCGTCACCATATACAGTAATATATTTGTTCAGAGGAGCAAACTCTTCATTCGCTATCGGGCTGCGTAATGAAGGCGGAATGAAATAGATATCACGGTCTAACTCCTTTACCAGCAGGAGCTCACCGGCTGTAACGACCTGACTGTTCCTCGGCGCGTAAGGAGGAGAAAGCAGGTTATAATATGAGGCTTCAGCACCGTCAGGCTGTATTTTATCATCAATGTCCTGCCAGTCTACGATCCCGTCTATAAGAGACGGTTCTATGGCCAGAACAATAAACATTCTCGAGAGCATAGCGCTCCTTCTTTTATCCTCTTCACCTTGAGCATAAATTAGTTTCCTCACATTAAAACGTGCCTTTTCATCTTCAATATAAATTGACACTGCACCATCACCGATGGGAATGGGGGGAAGCATTCCGTACCAGAAATCCCCGGGCCCGTCATAATCGTTTGTGTCCTTAATTAAAAGCGAAAGAGCAGCCTGATAACCGCCATATGCAATGTAAAGGGCCTTTTTTGAATCGGCATAATTTACAGTCATTGTTAAATTTATCCCGGTTCGCTGGGAGAATTCAAGCGCCACCAGGGAAAGAATGGATATGAGGACAAGGACAGAAATAAGAGCAAACGCCCCTATCTTATTCTCAGATCTCCGAAATATAGACATTGAAAAACTCCCGGTATTTTGTTTCTCCCAGGGAAAAGATCAATTCAATCCCATCCGGCAGATGGTTGGTTTTCTTTGTATCCCAGCTGTCATGCCATTTTCCGGCCTTGTAGAACCTTAGCATGAAGGAAGTAAAATCGCTCCTGATGATAAACTCAACCGGTTCCTGCTCATCTTCTGGTGTCAGCGTGTTGTAGAACACCTTCTTTGTGACAACCAACAGATAGGGGTCTTCTTCATTTTCAGTCACATCATATTCAAGCTTTATTATCTCCCCTCTTTTACCAATTTCCAGATACTGCTGGGGGGAAACAGTTGTAAAAATGAGGTTATTGACCTTTTCTCCATTGATATCCATTCTTTTTGATTGAAAAAGAGTCTCTCCCGCCCTTCTTACAAGCACAGCACCTGAAATTTCAACATCAAGCCTGTCCAGAAAATACCTTATGTTACGCAATGCGTCCTCGTTCCTCCTGGTTACTTCAGTTAACTTCCTAATGGATACAAACGATGTAGTTGAAACGAAGGCAATGACCGATAGCATTGAAAGTGATATAAGCAGCTCCATCAATGTAAAGGCACTGTATTTTTTCATTTTTTTAATATTTTGAAATAATTGTCTGTAATGAGTAACTTTTGTTCCTCCCCCACTCAACTTCCACATAGACGACCTTTAAATCCTGAATGAAGGGAAGGCTGAGAGTCTCAACCTGCTTCTTCCATTTTAACCCGCTAAAGTACTCTTCCTCGAAAGTGCCTTCAGTGAAACCGGAGGCAGGATAGCCCTTTCCTATCTGTTCTTTTAGAATGGACTCAGCCGCAATAACAGCCGTTGTTAAATCGGATGCCTCTTTAGCGGAACGCAGGTTGAACAGGTTGCCCCTGAAAATCGCAAGCAGTGCGATTGAAAGAATAGTAAGCGCTATAAGCACCTCTATCAAAGTAAACCCTTTAAACCTTACCACACACCGCTCCTGACTATTTTTCCTCAATTAATTTATCCTGATGACCTTAAATAATGGGCACCGGCCCATTATTCTCTTTACTTTAATATAATATTTATTATATCCTCTATTAACAATAAAAACCATATACCCTGAATCAATGGAGTTTAAAATGGATTTTCTTCCAAAGGTTGCAATACAGGGAGAAGAAGGCTCTTTCAGTGAAGAAGCTGGAATAGAATACTGGGGTAAATCAGTGGTTTTTATCCCCAGGAAGAGCTCGGATGAAGTCATCGAGGCTGTTGAAGAAAAAGAGGCCCATTACGGGCTGCTCCCTATAGAAAATTCTCTGATCGGCAGTATCGCCACAACCTACGATCTCCTTTTAGAATCTAATCTTCCTATTATAGGGGAAATAATTATACAGGTTTCCCATTACCTGCTTGCCTTAAAAAAAGTCCCGTTAAAGGATATCAAAAAGATATATTCACATCCGGCCGCCCTTTCCCAGTGTTCCAGTTTTTTACGGAAGCTCAAAAACTGCGAAATAATCCCTATTTATGACACAGCAGGCAGTGCCATGAAGATATCAAACGAAAAGGACACCGCGGTTGCCGCGATCGCGGGCAAGCACGCGGCAAAAATATACAACCTTGAAATACTTGCTGAAAAATTAGAGGATTATCCCAGCAACCAGACGAGATTTATCATCATTTCAAAAACTGATGGCAAAGCTTACCATAAAAACGCCAAAACATCCATTGTCTTCACTACCCTTCATCAGCCCGGAGCGCTTTACAGGGTGCTCAAGGCATTTAATGATTATGGAATAAACCTCACGAAGCTCGAATCCCGTCCCCACAGGACTGAACCGTGGAGATCATACTTCTACCTTGATTTTGAAGGACATGTAAAAGATAAAACGGTCCAGGAGGTAATTGAAGAGCTCAAAGAACAGACAAACTTCCTCAAGATTATGGGCAGCTATCCTGTATGGACCGGTACCAGAAAGGTCGAACACATTCATCCGTATGACGGCGTAAAAGAAGATAAAACCCACCTGCCTCTATACAGTCTTGAGCGAAAAGGCGGCAGAACTGTTATCTCTTTGGAAAACCCGGGTATGGAGAAAATCACAATCGGTGGCGGGTCATTCACCATTATCGCCGGGCCCTGTTCTGTTGAAGGGAGAAAACAGCTTTTCAAGACCGCAAATATCATAAAAGAGTCCGGTGTAAAAATACTCCGCGGAGGCGCCTTTAAACCAAGAACATCCCCGTACAGCTTCCAGGGTCTTGGCGAAGAGGGGCTGAAACTGCTGAAGGAAGCCCGTGAAGCCTACGGGCTGTATATCATTTCCGAAGTGGTTTCCCCCGCGGATGTAGAGCTTGTCCTGCCCTATGTCGACATCCTTCAGATAGGCGCGCGAAATATGCAGAACTTCACCCTCCTGAACGAGATTGGAAATGTCGATAAGCCTGTTCTCTTAAAACGGGGAATGTCGGCGACCATTCATGAGTTTCTGCTCTCCGCAGAGTACATACTTACACATGGAAATGAAAACATTATACTCTGTGAGCGAGGTATCAGGACCTTTGAAACATCAACCCGGAACACCCTTGATCTTTCTGCCGTGCCAATTTTAAAAGAGAAGACACATTTGCCCGTGTTCGTCGATCCCAGTCACGGGACCGGCAGTCGAAAGCTCGTCCTGCCCATGAGCAAAGCCGCCATGGTAGCGGGTGCTGACGGTATTATGGTAGAGGTCCACTTTCAGCCTGATTCGGCAATGAGTGACGGAAACCAGTCCCTCGATCCTGAGATGTACCGGATTTTCAAAGGAGAACTGGATGAGCTCATGAGAAAATTGAGCTCCTGATACAGGCAAAAGAGCCGGACCTACTCTGCGTGGTAATTTTGACCATCTTCAATTACCAGCGGTGTCTGAGAGTCATTTCCGCTTCCATACACGAGACATCCGGCCCCGATACGGGAGTTTTCGGGGATTTTTATTCCCTCGCCGATAACCGTGAGCCCTTTCTTTGAAGCACATGGAAAGTCATTGTCGGCCGGTATGGAATCACTTCCGATTATGCTTCCTTTTTCAATAACACTCGAGTCTCCGCCGAGCACGAGAGAATTCTCTATAGCTACACCTTCCTCCACATTATTTAATGGCAGAACAACGGAATTTTTTACAATCGTATTTCTGCCTATGTACACACCGTTAAAAATGATAGAGTTTTCAACTGTGCCGTATACTCTTGCTCCATTCCCCAGGAAGCTTCCGGTTATAACGGCATTCTCACCAACAAGGGTACTTGATTGAGACGGTACGTTTAATCTTTCATAAAGCCTGATAAAACTTCTATCCATTAAATGGCTGTTAATTCTCAGATTTTCCCTGTAATACTCATATGAATTCCTGATAAAAAACGAGAAACCGGAAATCTCCTTAATCCGTTCAAAATCAATAAAAAGTTTTTTTTCAAACAGGAAAGGCAAAATAGTTGTATTTTTTTTCTCCTTGTTTTTGACAAACTCATGCAGTACCTTTTTCAGAAACTTTTTTTCTACACAGTACAGCTCCGAGGGGATTTTGCCCACCCGTATTTTTACAATGCCGCTTCCCGGTTTAAACCCTCTAATAAGGGAAGACCAGTCAAGAACAGTAATATTGCCGGTCCTCCCGACAATAATATTCTCACCTATACCACGGTCATCAAGAAGGTCAAAAAGATGGCTGATACCCTCATGGCTGCCGGTGGATACTATGGAGTGCGGATGCTGCTTTATGTTTGAAATATCGAGGACATCTGTGACCCTGAAATTGCCCCAGAGGGGAAACCCGGAGAGCATCCTGCCGGTATTAAAGCCCAAAAATTGTCCGTGAACACTTTCATCAAAGATGATTATATAAAAAGTTGCCATTTTTGATTTTACATATTTTTTAAATTTATTTGTACAATAATCTCATATTTTATTGAAAAAAATACCCGATAGGGTATAATATATAATATTCTTTAGAGGAACCATAATGGAAAAAAGTACTTACCCTGCCATTGAGAGGGTTTTTCGCATAGATGACGAGTGCTATATCGTTTATCTTGGTTCTGACATTGAAGATTATAAGCCCTTCCTTAGAATAGGCAACTCAAAAAAACTCAAAGATGAAGTTATTTCAAATACGCACAATATTGTTGTTACGGAATCGTACACGGGAAACCCCGTCCTGGAACCGCAAAATCTGAATAAACTGGACCTTCATGCAAACAGATACGTAGGAGAAAAAGGCACTGTCGACAGATTTCTGAAATTCCTGGAGAATTACAGTATCAAGACAAAAAATGTTTCCCACTATCATGACGTTAAAACCGAGAACCATAAAGCCATGCTCTTCATGTATGATAATGGAAATTTAACTCTGTTTTACGATAAAAAATTACTGTTTGACCTGAAAAACCGGGAGAAAAAGGACCTTCATTTTATAGAAAAGACCATATGGATTAAGGATCAGTTAGCAAAGGATCCATTTCGATACTTACCTGACAATTTCACGGGGCCTGGATTCATAATAATAAAAAACACTCTGCTGCTGTATAACAGGAACAAATTAACGGCCTTTGACCTCCCTGATGAATACTTCTACTCTCTAGCGCAGTCCGGTATCGATCCTGACCTGATATCAACAGTTGTAACAGATGTGGTTTCAGACGACATGATTAATCTCTGTAAAAGAAAAAAATACAGAAAAGAAAATTTGAATATTTTGTCAGGAAATATCACTTTCCTCCAAAGCGCCCTGAGGCTTTTTACAGAGAAGAAACCGTATCCTTTAAAAGCCGATATAAAACCACTTTCCGGAACAGAATACAGGACGGCAGACAACTTAAAAATCAAAAAAACCGAACAAGGATATTTAATCGCAATCGATTCTATTCCTTTTACATTTGTTCTTTCAGAATCCCATAGGGCGGGTGATGAAAAACAGTTTGCAATAAACCCTTTAAAAAACCTCTGCATACCGCCCTTCAGAAAAAAGTCAGAAAAAGTTTCTCTTGCTGAGGGTATTCCTTTTACAATACAAAGCGAACCTATTAATGAAGGAACATTCCTCGATACATATTGCACGGAATTATTTTATTCTATTGAGGGATTTCTAGATGCCGCCGAATCCTCCCTCGCCAGACATCTACTGAAGCTGTTGGAGGATCTTGACAATGAAAGAGATGTTAAAGAAAGCCTTTGCGGATTAAAAAAAGAAATCAGAAAAATCAAGCTCGACTCAAAAAGTCACATTATTTTACTCCTCAACAACGTCAGTGAGGCCTGCTTATATTATCTGAATAACAAAGAAAATAAAGCAAAACTCAAGGGCCGGCTTTCCGCTTTTAAAAGCCGTGTAAACAAACTTCTCGGCTCTATTGATAAGATAGCTATACCCCTTCCCTTCACAGGTGACTGCTTCACGGGCACGGACAGCTCATACATCTTATACCGGCCTGTTAAGAGCACCATTAGCAGAGAGGATTCCCTGCTTTCAGAGGATGTCAGAAAAGCAGTAACCGGTAAGAAAACAGGAAATCTTGTATTCTACAGCCAGGAAGAAAAGCGGCTTACAGGGCTTATTGCGGAGATTGTATCATATCCGGCAGGACGACCGGGTAAAGGAAAAACACCATCAAAAGAAATGGTAATACCCTCTACACACGAAGAAGAACCCCATACCGCTGTGAAACCGTCTCCTGTACGAAAGAAAAGAGCAATTTCTCCGGTAAAGATAATTGTCCCCGCGGCTGTCATTATCCTTTTAGCGGTAATTTTCCTTCTGCCCCCGTTTTCTCTTCTTCAAAAAAGTCTTAAGCGGGCAGAGGAAAAGCAGAAAATTACGGAGGAAGTTTCTGCTCGAGAATCAATTGTTTCGGAACAACCGGAAGAAACTCAAGCAGCTGTAAAAGAAGAAGAACTTACTGCCGGCAAACCCGCAACCACAGAACAGCCGGAAGAAATTATAACTCCGGAAATCGACAGAGAAAAGGTGGAATCCTTTCTTTCACTCGGCTACATCCGGATTACCATCCTGGATGTTTATTATCTTACAAATAAAATTGCAGCGGCAAACGGATATGCGGAGCTGGATAGTGTAGAGCAGCTTGGTAAAAACCCCAACTGGATCTACCCCGGCAATGTTTTTGTTCTTCCTGATGAAACACAGTATACAGTTTTAAAGGGAGACACAATATGGCATATCGCAAAGAGGTTTATTCAGAAAAATCTTGACCGCGACTGGGCTGCATACCGTCTCCTGATAGAGGAAATTGACAGTAAAAACAAAAATGAGATTATCGCCGAACTAAAAGATTTAAATAAAGGTTCGTACAGTGAAAACTTCTCAAAAGAAATAAACAGAACAATTGATGAATTAAAGCAGAACCCTGAGCTGACTGATTAATCCGGCAGAACAGTCTATACCAGGATGTGTAATTTTATTCTATTTGTTCTTTACAAGTGGCATTAAATTGTTTATCATTTTATATCGTAAAAGAAACAAATTTTGAAATAATGATTGACCGGCGGTAAAGAGTCATCTTTGCTAAAAGTCAGAAAGGAGAGTACAATGGCAGGAGAACTTCCAAAGAGTCCAAATGTTTTTCATCCTACAAAACCTTCCGCTGTGGGATCAAGAAACAGTTTAGCGCAGGAGGGGAGAGCCCAGACCGAAGAGTTTAAACGTCTTATTGAGGACGAGACAGAAAAGGTCCTCAAGGAGATTACAGTTAAACTCCCCAAGGAGGTCCTGGAACAGCTGGATGTAACCGGCGGTGTAAAACAGAAGCTGTACAATTATTTTAATCAGAACTACCAGAATATGTTCAATAGATATCTGGTAACCTCAGAAGATGAGATGGTCAAAAAGATCAGGAACTACATTGACAAGGAAGAGATGAAAGCACTGGCCCGTTATACACCGAAAGATATCTCTGAAATGCTCGACCAGATCGGTGGATCGGACAAGTTCAATACCGGTGAAATTGAGAAATCCATTGTGAACATTTACGGTCACCTGCAGGGCCATGTCCAGAGGGGTATGAACGACCTGGAAAACGAGACAAATTCTCTGCTGAGGCAGAAAACGGATGTCGGCGCTTTTATTAGAGGAGAAAACGCGTATTCGATTATCAAGTGCTCTTTCAAGGATAACGCGATAAAACCGAAAACCGTATCCAACGTAAAACTTTCTGTCAACATCCTTGATTCAGAGCTCATAAGTCCCATTTTTCAGTACCAGGCTACTGTGGAATACCTGATTAAGGACCAGATTTCAAAGACAATAATGGATCTTATCGACCGGGAGGTAGAACATTTCAAGGCGCAGCTTGTTGATGAAGGGCAGGAAGAACTTTCAGATGGTGAGCTTATGTTTGAAAAGATGAAGAGGGTTCCGAATTTCACCGACGACGAAAAAGAGGATGAGAAGTCCCGCCGGTACACATTTATGGCGAAAAGTCTCATAGAAAAAATTGAAGGATTGAGAGCGGAAATTGACCAGAAAGAGTTTGATTCCCTCAATATAAGGGAGAACCTGAAAGAGATCGTGGATATTGAGAATATAAGAAACAGGGGTTTCAACACCGCGATAAATTCCCTCACATCAATCCTCGATACCAGCAAGATGGGCTATCAGTATATTGAAAATTTAAAGAATGCCCGTGAAGTGGTCTTACGTGAATATGAGGATACAGATCCTGTACAACTTCCGGACGAACGCTACCAGATAGTGCTGAAATTCTATGACCATGCCCAACTGTTAAAAGAAAGGGAGGCCTACGATAAGCAGATGGAAGCGTTTAAAAATGAAATCGAACGCCTCTGGGATGTAATAGAGATTGTATACCGGGATAGCAAGCCATTTCTGAGAGTAAATGATTTTGATGATATTGCAAGGAAGGCTAAAAACAAGATTAAAAGAAAGATCAAGAGTGCGTCAGGTGATCCCGTGTATGAAGATCTGCAAAAGAGCTGGAATGAAATACTTCACATCAGAGCAGGGGACACTGATGTTGAAAAGCTCAACCAGACCTATATTTATGAGAAGACCCTTCTCAATAAAATAATCAGACGGGCAAAGGATAAGATTCAAAAAATTTACGGATTTCAAAATCCCAGAACGAGAGTGATGCTGGATGAGAGGACGAGCTTCCTGGAAAACGAGTTTGAGGGGTTCGATTACAGGATAAATCCTTATCATATCCAGCCGGGCCTTATCCTCGATATCGACATAACGAGCATAAAGCGGAAAAAGTTTACTCTGAACGGGATGGCAAATGTGCTTAACGAGTTTCTCCACGGTGTTTCAAAAGGTTTCCAGGATGCCGCGTTTGCCTCTTTCAGCAGGAGACGGTCAACACTCAGGGCTGACATAACCCAGACTTTCAGTGAAGATGTAACGGCTGAGGTACCGGAACATGAATCCTATTCAGAAGCAGTCATGGCTGAATCTCAAACAGCAGGAGGGGCACAGGTAAAAGGTAAGGCTGATGTGACTCCTTCAAAAAAGAAAAAATCCGGTATAGCTGACCTGAAAGAGCTATAGAAATGGACAACCAATTAAATATTCTTTCAAGCAGAGCAGGTTTTAACACTGCTCTGCGTCATTTTAAATCTGTCACAGCTTATGCCTCGGAAGTCAGCGAAGGGACCAACCTGGCTGATCTCCTCAATGAATCTCTGGATGAGAAAGATATCGAACGCTTTCAGGTAAAATCCATACTCAACGCGCTTCTAATTGACAAATTTAATTACCTATATAAATCCCATAACCTCGAACAGTCAATTGAAAATGCGGACAGTGTGGTGGAATCGGTAGCTGAGTGGAGCAAGCTCAACATCATCCTATCCTACAGCCACCCTCAAACAGGTATATCGATAATAAATCCGAAGAAGGGTTTAGCATGGGAAAATCTCCTTCCTCTGATTAAGGATGAACTAATTGTAATATACGCGGGCCCGGCTGAGGACGGTGTTGATACTAAGACATTAAGCTCTGCTATAAAAGATTTTACAAGCATTCTCTACGGAAAAAAGATCAAGCCGAAGGATAGTTATATTGGGATAAGAAGAAAGCCGGAGGTAACGGTTCAAGAGGCCCGGGTTCAGGCCCCTAAAAGGAGAGTTACTCCCAGATACTCTATCCAGGTAACGAACGAGCTGTTTCACAATGGCAATGTTGAGGCCTGGAAAAAAATAGTAGAAAGCTTTAGGTCCAGGTACGCAGACCTTGATGTTCTTATATGGTACGAAAATGAGAGGATCAATGACATAAATGCCCTTTTTAAATGGGGCAAAGTGAAACACGGGGGGTCGATCTTTTTCAGCGTTGCGGGTGAAAACATAATAGGAGTATCGAAACTTCAAAGATACCTTTTCGAGGGGGCCAGTCCGCGGTTCGAGGCTTTTTTACGCGGGGGCCATGGCATAGTACTTGATCTTTTCTGAGACACCAATTCAGACAATACCCGGGAAAAAAAATGAAAAAATATTACTCCTTCAGTAGTACTGAACACATAGAAGATGAGGAAACTCTGCAAATTATCGGCATCAGGGGAAAACGTGTTATGGAGCTTGCGACACTGGGGGCCCCGATACTCCCCGGTTTTATGGTGCCAAACGACACCGTCAGTGAACTTGTATCCGATGCTTCAGGCGCGAAAAAGTTTCTCATTTCGCCAATCGCAAAAATCGAGCGGTTAATAGGGAAAAGGTTCAACGACGAGAAAAACCCGATGCTTTTAAAAATTGTCGAAAGTCCCCAGCTCAACATGATTACCGCTTTTTCCATACACAATATCGGGCTCTGCGATAAAACTGTAGGAGGGTTTTCAACCTTTGTCGGTGAAGAGTTTGCCTATCATGAGTACAGGAATATAATAATTAAGCTTATTGACCTCGAAAAGAAAACCGATATCGACGCAGAAAGAAAGGAAGAGATTGATAACTTCCAAAAAAAGCTGAAATCGTCAAAAAAGCAGAATAAAATCAGGGAAGCGATCGAGGCTAACAAAGCTCTATACCCGCCTGAAATTTTTTCAAACGCCTATGACCAGCTCTTTTTCATTATCAAACTTTTACAATCGTTTTTTAACAAAAGCTCAAGCAACATTGATTCCGCAATTCTTGTTCAGGCAATGACTTTCGGCAACTATGGCGAAGAAAGCTATTTTGGCAGCTACTACACCCGAAATAACATAACAGGTGAAAACAAGATCACCGGAAAATTCTTTGCAAACGCCTTTGATGCGACGGAAGCAAAAGGGAAAAAAATTACTCAGATCGACGATTCATTTCTCAAGGACCTTAAAGACATCGCCGGAAAACTGGAAAGGCACTTCAAGGAAATCCGACAGATCCGTTTCACTGTTGAAAATGGAACACTCTGGGTAATCGACCAGGTGCCTGTGCCAAATAAATCGACCCAGTCAGAGTTAAAGACGCTGCTTGATCTTCACTCGGAAAAGATTATAGACGACGGCTATGTAATAAACGCGATAAAACCGGGGAGGCTTGCTGAAATACTTCATTCGGTTATTGACATTGAAAGCGCGGAAAAGCTGCCAAAGGTCCAGGGAGGCATTGCAGGGGCTGTCGGGGCCGCGATCGGAAAGGTCTATTTCTCAACAGAAGAGCTGCTAAAAGCATACAAGAGGGCAAACCAGTCGGGTCAGGACACCAATTTTATCCTGCTTATGCCTGCCACATTTGCCGAGGATGTAAAAGCCATAGAAGTCGCAAAGGGTGTTCTATCTGGAGAAGGCGGATACGCATCGCATGCCCCTGTTGTCGCCAGGAGTCTCGGAAAAGTTGCACTGGTCTACCCTGGAATGAAATTCATCAAGGATTCAGTAAAAATAGGGAACAGGACGGTAAAAGAGGGCGATTACCTGTCGCTGAACGTACCCTATTACGATGAGCCCATAATATACTTTGGTAAAGTAGAGCTCATCGAGCCGTCGAATGAAGATAGCGGACTGCTGGAGTTTTTGGAAATTGTCCAGAGGAACATTGATGATTTTGACGTACACGCAAACGCTGACCAGCCCAAGGACGCTCTGCTCGCGAAGCTGTTCAAGGCGAAGGGGATCGGGCTTTGCAGGACGGAGCATATGTTCTTCCATGAAAAGCGTATCAACACCTTCAGGGCAATGATAATCGCGAAGGACAAAAAGGAGAGGGAGAAAGCACTGGGACAGCTTAAGGAGATGCAGGTGGCAGACTTCTACAAGCTGTTCAAGATCATGGAAGGACTGCCGGTAACAATCCGCCTTCTTGACGCACCGCTTCACGAGTTTCTCCCCCATACCAAAGACAGCATGGATAAGTTTATCAAATTTATAAAGACAAAGTCTCCAAAACTTGGTGACGCCGAGATCAGGCTGCGGTGCGATATGCTGAAAGAGTTTAATCCCATGCTCGGTCACAGGGGTATAAGAATAGCCATTTCCTTTCCTGAGATCTACAACATGCAGACTAGGGCTATATTTGAAGCTGCATACAGCCTTAAAAAAGAGGGCCTTGAAGTAAAGCCTGAAATCATGATCCCTCTCGTCATGAGTGAGAATGAGATCAAAACAATAAGGAAAGGGAAAAAGATCGAGGGAGCGGCGATAATAGGGATCATAGATATTGAAAAAGAAGTAAGAAAAAATTTTAAAAGTGACCCGATTTCATACAAAGTCGGCACAATGATAGAGCTGCCCGCGGCCGCTCTTCAGGCCGATAAAATAGCCCGCTATGCCGAGTTCTTCAGCTTCGGTACAAATGACCTCACTCAAACAACAAACGGGTTATCGAGGGATGATTTTAACAACTTTTTTTCCGACTATAACGAGTTTGACCTTCTGGAACGAAATCCCTTTAAATATCTGGGAGAACAGGTAAAAGAATTAATAAGTCTCGCGGCAGAAAGAGGAAGGCTTACAAGGCCCGATATCATAATGGGGCTGTGCGGTGAACACGGTGCAGAACCCGAAAACATACCATTTGTGAGAGAGATAGGATTAAATTATGTTTCCTGTTCGCCCTACGGCATACCGATAGCTAAATTAGCCATTGCTCAGCTTAATCTCGCGAATAAGAGCTGAATCTGTACAAAAGCAACAATGCAATCTTTAAAAAGATTTGATGCAGTTTTTTATGATGCCAGCTTATGTAGAATACTTGAAATCAACGTTTGATAAGGTAATCCTTTCCGCTTTTCTTGTTGAAATATTTGGAACTGATTGCCATTCATCTTTTTCAAAAGTTCAGATGAAGTACTGCTTGAACTCCTCCGCTGGTTCCCTGTCAGAGTAGATGTAAAGGGTGACACCATTCGGGTCGAGAATGGCAAAGCCACGATCAAAGATTACGGAAATATACTTCTTGTACGGCATAATGCCGGCAAAAGCAGAGGTCAGCCGATTCGTTATGTGGGTTATAGACTACTTGATTCAATTCTGAACCTTAGCTGCGGTGCAACAGAATTTCTTACTAAGCAGAATTCATGGTACCGGAAATCCCTTAATGTAACACTGTACGGGAATATTGTTTGATTTTTTTTACAATAAAAGGCTCTCTAATGAAAGGACGACTCATAGATATACAGTCAGCATATTGCTTCTCTAATGCCTCCCTCATTTCTGCCACCTTTCGTAAACCACCCACAACGAATAAAGGAATTTGTCCAAGAACAGGTTTTATCATCTTTGCAGTTTCAAGATTATATCCTTCTTCAAAGTCGTATTTTCCTACCATACTTTTCATCATTAGCTTTCCCATAGGTCTTTTCCATAATGGGAGGCTATTTACCAATTCTTTCACCGGAACATCGCCCCGGCACATGTTCATAAAAGAATAAACAGGTGATCCGCAGCTTATCTCCAATCCATTGATCTCCAAATCCGATAACCACTTGGCATATGTCACAGCTAAGGAAGGAGTAATCCCTTCACGTTGTGTATAGTCGTGGGTATTTAATTTTACCAAAACAGGCATTCCTTGTGGTATTGCCCCCCTGACCTCTGAAAGGACCTCTTATAAAAAACGAAAGCGATCAGCGTCGGAGCCGCCCCATTCATCTTTTCTATGATTGAAGAAAGGCGAAATAAATTGATTGATTAAGTAGCCATGTGCGGCATGTAGCTGAATTCCATCCACGCCGACTTCAACGGCCCGACTGGCTGCAAACCCAAAAGCTTGAACCACCTCTTGAATTTGATCTTCACTCATCTCCTTGGGTTTGACGAAATTGATGGGATCCCTTCCCTTGCTGGAAGGCCCGAGTGGAGTCTGCCCAATCATGGCTTTTGTAGTCTGTCTTCCTGCATGCGCTAATTGAAAC
>SDBS01000500.1_pt1 | contig 38137 bp, 33 predicted proteins | sample 2277091 | NCBI WGS metagenome assembly SDBS01 (sample SAMN10404972, study PRJNA504765) | marine sediment metagenome | isolation source: marine sediment core GS10_PC15, 163 cmbsf | place: Arctic Ocean: Southern Knipovich Ridge | collected 2010
GCAGTAGGTAATAAAATTAAACTAATTAGTGAATTTATAGGTAATGTTAATACAAAAGATAATGCTGTAAGTATTGCATTAATGGATAGTCCAGGTGGTTGGATAGAACCAGGACAAGCTCCTTAATTTGAAGAATATTCTATTGTTTTAAAAGGAATACTTCACGTTAAGTGTGCAGATTTAGAATATGATGTTGAGGCTGGTCAAGCCATAAAAGTTTTTAAAAATGAATGGGTTCAATATAGCAACCCTCTTCCTGAAGATGCACAATATATATATGTTTGTATACCTGGATTTACACCTGAAACTGTGCACAGAGACGAATAATTACTATTCAGAGAGCTTACTTAGAGATTAAATTAATAAGTACATAGAAACATTTCAGTTGATTCGATAGATAATTTATCAATAAGAAGCAAGTATTAAAAAGGGAATATTTTTTATAAACCAAATAAATTGAATTATATGATTTATTTGAATTTAAATGAAATTGTTGATCCTAATCATACCGCTCTTGTAGTTTGGGATGTACAAAATCTTTTGGTAAATCTTATTTTTAATAAGGATATTTTCCTTAATAATTTAAAATCTTTAATAAATGTCGCTAGAAATAATAACCTGCCAATAATTTATTCTAAAATTACACCCTTGCCGAGAAAATATGAATCATCATTTAGAATTTTTATGCTCATGAAACGGTTTGGAGTAAAGGATCCAGAAAAATTACCACATTTTCTAATACCGGGGAGTCCTGAATCAGAAATACATAAGGATGTAGTTCCCTTAGAATCTGATATAGTTTTAAATAAACATACAACAAGTATATTTATTGGTACAAATTTTGAAAGTATGATGAGAAATAGAGGGATAAAAACAATTCTATTCACTGGTATATCAACTGAAATGGGTATAGCTTCAAGCGCCAGAGATTCATGTAATAGAGGTTTTTATACTGTTGTGATAGGAGATTGTGTTTCTTCGCCTGAACAAGAAATGCATGAAGCAACCTTAAAAATTTTACAAAGAGTTTGTCTCGTTAAACCTTCTGAAACTGTTATTAAAGATTGGAAATAATTTAAAACTAATTTATAATAAAATATTAACAAATATCAATACTAATAAGATAGGCTAGTCAAGAATTCAAATCATGTTGCCCATCCTTTTTTTAAAATCTTTTTTAAACTTAATCTCCTATTATATATTATGAGTAGTTCTAAACCCGTCGCTCCTTCCCGTCCGTTTCACTGGAAGGAGTGTAAAAATTTTAGATTCATCGCCTTTTGGTCAAAAAAAATTACTAACTTTGTTGATCAAATTGAAAAAACGGGTACTAATGCTCGAGTCACGCATCACGATTTGCTTGTCAACTTTGTGAACGAGGAATATCTTGACGGGGCAGGTGAATTAGATCATGAAAAACGATTAAAGGGTTCGAAGCACGATGATTTGAGCCTTCTTTCTAAAGTAATAGAATTCAAATTCCGTTCAAGCGCATTAACTTCGTTACCCGGTGTTTTAAGAAATGCAAAAGACATTTTCACGCGCAATGATTTTCTCTATTTCGCGTACTTTCGCCGAAGAATCAAGAAAGACAAAACAAAAATTATAAAAACCAGAGGTTGCATATATTTCTTAATAATTCTCATATTTCCGAAAGAAATTGAACAACTAAATTTAAAAGCTCTGTTGAAAGAAATAAGAAAGGAGGAGATGGAATTTACTAAGGAAGTAGCTCAAAAAAGCGGTATTGATATGGATGATGAAGAATTATATGCAGTCGGCAATATGATTAAGGAGATCAAGCTGGAGCGAAAGTTAGAAGAGAGAGACAAGACAATAGAAGAGAAAGACAAGACAATAGAAGAGAAAGACAAGACAATAGAAGAGAAAGACAAGATAATTAAACACTTGAAAAAAAAATTAAACGGAAAATAGGATTTCTTTACTATATTTCTCTTTTTACATTTAGGAAATAAAATTGATATCTAACTTAACTTAATATTATTGACAAATATAATTTTTCAGTATTTGCTGAAGTGGAAAAAAAATTAGAATTTATTGAAAAAAAGCCAGAAATTTTTTTAAATCTCTTAATATAAACGTGAAATAATCCCATCGAAATGATTATCAAAAGATAATATTGCTCTAGCATTGACAATTTTATTTAAAAATATTAAAGAAGCATCCACAAAACTTAATAATCGTTTGGGGGTTGTAAATTTCTTTAATATCTCATAACCTTCTTTATATTGTTCAGGTAATAATTGAACAATCATAAAAAAATTATCATCACCCCAAATTAATTTACAATATTCATCTAAATAATATACTTTTCCTTTAAATCGTGAATTAACCAATGTTAGGAGTTCGCTTATGACTAAATTATTTGTAATTATTGGTTTATTATAATTTTCTTTTAGTTCATTCATTAATTCTAATGATCTTTGGTGTTTTTTATCTTTCTTGGATTTTAAAGCAAAAAGAAAATTTGAATCAATTATTATTGTCATAGTTTTTCCAATTAATACTTTTTTTGTCATAATCCATATATTAATTCGTCATCAGACTTTTCTGGATGCTCTAAAGGTGCGTCAATTGCAGTTTCTTTTATCCTCTTAATTAGTTCATCTGTGATTGGTGGATGATCAATATGTTCTGATATAAATTCATCAAGCCGTTTGTATACAAATTCAATGCTCTTATCTAGAACATCTTGTTGGGACATTTTTTTTCCCAATTTAAGAGTGATTTCTGCTTGTAATTTTTCTAATAGGATTTTATTATTTAATTTTACATTTGCCATATTACTAGTTAGAACTTTCTACTTTTTGTACTTTTCTACTTTATATTTCAAATAAGAATGATTTTGCCCTCCAACTGTCCTACAATTAGGGATAAAAACGCCATTTCGGTGCCATCGCCTTGTTGTTTTAGTACGTACGCCTAAAATGGTTGAAACCTGTGAAATTGATAATAATATACCCTTTTTAGAAGAGTATCTTTATAGTGTCCAAGATTGTCTCAGTTTTTTTTCACTAATACTTTTAGCTTTTTACTAAAAATACTAACAAATATAATTCTTCGATTATTCAATTCTTTGATTCTTTAATTATAAAATAATATAATTAGAAATTATAGGTGTAATTATGGGAAAATTAGCGAGAAAAATTGCAATAGTTGGAGCAGGTATGAGTAAATTTGGGCAACATTTTCCAGTAAAAAGAAATCCAGATCTCTGGGTTGATGCTTGGTTAAATGCAGTAGAATCAGTAGATAATGGAATTGAACCTAAAGATGTTGAGGCCCTTTATGTTGGGAATTATTCTGCAGATTTATTTAATCATCAAGGACATTTAGCACCCCAGCTAGCAAATATTGTTGGATTATCTCCAAAACCATCTTCAAGATTTGAAGGTGCATGTGCTAGTGGTGGAATTGCTTTCCGGGAGGGGATTATTGGTGTTGCTTCAGGAATGTATGATGTTGTTTGTGTTGGTGGAGTAGAGTGTATGACAGAAGTACCTACTACGGTAGTAACTGATGCTTTAGCTGCCGCTTCTGATATAATATATGAATACCCTTCAGGAGCGACATTTCCAGGATTATATGCTTCGATTGCTTCTGCTCACTTTCATAAATATGGAACAACTTCAGAAGATTTGATGAGAGTTGGTATTAAAAATCATGAAAATGGTAAAGAAAATCCTTTTGCCCAAATGCAACAAAGTATAAGTGATATAATGGCAAGTAAAAGAAAAAGATATGAAAACCAAGGAAGAGAAGTTCCAGAGTGGAAAGATGAGCTTGATTTTCTTAAAAGCTCAGCAAATCCAATGATAGCATCTCCATTAAGATTATTTGATTGTTCTTTAGTTACCGACGGGGCAGCATGTCTTTTCTTAGCAGCAAAAGAAGTTGTAAAAAAGTTTACGGATAATCCTATATGGATTGCTGGAACAGGTCAAGGAAGTGCTTCATTATCATTACATGACAGGGATGACTTAACCACGTTTGTTGCTGCTAAAGAGGCTGCACGACAAGCCTATGAAATGGCAGGTGTAGGGCCAAAGGATATACAAATCGCTGAGGTTCATGATTGCTTCACAATTGCAGAGATATTAGCTATAGAAGATCTAGGCTTTTTTGAAAAAGGAAAAGCTGTAGATGCTATAAGAGAAGGTGAGACTAAAAGAGATGGTTCCAAACCGATAAATACGTCTGGAGGTTTAAAGTCAAAAGGACACCCAGTAGGAGCCTCAGGGGTTGCAATGGCCGTAGAAATTTTTAAACAGATGAGGAGATCAGCAGAAAGAAATAGACAGGTTAAGGAAGAAATTGAAACGGCATTAACACACAACTTGGGCGGTTCTGGTGGCACATGTGTAGTCACAATATATAAAAAATAGAGGTGGATTGAATGATGTCTGAAAAAGAATTTACAGTTCAAAGTTATTTAGAATTTATAAATAGTAAGGAATTAATGGGTTCGAAATGTAAGAATTGTGGCGAATTGTATGCTCCTCCGAGAAAATTATGTACCAAATGTAATAAGGCAGATATGGAATGGGTACCATTGTCTGGAAAAGGAAAACTTGCTGCTTTTTCTTGCATTGGTGTAGGAACAAAATTTATGGTTGATAAAGGATATTCTATGAAAAAACCTTACTGCTTCTCAATTATAAAACTTGAGGAAGGACCTATGATCTCAGGACAATTAATTGGTGTTGATGAATCAAAACCAGAAACAATCAAAATTGATACTCCTGTACATGTAAAATTCTTAGAAACTGATTTGGAAGGGAAAGAAACAAGAATAGATTTAGGTTTTGAACCATCCTAAAAACTAAATTATTATTTTATTTTTTAATTTCTTATTATATCAGGTAAGATAATCTTAAAATTGTAGTTTTTATTCTTAGGTGAGTTTTTATAAAAAAAAAATATAATTTCCTAATTCTTATTATATTTGCTAGTCTTTTTACATTCTCGATTGTGTTTCTGTTTCTATCATCAGATAATCTTAAGATACAGAATCGTCCGATAGATCTGCAATTCAATGGTGATAATGCTTATATTTATATTCAAGATCAGTTAGATATAGGATTTCGAATACCTGGAACAGAAGAAAGAAAAAATTCTTCTAAATATTTTATTTCTAAGTTTTTAGAAATAGATAGCAATTTTACTTATGTTCTACATAATTTTACGATATATTTAACAGAGTGTCAAAATGTGTTATTCAAAATGAACGAAAATTCTAGTAATATTGTTATATTGGGAGCACATTATGATAGTCGTGCCAGGGCAACAAAAGATCCTATCGCATCAGATAGATCCCGCCCCGTTCCCGGTGCTAATGATGGTGCAAGCGGATCTGCTGTTCTCATCGAACTTGCCAGGGTGCTCTATGCACAGAGAGAAGATTTATCAAGTCAAATTTGGTTTTTATTCTTTGATGCAGAAGATCAAGGAAGGGATAATTCCTATGGAATAAATGGTTGGGGTTGGGTTGAAGGATCAAAGCAGTTTGTTAATGATATTAGTGATTTCTATGATTCGGAAACCGAAAAATTTGAAGCCATGATCTTATTAGATATGGTTGGGGGAGAAAATTTAAAGTTTATAAATGAACAATACTCAACCTCCTCGCTTTTGGACGAATTGTTTAAAATTGGGAGAAAATTAGGTTATACTAGTCAATTTCCTTCCAATCCTCAAAGCGCAGGGATAACAGATGATCATAATGCATTTTTAAACATTGGCATTCCTTCAGCTGATTTGATCATAAATTTTTGGGATAATTCTAATTGGCCTTATCATCACACTACTCAAGATGATATTTCACATATTTCAAATTTCAGTCTTGAGGTTACTGGTAAAACTGTAGAACAATTTATCTATAACAATTATATTAAAGGTCCTAATAATCTCTATGAAGGAAATTATCCTTGGGATGAGGATAAAAGTATGCCATATATGCAAATATTACTTATTATTGTTATTGTTGTAGCGATCGCCGGTGTTACTATAATAGTTATTATTGTTTTAAAGAAAATAATTCAGAAGTTTTAATTTATTTTTTTATACCTAAGATTGCCCTATGGTTTTTCCCATCCATATATATCTCAGTTAAGTTAAATGAACTGAAAACATCATTAATTTCTTCTACCGTAAAAAAATGATGGTGAAGCCCTTTTTCTTTCCCTGTCATGGGAATGTAGGTTCCAGACTCAATTTTTTTCAATTGTGATCTATCTCTCCAAGGCCCATCTAATGTTGGAAAAGTCAGAAAGATTATACCATGAGTTTTTAATACTCTTTCAATTTCACTTCTTGTTTTCAATATCTCTTTCATTTTATTATGATGAATTACTTTAATGGAGATAATAGCGTCAAAGAAGTTATCTTCATACGGGAATCTTTCTTCCATTCTGTGGAGCTTAATTTTTGCTTTCATGTTTTCTTCTGCAAGCCAGTGCCGAGAAAGTGAAATTCCTTTTGGTGAAGCATCAAACCCATATGTTTCAAACCTTTGTTTTGATAAATAAATAAGGTGACGCCCAGTTCCGCAACCAAGATCTAAGATTTTCCGTGTTCTCTTGGTTTTAAAAATTGTGGTTATTCTCTCCATTTCAGAATGAGGTTCTAAGAAGACTTTACCTTTTTCCGTGAAAATGTCATTCCAGTCAGGCATCGTAGAAGTCTAAATTAAAAGAATTATTTAGTTTGAGAGAAAAAATGACTAATGTGCCTATTCATAAAAATATCTCCCATGTTCCTTCTTAAAGGCTTCCGCTACTTCATCAACTTCAGGTCGTATAAATTCGTAGCCATCCTTAATCGCTTCATATGTCACAGGTAAAGGGCCTAACATTTCTCCATCTACTTGGCTTAAATAAGGTTCATCATCTTGATTTTTCATTTCGATTCGAACTTTTTTGCTTCTATATTCAGCCAAATTAGGATGAGGAAGTAAAGTAGCTGTGTACATTCTTTTAAACACCATTAATAATTTGAATCTCCCAATACTTGCGATACTTATATCAAATAAACCATCGTTAACTCTCGCCCTTTGACACATGTACATACCACCTCCATAAGAACCTCCATTACCAACTGCTGCTAAGTTTGCTTTACCTTCATAAGTATCATTATCCATTTTAACAATGATTTCCTTGTTTTTCCAAGAAAAAGCAACTTTAAGCACCATCATATTATAATTTTTAACTTCTCTTTCATTCACTCTTCGAGCGACTTCGCTATCAAAACCTTGGCTTCCAATTCCTAAAAAATAACGTTCTACACCAGCATCTGTTTTTGCAAGCCCAATATCTGATTTACTTGATTTACCTTCTGATATTATCTCACAAGCTCGTTTGATATCTGGGAGGATTCCAATCGCTGCGGGAACATCATTTCCTGAGCCCATTGGAATAAACCCACATAAAACACCTGTATTAGAGGTGATAACCCCATGAAGAACTTCATTACATGTACCATCCCCCCCAAGACCAATTACTCGATACCCATCTTTTGCAAGTTGATTAGCTAATTTTAATGCATGACCTGCATATTCACTTTTAAACAACTTGTATGAGATATTTAACTTGTCCAAACATTGACGTGCATATTCAATATCACTCTGTGCCGTTTTAACTGTTCCCGCAATGGGATTATAAATAATAGCATAATCCTCCATATTTATCAGATTTGTTTAATTAATTATTTTTTTTAATTTTAAAATCTCTTTATCTTTTTAAATATTGAAGAATTTAAGAAAATTTCTAAATAATTTTTAAGGATTTATGAAATATTTTAAAAGAAGAGTATAATTTGTATTCATTATTACTCACCATTCAAGTCCGCACCTAGCACAACGTTTCTTTTTTCCATATATTCTTGGATAATCCAAGATAATTGTAGTTTTATCATCTATTTCATGAATTAGTCCTTTATTTCCACAATTAGGACATTTTCTACGTCCAATTTTTTCTTCTCTACTGAGAATTCTGTTCTCGTAGGAATTTGTTGATAAATTTTTCTGATGATTTTCTAAAATAGGGTTAAGAACTTCAGAATTAGTTTTATTGTGAGTTAAATCTGAAATGCTTGAAATCTCTTCATCGTTAACTATTATAATATATCCCTTAACTATTGAATCAAATTCATTACTTTTAGGAAGTCTTCCATATTCTTCTATAAAATTATCTACAAATGTTATAATTTCCTCTTTTTTAATGGAATATCCTCTATTTTCAATAAGATTTTTAATAACTTCAATTATTTCATTTTTTGATTGTAATTTTTCAATATTTTTTATAGAATTTTCAGAATTGTTTAAAGATTCTTCCAATTCTCTCCATAATTGCCTAATTTGAACATCATTTAAATCCCCGTTAATTTGAATATAAACTCTTTTATCGGGCTCTTGTAAAATTGTGATTTTATTATCTTTTTGAGATTGTTTATTAGTGTTTTTATTAAAATAGTTAATTCTGAGTAAAGAGTTTCCCACTTTTGTAATATTGGTTGAAAATAACAATTTATTTTTTAATACATCTTCCAGTATTTCTTGAACATCATTATTATTATTAAATTTTATATCAAATGATTGATTTCTTTCAAGCATATTGAAGATCTTGACCCTATTATGATTTAATTATTAAACCCAATTAAATAATTAACTTTTAGATTGGTTTGATTAAAATATTTCTCTTTTTAAAAAAATTTGTATCACAACTTGGAACTGCAGAATTAATAATTGTAATTTCAATTATTATTTTAAGAAGATTTATATTGATAATTTGATTAATTTAGACCATAGAACAGCTGATCTTTTTGTTATGGAAGAAAAATATTTAAAAAAACCTTTTAAAAAGAAAAGATTGAAAAGTAAAGAATCTTCTCCGAAGAGAAAGATAATTATTGCGATCGTGCTAATTATTTTTGCGTTTTCTGGATCTTTTTTAATTTATTTTATTTTACAAGTCGCTTTAGATACAAAAACACCGATGGTGGTCGTTGTTTCAGGATCCATGGAACCAAAACTATATAAGGGTGATTTATTATTTTTAAAAGGAAAAGATCCCGCTAAAATAAAGAATGGGACGATAGACGGTAAAGAAGGTGATATCATAGTTTTTGACGCTCGGGGTCTACCCGGTTGGACACATGCGCCAAGCGAACCAATTGTTCATCGAGTTATTAGTAAAAAGTATGATAATGGTTGGTTTTTTTTCACTAAAGGAGATGCTAATCCAACTCATGATGAAGATTGGATTCCTGAGAGCCGAATATTGGGTGTTGTGGGTGGAAGAATTCCTTATATTGGGTGGATTAAAATTTTATTAACTGACTCTGGTTTATTAATTCCTCTTTTAGTTATTGTATCTGCTTTGCTTATAATAAGTATAATTTGGGATATAGTCCAAAAGGATGAAAATGGTGATAAGAGTAAAACAAAAAGAAGTGATCAACTAGTGTATGGAGAAAAAATCAAACAAGATGAGGCTGTAGAGGAAATTGAATTCGATTTTACCAAACAAGATAGGTCTAAGTTCTAAAATTTCAATTTCTATCTCTAAAATTTAATAAGAAAATTAAAGAGCTAATTTTTTTATAAAACTAAAAAAAATAACATTAAAAACAATTTTAACATAAATCTATCTAATCATTAACACAAAAATATTTAAATTTATAAATTTGATAAAAAGGTTAAAAAAAATGGCTTATAGTCCACCAAAAAAAACAACAATAATTATCTCTCTTATAATACTATTAATAGGGCTAATATTAGGAGTTTTAGCATTTTTGGGAGAAGCTACAACAATTTTCCCATTTCTTGCGTTATTTGGGTATACAGCTGAGGAGATTTGCCTTTTAATAAGTTTTGCATTATCTTTCCTTGCGTGGTTATTAATGTTTCTTTGTGTAAAATTAAGGGGATTTTAGATATCTTAACTCTTTTTTTTCTTTTCTTATAAAGAAATTCAAACCTCATAAACTCAGATTATATTGGAACTTCCAAAATCTTTATTAATTCTGGAAGGTAATTTATAAATTTTTAATGACAAGAACATTAAAGATAAAAAAAATAAATTAAATAAATTTTTAATAACCTCTCTTTCGTTTTTTGTAACGAAGTACACCAAAGGTAGTAGTTATAACAGCGGCTCCACTAATTGCGGAAATAACGATAATTGTTGTAATTAAGCTAATTGGTGAGGATGAAACTTTCTTCTCTACTATAACCTTTTTAGAAGTAAGATGTCCTATCATGTCATCAGCATAGAAAGTAATGACAACATCTCCATTGGGTTGATCTGACCAGACTGTTTGGTTAATGGTACCCGTATCTGATGTGATAGTAAAAGTGGTAATACCTCCATCAAGTGAATACCATATTGTCTCTAAAGTGAGATCAGTGACAATTACATTGAAAGAAGGTGCCGTTTTACCAAATATTTCACTAACAATGGGAGCGAAGATTGTGATAACTGGGGCTTGAGTATCTTTTATTATATTAACCTCAGCAGAATTAATATTTCCGGGTAGATCCTCAGCGTAGAATTTTAGTGTAATTGCCCCATCTGGCATTGCATCCCAAGCAGATTGATCTATTATACCATTATTTGTCGTAAATGTATAGTTATTTAATCCTCCGTCAATGGTATACCACATTGTATCTAAATAATCATCCGTGATTGTAACGTTAAAATTTGGAGCAACACCTGCAAATACATCGCCTGGATTAGGTAAGATAATATTTATTTTTGGTGCGCCATCTTCAGCTATAGGTAAATAATCTATACTCCCGGCAGAACCTATTATTTCATATGGTATATCTACAATTCCATTATCATCAGCATCTGGACCAGTATGATTATCCCAATAATTGCCAATGGTTGCACTATTCCAATTGTTATTAACTCCATTATCAACAGCATGTATCCTATTCCTGACAAAGACATTTTCATAGAATAAGTTTTCACCAGAACTAGTAATGCTTGATATTCCTAGATCGTAATTATCGTGTATCCTATTTCCAATTACATAGTTTAACATGCTATCCTCTAATTTTATACCGAACTCATGATTACCAAATATCTCATTATAATAGATTTGGTTTTCATAGGCATTTTCTAAATATAGTCCGCCTGCGGTGTTGTTATATATATTATTATAAGTAATGATATTATCATCACTATAAGAAGGAGAGGTTGATTCTAAGTAGATTCCATAATCATAATTCTCAAAGACTTTATTTCTTGAAATAGTATTAAAAGGGCTATTAGATAAGTATATTCCGATAGCTTCGGTGTAAGATACATTATTTTCTGTGATATCATTATCCCAACTTTCAGACAAATATATTCCAGACTCAAAAATTGAGTTACTTAAAAGATTTCTTGAAATAGTGGTACTATTACTATTCTCTAAATAAATTCCCGCCCAATTGGTGTTATTGACAAGATTTCCCGAGATGAGGGCATCATTTGAACTAAATAATCTGATTCCCCGTAGACAATGTTGTATCTCATTTCCCGTAATTGCGTTATGATAACCACCATTTAGGTATATTCCGTATATACCATTGTTCGAGGCGTTGTTGTATGATATTGTGGTACTATTACTATTATAGCAAATTATCCCCCGATCACCATTTGAATTTATTATGTTTGATGAGAAAATGTTATCGGCACTAGTGTCAGAAACGATTCCATACCAGTAATTAGAAGAACAGTTATTCCCGTATATATTTCCGTTAGTAACATTATATAGATAGAGTCCAGCATCGTAAAATCCATTATTATTACTACCTCCATTTGTAAGTTCAGAATATCGAATTACAAAATGTGCAGTGGAATTTTTAATTGTTATACAATCAGAACTATTACGACCGTTTATTCTTAGATTTTGAATTAGGTAAGGAGATCCTGGCGTTCCGGCACCACTACACCAAGGTTGGCTTACTGCCCAAGTCCAATTACCCGTATTGGTAGTATTAGTAGTTAGGGAATCATCTATATAAATCCGTTCTTGCCAGTTCCAAATAGGGAAATAATCTAGACTCTCCGCATCACCCCCTATGGCAGTATATGGTGTATCTCCAATTCCATCCAAATCGTTATCGTAACCAGTATAATTATCCCAATAATTGCCAATTGTTGTACTATTCCACTCATTATTAGAACCATCATCATGAGCATGATCATCTCCTTGAATCTCAAAGTAATTATTATAAATGAGATTATTATCACATGATCCCCCTAATCTTACTCCATTCCATTCATTTTCATTTATGTTATTTCCCGTAATGGTATTATTAACACTATTTCCATAAAACTCTATTCCATTATCATTATTGTCTATATGATTATTTGAAATAATTATATCATTAGCGTCACCTAACTCTATGCCGTCATCTTCATTATCAAATATTTCATTATTTGAAATAATTATATCACTAACGGTATATAATCGTATGCCATCAAGTCCATTGCCAAATATATTATTATTGAGAATTTGCCCATTAGTAACATTGTCTAAATCAAACCCAGGCGAACCCGAAGTTGATTCTGTAATTACACAATCTCTGATAATGAAATATTTTATTGAATTTGAGATTCTAAGAGAGGCACCTCCTCCTGAAGTAACAAAAGTTTCATCTTCGATTATATAGGGGTCATCCCAAATACCAGACCCTTGAGTACACCACAGTTGAGCCCTTGCCCATGTCCAATTGTGAGCTCCTACACCTGTAAGGAGATCATTAATCTCTATATTTCCATATCCTTGCCAGTTCCAAATAGGGAAATAATCTAGGCTCCCCACACCACCGACTATACCCGTATATGGTGTATCTCCAATCCCATCCAAGTCATTATCGTAACCATCATAATCATCCCAATAATTGCCAATTGTTGTGCTATTCCACTCATTTTTAGAATCCCAATCAACAGCATGTATTCCATTGTTTCTGAACTCATTATTATAAAAGAGATTATTCTCACTCCCTGGAATTATGCCTACTCCATTCGTATTTCCATATATGGTATTTCCCGTAATACTATTATTAACGCTATTAGCCGAGAAGATTATGCCAGAAGCAGCTCCATTTGTATTATCGTATATATAATTATTTGAAATAATAATATCACTAGCAGCATCTAATTGTATGCCATTCAATTCATTGCCAAATATATTATTGTTGAGAATTTGCCCATTAGTAACATTATCTAAATATAACCCAGGGAAAGGGGAAGTTGCATTTGTAATTACACAATCTCTGATAATGAAATATTTTATTGAATTTGAGATTCTAAGAGAGACACCTCCTCCTGAAGAGCTAAAAGTTTCATGCTCAATTATATAAGGATCTGCTAAAGTACCTGACCCTTGAGTACACCACGGTTGAGTTCTTGCCCACGTCCAATTATGAGCTCCTACACCTGTAAGGAGATCATCAATCTCTATATTTTCATATCTTACAGAAAGTTTAGGTGCTGTTAAATCGTTTCTTTCGTCGTTCTGAAGCTGTTTAAAGAAGTTACTGCTAAGTATGAAAACAAGTAAAACAACTAAAATAGCTAAAATTTTTTTATTTTTCAATTTCAAATGATTTTCACCAACACAATATATGCAATAAATCTATATCATGCGCTAATATTTATAATTTTATAAAATACATTATACAATTCGATTTTTATTTAGAGATATATTAATTCCTTAGAATTACCAAATTAATAATTCGAAAGAAAATTTAAAAAAAATTAAGAAGCAATATAGATTCCCTACTTGAATAAATTTCGTTTTAATTTTTATACTAACGAATTGTTAAATAGTTGGTACTTTTGATTTCTATTCATTGTCTAATTCGTAAAATTTTAAATAATGAGAATCAGACCAAATTGTTATCGATAATTCAAAATCTTTATTAAGGTGATAATAAAATTTAAAAAATTTCTAAAATTTAAAAAAAATATTATTACCGTAATTTAAATTAAAAATACTATAAAACATTAATGCATAAACTCAAAAAAACAAAAAAATAAAGAACTACAACACTAGATTAAAAAACAAAGAGGAAATTAACATGTCCCGTGATGAAAACACTGTATTTGTTGGTCGCCGTCCTACTATGAATTACGTGATGGCCACTATGATGATCCTTAATCAAGGCGAGGAATGTACAGTTAAAGCCAGAGGAAGGGCAATTTCGCATGCTGTTGATGTATGTGAGATATTAAAGAATAGATTCCTAAAAGGTACAGAATATAAGGATATCGTATTAAGCACCGAACAATTAGAAGGAGAAAATGGACGAAGTAACAATGTCTCAAGCATTGAAATTGTACTAACACCTCCAAAATAAACATTGAAAATACCTTATCTTCGCTATAGCAAAAAAACATCAATTTTTACTTTTTTTTTATAATTTTACTCAATATTCTTTATATTTTGAGAATTTTTTTTTAAAATAATCAGTATCGATTGAATTTCATGATGATTTTCTACTCTAATAATATTTATGAGGGTAGAAAAGAAAGTAATTATTTGAATCATCTTATATTTCTGTGATGTTCGTATTTTGATAATTATTTCAACGTGTTTTTAATTTCAAATCTATCAGAGGAAACACCAAGAGAAAAAAGAACTATAAAATTTGTGATAAAATTAGAAAGATTTAATAGTACAGTTGAAAAATAAATAATTAACCAAAAATAATTTAAAATTAATTTAAAACACGATTTTATATAAAATCTTAAAAAACTTTTAAAAGAGGAAGACTAAAATGGCGAAAAAAGGTGCCAAAATTGAACCTTTATATGTTAAATCAAAGGTTAGGGAATATATTAAAGGTAATAGATGCAATACAAGCAGTGGTGTCCTTGATGGGGACACATTCAATGCGATCATAATAGAGACGCTTGATAAAGCAATAGCACGAGCAAAAGCAAATAATAGAAAAACCGTAAAAGCAAGAGATCTATAGACTTTCTTTCCAATCTTTTTTTTTTATTTCTAATTCTTTTTTAAACTACAATTTTTTCTTAAAATATTGTAATTTTCTAATATCTTTTCAGACCTTCAATTTCTTTTCGAGTCCTTTTTATGTAATAGTTCGTCAGCAGTTTGAAATAGTGATCTTTGATTTTTTTTAAGACTCCCGTTGTTAATGTTCCTTTGAGATGCAAATCGAACTGAGGATTTTTGAAAAACTTTCGGATTTAGTTCTGAAACGAAGGGAGATATTCTTACTGTTTGATAACCTCCAAATTGTTGTATTATTGAAGGTGAAATCAAATATAATTGATCTTTTGCTCTAGTTAGAGCTACATAAAAAACACGTCGTTCCTCTTCAAGTTCATCTAAATTATTTTTTACTCTCGCTGAGGGAAAGGAATCTTCGCATAACATTGGAATAAAAACAACTCTCCATTCAAGCCCTTTTGCTCGATGAATCGTAGAAAGAACAAGCGGTTTTTCTTCTTCATTTTTAACCCCAGATCGTACTGTTTTTGACTCAATATTTGATAAATTGAGACTTAAAGTATCAATAAATCTTCTGATTGTAAGGTATTTCTGAGCATAGATACTTAATTGATGTAAATCATCAATCCGATCTTGCCAATCTGAGTATTTTGATTTAATATAATCTTCTATTAACTTTATAATTTCGATTATAACTTCTGAGGGATGATCCTCAGGTGTATATTCATTAATTCTTTTTACATGCGAAACTAAATTTTTTTTTCCTATATTTGGAATTCTTGTACCTTTCATCTTTGTCTTAAAAAAACTATTCTCTAAAATAGTCTTAAGAGGATTCTCAGATTGTAAAATCACATTCAAAATCTTCGAAGTAGAAGTTTTCCCTAATCCTTGGATTATAGAAAAAATCCTAGACCATGCAATTTCATCAAATGGATTTTCAATGACTCGTAAATGGACTAAAACATCTTTTATATGTGCTTTTTCTAAAAATGATACTCCTGCTCGAACTTCATAAGGAATATTTTTAGTCTGTAATTCAAGTTCAATCTTAACTGAATGATAACCCGCACGAAACAGAACGGCCATTTCATGTAATTCAAATCCTTCATCCCGTAATTTTAAAACATTATTAGATATAAATTTTGCTTGATCTTCATCATCACCTAAATTTAGTTGAAATGGTTTCAGCCCATTAGGGCGAGTAGCTTTCATTTTTTTTTTAAATTGCTTTTTATTATGTTCTATTGAATTATTTGCTAAGTCTAATATTTCAGGAATACTGCGATAGTTATAAGTAATATCATATCGTTTACATTTTTTATATTTTTTTTCAAATTTTAAGATATTTTGAAAATTTGCGCCTCTGAATGCGTAAATACTCTGAGCATCATCACCTACAGCCATAACATTTTGTTCTGGATTTTGGATAACGATTTTATGGATGATTTCATCTTGAATATAGTTGGTGTCCTGGTATTCATCAACAAGAACATATTTAATACGTTTTGCAATTAATTGCGCAATTGATCTTTCATCTAATAACGTATTCCAATAGGTTAGCAAATCATCAAAATCAACTAAATTATCTTCAGCTTTTTTCTTTTTGTAAATTTTTAAGACTTCATTTAATTTTTCAATAACCCTATCGCTATCAAATTGATTATATTTCCAGAGTATTACTTCTCGAATTGATTTATTACAATTTATTGAATATGATAAAATTTTTTTAGTCGTTGCAGAGGTAGGAAACCGTTCTTCAATCTCTTTTATATTAGCCTTTTCTATAGAGAGTTTCATAAGAGTTTTTGAATCAGTTTCATCCAATATTATATAATTAGTCCTCAACCCTAACATTTTTGCATAGTTCCGAATAAATCGATTCGCAATGGCATGAAAAGTTCCTGCCCAGATACCCTTTGGGCGTTTGCCAAGAAGTATTTCCACACGTTTAATCATTTCATTTGCCGCTTTGTTCGTGAAAGTCACAAGCATAATTTCGCTAGGCATTACTCCTGATAATAAGAGTTTTGCTACAGCGTATACAATGGTTCTTGTCTTCCCACTACCTGCTCCTGCTATAACAAGCATAGGACCTTTAAGATTATTTACAATTTCCAGTTGTTCTTCGTTTAGATCTTCTTTAAAATTAATGTTTTTATACTCATATTGGATTTTCGGTAAATTGTCTTCTAAAGATTCATCAATATCTTCGTCATAGAACTCAAATATGAATTCTTCTTCTGTTTTATTTTTTTTAGGGAGCAAGAGTTTGATATCTTTTTAATTATTATTAATTATAGAAATCTATTTCAGGACAAATAAATCTGAAATATTTGCTTTTTCTTAATAAGAATAATTAATCCCTAAAAAATAATTTCAGTGAATGAATTTAGTAAATCTTAAAATTGATAAATTGAATAGTAATATGAGTTATATCCTATAATTACACCAACCCAACTAATACTTTAAAAGCTACTGTTTCTTGTCTATCATCTACAGAAGAAAGTGAAAATGTTACATCATGCTTATCTCTTATATGGGTTGCGGATTGCGCAGAAATGAATTTCATTCTTGGAGAAGTATTCTTTCCATGCCACGTCCACACTTTACCGTTATTCATATCAACGAAAAGTAAAATTTTATCGGAATCTAATAATTCAAACAATGGAACATTTTCTTTATGGTCGATTTCTTCAAAACCTTCCAAATCTTCTTTGAATTGATAGATTATAATCAAAGTTTAATCGCTTGAATTTCTTTTAATGGTATATTATAATACTTTAAATTGCTGATTTAAAAACTTTTAACCTTTTAAAACACAATTGTATAAAACCTTGTTAAAATAAGGGACGTTAATTCTTTTTTTTAAAATTAAATTTCAGAAATTAGGTAAACCACAATTTAGAAATCGTTTTGAAATCTCCTTCTTCTTAATGTTGAAATAAGATGTCCCCTTGAGAGCAATTGTAGTCCAAATTGGGAACTGTATTCCCTGGAAAAATCAGTAATAATATTACAAATCATAATACCCCCTTCAATATTAGTATCTATACATGCTTTATGCAATTGTCGTAATTGTGTAATGGAAATTTCTCTCTTCCAATCCCGTATGAATATTCCGAAAGTGTTAAGCTTGTTTTTTACAAGAGCATCAAATTTCCAAACTTTACCAGATTTTCCTTTAAATTGAACTGGACCATTAATGAACTCATACTTCTCAGAAAAAGCATTTCTCGCTAATTCAATTAAATCTTTATCTCCTAAGGACATGATTATTCACAACTCTTTATATGGAAATGGGTCGTAAGTATTATTTAAATGTTATATCAATAACTACCAGAATATTATTAAAAGTGTTGTATTACGTAGAAATTATCTGAGATATTTATTGTTAAAATAAGGAGTATTATTAACGACAAAAAGGTTTAAGATTTTTTTTTTTTAATTTTTAATTTTTAATTTTTAATTTTTTTTTTCTGAAAATTCACATAACTTAAGAAATGAATACTCACCGGCAGTATCAGGACCATTATTTTTTATAAAATTGTATAAATTTTCTTGAAGAAAATCGAATAATCTGCTAATAACTTTATCACATACAGAAAGACATTCTAAAAAATTACAGCCATTCTTTTTAGAACAGAATTTTTTTAATTGTAGAGATATACCTTCCGCTGATAAAGTCGTAATACAATCCCAAGCATCCTTAAATCCCGCTATTTGGCTTGGAGGTGTATTTTTTAATAACAATATTAAATTTTTTTCTGAAATAGAACTGTTTAAACGCTCAATAATTTTCTTAATTTCTTTTTTTGCTTCCAATTGACAAAGAAAAACGTAATATTGTAATACTTCTTCTGCTATCTTTGTTTTCTTAAAATCAATTATTTCCCATCCGTTAGCTCTTTTACATTTTATTTCTTTGAGTTCTGGATTAGAGAATTTAGTGGGATAAATCCAGCATTGTGGTGGTTTAATTCCTGAATTGTGAACTGAGCATCCATTAATATTTTTGTCGTATAAAAAACATTTTCCTTTTTCTTCATCAAATCTTAATTTAAAGCTAAAAACATCACTTCTAATAAAATCTTCTTTACAAGCATACCCTTTTTTAATATAATCTTCCGCCAGAATTTTGGGAACATTGATCTTAATTGAACAACAATCCCCATGGCATATATTTAAACAATTAGGACTTTTAATTGCTGAATTCATTAAAAAATTAAATTGTTTAATAACTTCCCAAAATCTGGTATTACCCAAGGTCAATTATTTTAATTTAATTGTAAATTTTTATTATTAAGATTATCAAATAAAAATTATTTATTATTTACTAAACTTTAAATTTATCTACTTTATTATTTTGATAACAAATTTAGTATTAATGATAAGATAAGAGAAGGATACGTATGTCTCAAAACAATTTAATTATTATCGATATAACCGACTATGAAAAAACCATTTTAAATAGTTCATCAAAATTAAAAGAAATAGAGGGAAATGGAAAACTTGTTGTAAAAAATCCCTCTCAAAGTAGTAGACTATGGAATTTGGTTTGTGATGTTAAAGAAGATATGGATACAACTATAGAATCCAGGACGTTAGACGTGGGTACCTTAAGTCCCTCTCAAGAATTTAGCGCAGAATATAATATCAAAGAATTAAAAGACCCTTGCCTAAGAGTTGAAGAGATTTTTGACACCGACATATCTGATCCTGAAAAAATCAATAATACATTTCTATTTGAAAATGATAATAAAGGGAGCTTGAAACTTACTCTGGAGAATATTTTAGATATACCTATTATAGATATAAAAGTAGTACGGGATATGCCAGATTTCATCCAAGAAATACAATTAGAAAAACCAAATTTCGGAGAAATTACGCTAAAAGTAGAAGAAAATAAAAGATTTTTATCATGGGAAATTCCAACTTTAGATGGCAAAAATACAGCTGTCCTCGTACTCCCTTTTACTGTAAATATGAAAGAAAGGAATGAACAAAATCTTGGTGTTTTGAATGTTAAATATTTAATTAATGAACATAAATTAACCCTCATGGATCCAGACGTTCGAGGGCTCACAGATTCATTGAGTGGAATCGATAGAGATGAGGGAGCTACACCGGGAATTTGGGATTGTAATGTTGAATTCATCAACGAATCAGAATTTCAAGTTAAACTTGAGGATGCAAAAGTAACACATAAAATACCCACAGGAATCGAAAATGTTGTCTCTGAAACACCAAATAAAGTATTGAATCCCGAAGAATCATGGGATTTCGATTTTCAGGTTGAAGCTAAAGATGTACCCGAATTAAGCTCTGAAATCGTTTTTGTTCCTTTATATGTAGTAATTCCAAGAGTAATTGGTGAAATCACTAAGGAAACAACTATTTACCAAGTCTTAAGTGCAACTCTTGATAAAGAAATAAATCCGCCTGAAGTTGATGCCTTTGCTAATACTGATATGACAATCGTAAACACGATTGTAAACACGGGGTCCTCAAAAATTAATAAGATCTTCGTAACAGATGATCTTCCAGATGCTTTTGCTCCACCATTTATAGAGGAAATAAAAATAGAATTAGGAGATATTGATATTAGTTCAAGAGAAGAATATGTACGAAATATATCATTAGACCCAACTGACCAAAACCCAGATCATTCCCATAAAATTATTTTAGACTTAAGAAATTTAGAAAATGAATTCCTTCCTAAGAAAAAAATGATCATTTCATATCCACTTAAAGCAAGAAATCCACGACCTCCAACTGAAACAACATATATGACGCCAGTAAAAATAGAAATTAATAGTCCTGTAGAGGGAAAATTCTTTATTAAATCCCCCGATGTAGAACCTGAAATTAAGGTAAGGTATGCAAAACGTAAACTAAAGACACTCAAAAGTATCAAACCAGGCTTGACAGAGGGAGAATTTAGCATCTCAGTTAGAGTACAAAACAAAGGGGATGTTGAGTTTGAGAATTTAATAGTTAAAGATCTTATACCAGCAGGTTTCAGTTTAACTGAATTTAACCCTCCTGAGGGAGCAACTCATGAAGTAGTAGATGTGGAAGGAAATACGGAATTACAAGTAAAATTCCCGGAAGTAAAAGGTGGCGCTTCTTTGAATATTAATTACATTTGCACAGGATCGGGTGCTTATCCAAGATCTGAACCTAAGGTTATTGTCATTGGCAGAAAGACTTTAGAATCTATAGAAGCAGCTAAAGCGGAGACGGGAGTCCAAGATGCTCATATAGATGACCTTTCATCTATAAAAGTTCATGATATCTTCGCTGAATTACTCAAAACAGTTGATCAAGCCCCTAGTGGAGAAAAATTTGCCGATTTATTAGAAACAAAACGGGATCTTTTACCACCTGGTCCGATTCTTCATCAGATGCTATCATTTGCAAAGGAAATGAAAGCTCTTGGTGAAAAAATTATCGTTGGGCCATTGAGAGACGATGTAGTGTATAAACTAAAGGATTTTCAAACAAAATACAATTAATTCTCTACACATAATAAAAATAACTATCTTTTTTTTTCCTATTTTTTTAAATCTTACAAATCTTCAATATAGGAAATGTCAAAAATATATAAAAATGAACAAATTTTATATGTACATGCTGTGGTTATCAAAATCTTCTTGAATTCTTGAAATTCGCTTTTCTCGTTCTTGTTTAAGATCTATTCCTTGGTGATCTTCAGCTAAATTTAGTTAGTCTTCTTCATATGCTTGTTCTATCATCATTCCATATCGGATTGCATTTGCGATCAATTCTGGGGTGAGTTATATCATCCCGTTAAAGCTAAATATGCCGATTAATGAAAAAGTCGTTATATATTGGAAAATTTCTTAAAATCTAATAAAAACCTATTTAAAATTCAAGATATTAATAGTTAGAAAAAAATTTGACCTATAAAAAATTTATAAGATAAATCCCTATGTTTATTATTAAATTAATTTATAAAATGATAATTGAGCATTAATTCTTAAAATTTATTGAAGGAATTATCTCTTAGTGAAGAAGATTTTGATATTTATAATAATATTTTTCTTGCTAATAATCTTTATTTTAAACTTCATTGTCCATAGGGCATTTTATTTTAAAGGTGAAGAATATAAATACAAATCTTCTAAACCATTTTCAATTATCATGATTATTACCATTGGTATCATCCCTATAATCAATTCAAGTTTTTTCCAACCATTTTTTAAAGAGAATTTTAGTTATTTTGGTCAATATAGGATATGGTTTTTAATAATTGGTATAATATTTATAGGGATAGGATTGAAAATACATTCGTTGGCATTTAAAGCTCTAAACGCTAAAAAAATTGACGTTAAGCAACTAGAATTGATAAGGAAAGATATGTTTGCAATCATAAGACACCCAATTTATTTATCATGGATTTTAATGTTTTTTGGGATTGTTCTTATATTTGATTCTTTTATTGCTTTAATTTTTTGCCCCATATTAACTATTTTTGTAGAATTCTTAGGATTTTTTGAAGAAAAATATATACTTATTCCAGAATTTGGGAAAAAATATAAAGACTATAAGAAAAAAACACCATATCGATTAATCGCACCTCCCTATAATTATTTATTAATAATTTTAGCAATTATTGCAGCGTATATTGGATTTTTAAATTTTAGTAATATTGCTTAATTAATGAAATAAAAAAATTCGAGGTTCACCTAAAAAGTATTACACAAAAGAGAATATAAAGTAATTATAACAATTCTTCATCGTATTCAGCAGACTACTCAAAAGTTTAATACTCTAGAACCATGAATTATTCTAATTATTTGAATTTTTTCTTCAAAAATTCTATAAACAAGTCGGTAGTTTCCTATGATTAATTCTCGAATATTAAGCTCATTAAATTCTGGAACTTCTCTTCCCAGTTTTGGAAATTCTATTAAGTTCTCAACTTTTTCACGAACCTGTTCATAAAATAAAGAAGCATATTGAGGTGAATCTTGAGCAATATAATCAATAAGTTCATTCAAATCATTTTCTGCTGTTGGAGACCATTCTATTTCAACCATTTCTCCAATCTCTTTTTAGCATCGTCCATGACTTGTTCGTGAGGTATTGTTTTACCTTGTTCAATTTCTTGAATTCCTATTAATATCTTTTTTTTAACATATAGATGGTACATGATATCATCTAAAGTAGCGTCTTCTGGTAATTTTCTTATTAAGTTTATAACTTCTTCTTTAAGATTTGTGGTCATAAGTTCTCATTATCATAATAGTAGTTTAATTTAAAATAAAGATTTAACGTTTATTATATTCTCTTTAATGATTTCCAAGAAAACATTAATCTTTTCAATTTGTTTATTAATTATATCAATTTTTTTATCTATAACTGTTGAATCTGATAAAGCTTTTTTTTCTAATTCTTTTCTTACAATATTGAAGGATCTTACCTGATTTAATATATTTTGCATTCTCTTTATCTTGATTTCGAATATCTTTTTAAATTTCTTAAGATCGTTAAGCTTGGCTTCTATATCATCAAGAAAAATAAATATTTTATCAAGGTTTTCTTCTTTTTTCACATTTTTAATAGTTAATTCTATGGCCGCTAAATAAGTTAGGACTAACTCTTGTTGTTGTCTATCTATTGATTCTAATTTAATATTTGGTGTTGGAATTATCTCATCGAGAATATGTGATGTGTATTTTATATTAATTTTCTTTGAAAATGAGGGTAGTGTATCTTGGATCGTACTCTGATCATAATTTCTCTCAAATTCATCTAAATCGGTTATCAATTCTAATTCATCAAGCTCGATTTGCGTAATTAGCGGGCTGAATTTCACCTGCAATTGTTTTTTTCCGAAGAATTCATTCCTTTGTCTTAAAATTTGAGTATATGTTTGAACAAATTCTTGTCCAATGGGAGCGAATAGAACTCCTCCGTTCTCATCAAGTTGATTCAATAGAGGATGTATCTTCGATTGTTCAATTGCTCCAGTTACAAGAATTTTCTGCCAAGGACTTAATTCTGGTGCGCCATCAAGTGGATTTTTGATGACTATACTAATTTTATCATTCAAATTCAAATTTTTAAGGTTTTGAGAACTAATTTTAGCAATTTCAGAATTGGCTTCTAGAATTACAATTTCACCTTTTGGTGCTAATTTATGTGCTAAAGCAGCAATGTACCCACTTTTAGCACCCAGTATCAATAAATCATCATTTTGAGTTAAACCAAGACCCTGAAGCATTATTGTTATCATATGGGGGGCAGAAATAGTTCTATAACTTTTTGGATTTTGATCATCATAATAAAAAAGATTTGGTACATCCTCATAGAGCTTAACAATATTAAAGAATTTCTCTGGAATAAATTTTTCTAAAGGGACTTCCATGAAAGCTTTAATTAATCGCTTATCTTTTAAGATTTCACTTATAATTAATGAATCTAATAATCGTTTTTTCTTTGATTTTAACCTTTCCCTAATTCTTACGTTTCTGTCCAATTTTATCAACTTTTTATCTTAAAAAAATAATATAAGAACAAACTATTATATTTTTTTATAATAAGTTTTAACTGTTTCATTAAAGAAAATATAATATGATCGTTTTAAATATAGAAAGTTTAAAAGATGCTAGAATCACATTAACTTTAATTTTTATCAATGTTTTTATTTATTTCTCTTTTAATTTAGTTGTACCATTAGATAACATACTTATTTTTTTCCAAATTAATAGAAATATAATAATTGATTATGAAATTTGGAGACTCTTTACATCTATGTTTTTTCATATTGATCCTCTTCATTTATTTTCAAATATGATTGCCTTACTTTTATTTGGAGCGTCGGTAGAAAATAATCACAATATATCTAAAATCCAGTATTTAATTGTATATTTTGTTTCAGGATTGATTGGTAATCTCTTTTCATTACTTCTACTACCATTAGATGTAGTTAGTTTAGGTGCTTCGGGAGCAATTTTTGGTTTAATTGGGGTTGCTTTTATAATAATAGCAACAGATTCTCCCACACTTTTAATTTATGCGCTACTTTATGTTGCAATTTTCATTATCAGTTCGATAGCCCCAGGTATTAATTTATGGGCTCACTTATTCGGTTTATTAGGAGGTATTCTTTTCGGATACCTATTCTATACTCGGAAACGAAAAATTGAAATTAACTATTAAAATTTATTGATACATGTTCATTATTATCATGGAAAAAAGCTGTATTATTTCCTCTTCTTAAAAACCTTACAACGCTTTATTCTTTAAAACTCAAGTAATTATTAGTCTTTGAAATAATAAAAAAATAGATGCATTATTATTATTGTGTTAAAGAATTGTTTTATTTTTTTAATTTGTATTTTTTATAAAGATTTTAATAAAAGAATTTAAATCTTGAGGTATGATTTAGTTATTTTTCTGAGATATTAGTCTTCAAACTGTCATGAGAGAGATGCCAATCTAACTGTTGATGCTCAAAATACTGGTGATACAGCTTAGCATACTTTCCACCATGTGCAAGTAGATATTCGTGATTACCTTCCTCAACAATTCTTCCGTGATCCATAACAATTATTCTGTCAGCATTCATTACTGTTGAAAGTCTGTGAGCAATTATTATGGAAGTTCTATTAGACAAAAGCACCTCCAGAGCTTCTTGAATGATTGCTTCAGTATAAGCATCAACACTTGAAGTAGCTTCATCAAGAATAAGAATTTTAGGGTCAGTTAAGATTGCCCGAGCGAAACTAATTAGTTGTCTTTGTCCTGCTGAAAGACTTTTTCCTCTTTCACCAACTTGGGTTTTTAATCCCTCAGGTAAATATTCGATGAGTTCTTCTGTATGGACAGCCTTAATAATATTCAGGATTTCCTCTTCAGAAGCATCTTGTCTACCATATCGGATATTTTCCTCGATTGTACCTGAAAATAGAAACACATCTTGTTGGACTTTCCCTAAATTCCTTCTATAAGAATCCAGTGTCATGTCTCTGATGTCAATTCCATCAATCTTAATCGAACCACCCTGAAATTCGTAATATCGAGCGAGAAGTGATACTAGTGACGTTTTTCCGGCACCTGTATGTCCAACAATTGCAAGTTTCTCCCCTTTTTCAATTTTAAGGTTTAACCCTTTAAAGACCCATTCGCCTTCTCTATAGCTAAAATCTATATTTTCAAAAATAATTTCTCCTTCTAATTCATCAACATCAAAAGAGTTTGGGTTTTGCTTCACATTTGGTTCTGAATCAAGAATATCTAATATACGTTCATATGCAGCCATTCCAGCACTGAGTTGTGGGAAAAAAGTAGAGAGAACCATAATAGGGCGGAAAAATCTCTGAAGGTAGAGGATAAACATAAATATTGTTCCAGGTTTCGTTATACCTCGAAAAACAAACTGGCCCCCAAAGTATACAACAACTATTAATGTAACTGCAGCAATAGATTCAAGAACAGGTCTCCATGAATGAGTTACTAATGTTATTCTAAATCCTGATTTGAAGTAATCTTTATTTGTATCATTGAACTGTTGGGAAACTGTAGATTCTTGCCCATAACTTTTACAAACTTGTATCCCTTCAATTGATTCTACCATTGCTGCATTAACATTTCCGATAGCTTTTCTGTAGGATCTACTATTAACTCTAGCTAACCTTCTAAGTGATATTACAAATAAAAATATGAATGGAACAGCTATTAAAGTAATAATAGCTAATGTTAAGTTCAACCATAAAAGAATTCCAAAGGTTAACACACTAATAAGAAAATTACCCATTGTGTCTGCTAGTAAGATGGTGGTGTTCCCAAAATCCAATGCATCATTCGAAACTCTTGTATTTAATCTTCCACTCTCATGTTTATCAAAGAAACTCATATCCTGCTCTTGCAATTTATCAAAAATATCCATACGGAGTTTTTCCAAGAAAAATGGAACAAATTTGCCTAATTCTTTTCGACGTAAAAAAAACATTATCCATATTATGATAGATAATATGAGGTATCCTATTCCCGCACTTATAAGTATAACAAAATTCCGATTCACTTTAGAAAGTTCATTAACAGCAATTCCAATTAAAAGTGGATTTATAATGTCAGCTATAGTTGATATGAAAATAAATAATGATATGAATAATACGTTTTTCTTGAAAGGTGTGAGTCTTTTAATATATCTACTGAATAGTTCACGATCAGAATATTCTCTCCTTTGTGGCTCGTTCATCATTCCCGCATAAATTCCCACATTTACACCTCCCTCTTGTTTTTATCAGCTTTAAACTCTGGTAATATTAAATGTCTTCCAAAAATACGTCTGTAATCATCTGAACTGCTCAATAATTCATCATGTTTACCCTCTGCGACGATTTGACCATGTTTAAGTACTATTATCTTATCAGAATTTCGGATTGTATGCAATCGATGAGTGATAATTAGTGTAGTTCTATTCTCTAATATCCTTTCTGTAGCAAGCCTAATCTTCTCTTCTGTTTCACTATCTACAGCAGAAACAGAATCATCAAGAATTAAGATTTCAGGATCTGTTAAAAAAGCTCGAGCAATCGCGATGCGTTGTCTCTCCCCACCAGAAAGTCGAGTACCTCTCTCACCTACAATGGTATTATACTTTTCAGGAAAATTTTGTACAAAATCATTAACTTGTGCAAGCTTTGCGACATTAATTATTTCTTCTTGAGTCGCATTTTGTTTGCCAAAGGCGATATTTTCTTTTATTGTTTGTGAAAAGAGATAGATATCTTGCTCAATGTAACCTATTTGTCTTCTTAATGCTTCAAGTGGATAATCTCGGATATTTATCCCATCTAATAGAATTTCTCCTTCTTGTGGATCATAAAGACGTAAAAGTGTCTTAGCAATAGTTGTTTTACCACAACCTGTTGGTCCAACAAGAGCAATTCTTTGATTTGGCTCTACAGTAAAAGTTAGATTTTTGAGAACATTAGGACTCTTTTCTTCTTCATTTCCATACGCAAAAGTAACATTCCTGAACTCAATTTTTCCCTTAAAACCATGCGGCCATTCAATGAGCGTATTTTCACGAAACTCACTTTGCTCTCTAGAAAGAGCAGAATGTAGACGTGAACATGCAGCAAATCCACTCATCATATCGTTTGTTGCCCACCAGATGAGATTAGTAGGATCGATAAGAGTTATCAAAAGTAAGTTTGTTGCAGCTAATTCACCCACTGTTAAAGAATTCTGATATACTAATACGCAACTAATAATAAATGTCGTTCCAATCGCAATGTATAGAACTAGCATGGTATAATATTTAGCTTGTACTTTGTATTCTCCAATCGAATTGTCCCTAAAAGCATGGACTGCTTTTCGGAACTTTCTTCGCTCTAACTCTTCAGCTGCGAAAGATCTAACAACAGAAGCACCACTTATACTATCTTGTAAAACCACAGCTAGATTTGAGTGTTTTCTCAATCGTGTAGTAGCATAAGGAGTGATCCTCTTACGATAATTTAGAACAAAATAAATATATAAGGTAATGAAAGGAATAAATATCACTGCTAATCTAAAATCGAGTACCACAAAAAGTAAAAGTAATGTTATTGTCACTTGAAATAATGGGTAAAAATAAAAAGCTCCGTGTGAAATCATTGTATTAACTACCCTCACATCGTTGGTTGCTAAGGCTTGTAAGTCACCTGTTTTAGCGTTATCATGATATCGTAATGGTTTGAGTTGAATTGTGTCAAAAAACTCCTGCCTCATGTTTTGCTCGGTTTTCAAGCCTAAATAATGCCCCAGCATCATAGTTCCATAATCCATTCCATTGCGAATAAGATAAGTAGCAAACCCAATAACAAGCAATATAATTAATTGTGAACTATCACGGATTATAAGGGCATTATCAATGATATCTCCGATTATAAGAGGGATAAGGGTCCTCGTAAAGGTAACGATAATTATCCCTATAAATACACATACTACCAAGAACTTTTGTTTCGAGAGGTAGTGAAGAAGCCACCGTTTATAGCTCTTATACTTTTTTTCGTTTAGACTCATTATAATAACCCATTACCCACTGAAAATTCATCGTTAACTTAATAAAAAGTATCGACTTTGTATGTTTCGCAAATATTTTTTAATAGTTCTTGAACAAATAAAAAAATTGGCTTATCGATTGTTAAATGGCGTTTTAATGAAGTAATAAAAATAAGCATAACTAAAAAGATTAAGGATGACTAACTTCTTCACTATTCTAGCTATTTTTTATTGTGTGCGGTGCGCTGCAGCCTTGAAAGAAAAAGATGAAAGATGTTGATCATGTAATAATAAAATTGAGCTCTAAAATTGAGGAAATAGATTAGGATCTTTAAATTTTAATGATTTTATTTAAGTGAAATGATAAAGATTTATTGTTTCTTTTTTTTAGCTCTTGATGCTATTTCCATTGAAAAATCCTTTGGACAGACATCAGTAATTAAGCAAATATCACATTTTGGGTGGATAGGTACACATATTTGTTGTCCAAACCTCACAAATAATCTATTTAATTTTAACCAAAGTTCTTTTGGAACAGTATTCATCAATGCTTCTTCTGTTTTATTAGGAGTTTTAGTCTTTACCCAGCCTAATCGGTTGCTTATTTTATGTACATGAGTATCTACTGGAATTGCAGGTATTTTAAATGCGTAAACAAGCACGCAATTAGCAGTTTTACTTCCTACACCTGGTAAACCTATCAATTCTTCATAGTTATCAGGAACTTTACTATTATAATTTTGGATTAATATTCTTGAGACTTCTTTTATCCTAGCAGCCTTCACTTTATAAAATCCTGAGGCTTTAATTAATTGCTCAAGTTCGTCAATACTTGCTTCAGTAATAGATTTTGGAGTGTGATATTTTGTAAATAGTTTCTCAGTAGCTATTCGAGTATTAGCATCTCTAGTTCGTGCTGATAGCATTGTTGAGATTAAAATTTTAAATGGATCTTGTTTTTTTCTTGCAAGCTCATCTAAATGGGCTTCTCCTTCTAATTGGATTTCAATTGTATCTAAAATCTCATTATAATTCATTAGTTCTCACTTTTTTCAAATAAATAGATTTTTCTTTTTATTATTTGACCTTTCTTAGCATCAAGCAGATTTTTTACATGCTGCTTGCGAAATTTAAGTTTTTGATTAGACTTGTTGTTTATCCTGTTTAGATCCATTAATGGTATCAATTTAAAGTTATTTTCTCTAGCAATTTTCTCCATATTTACTTGAATATCATTCCCATCTATTGTACTTATAATGGGAGAAATAAAACAAATTCTAGCTTTAGGTTTTAATATTTTATGTGCCTCTCTAAAAAACTCACCATACAACGGTTCAAGTTTTGTATCTATTAATTCTCTAGCTTGATGATAATATGGCTTTTCTAAATAAAAAGGTCCTAATTCTGGTTCAGTACATATTCCATCAAATAGCTCATACTCAAAGAAATCAGATATTTTTCTCGCATCAAGTTTTAGAATTCTTTTATTAATAAGGAGGGGGAGCTTTTCTTCCAATAACTCCAAAAACCAGATAATATTGCGTATAGTATTCTTTATCTTCATCTCATTATTATCTGAAGCATATATTTGAAAATCTTGTAGTATAGCAAATAAAGCTATTGTTCCATTTCCTACAAAAGGATCAAGGATTATTTTTTTTTCTCTATTTTCAAATAGATTTAAGAAATTCAGCATAATTAATGATAACTTTGGAGATATAGCACTTTTAAATTCTTTAAATGGTTTTTCTTCATCAATTTTTTTTTTAAAATTGGGATCATCACAGGTGAATGTTCGAGCAATATAAACTCCCTCTTCAGTAAAGCCAAATATTATTTCTCCTCTATTTTCTTTTAACAAATCATACTTGATTAAAATATGTGGAAAGATGGGATTTAGATTTCCCGCTTGTATGTTTTTTTGAGGATATTTGTAATAAAGTGCCTTTTCTGCCCCCTTTTCTTTAAGTATTTCCATTATTCCTTTATTAAGAAAGGGTAAGAAATGTTTGACTAAAATCTCAGAATAATATTCTTCATCATAAAGATTCGGATAAATAGAAACAGCAAAAAACATACTTTCATATATTTTTGGAAAGATTGCATTTTTTCCTACAATTATGTTTTCGATGACTTTTAGAATCTTCTTTCTTATCGTTTCAACAAGTTTAAACCTTTCAATATTTAGTGGAAAAGCTCCCTGAATTGTTTGAATGTCAATAAAATCATAAATCTTCGCAATTTTTTGACATCCTCCTAAAATAAATTGTATTTCCATTAGTTTATTTACATAATGTTCATTTAGATGTAAACTTTCAAATTCAACTATCGCTATATTAGCAGAGTAATCAATAATTTTTCCCTTATTTCTGGAATTTTTAAGGTAATTGTCTAATTCTGCGATTGATAATTTCCAATTGGAGCCTAAAACAAATAAAAACTTGTTCATAGTTAGTATTGATCTAATCCTAAATAATAGAATGTATGATTTAATTTCTATTTTTTGTGTTATTTCAAGATTTAAGTTTTAAACTCAACTTTTGCTCTGTTTTTTTACCCAATCCATGAAAGATTTTGTTGGTTTTCCTCGCCATATTGCCTTTTTAGGAGATTTTTTTCAAATTCTTCTATATCTTCATCGCTATATTCTAGTAGAGCCTTTTCCTCATGTTTCCTTTTCCCTCTTCATATTTGGAGTTTTGTAAATGTTCTGATAATTCAAGAACCTAATTATGTTAATATTTAAAAACTAGAAACTATGACGAATATTCTATAGTTACCCGTTAAGAATTAACATTTTTGTTCATAAAATTATCGTTTTTGATAAAGGAACAAATTCTCCTAGTGGACTAACCTTTAAAGAGAAAAAATACTAAGGAAGACCTGCACCAGGTACATCGACTTCAACGAACTCTAATTTTCCAGTTAATCTATCATTTGTGGTTGTAGCTACGTAAAGAGTAGTTCGGTCTGGGCCACCTAACATACACGCATAAGCTTGAGTAGAAACTTTAACTTTATGAGAAACTCTACCACCCTCAAAAACTCTTACTACTTTCCCGATTCCGGGTGCGGCCGCCCAAATTGCTCCTTCTTCATCTAAACTTATTCCATCAGGTGCTACCGATCTAAGCTTTGCCCATACACGACGTTCAGAAAGCGAACCATCATCCTCAATAGTAAAGGCTGTAAGACGAGCAGCAAAACTTTCTGCAACAATGAGCGTTCGATCATCAGGAGTTATAACTGATCCATTTGGAAAAGCCATATTATCAGCAACTACTCGAGTTTTACCGTCCGGCGTTACAAGAATAACTTCTGCATGTACAAACGGTGCTTTATTTTCCCAGTCAAAACCCCAATTACCAATGTACGCTCGACCTTGTTTGTCAACCACCATATCGTTACAGTAATAAGTTGCTAGATTGCTTAAATCAGCAACTTCAGTAAGTCCTGCATTGTCTAGCCTAAACAAGCGACGATCCTGCATTGAAACCACTAATAATTTATTATCCGGCGTCCACCCTAAACCTGAAGGAGAATTCTGCATTTCTACTATCGTTTCTGTATTCCCATCAAGATCGATTGTCATTACTTTTTTTAAGTCGTTATCGGAAAACCAAAGCTTTCCTTCGTGCCATCGTGGAGATTCTGGCCATAATAGCCCTTCTAAAAGTATTTTTGTTTTAAGTCTTATTACTTTGCTCATATTTCAAAATTTTTATGGATTTTTTTTTAAAATTTCCTACAATGGATAAAAAAACGATTTATAATTGGTTAGCAAAATGTAAAAATTCATAATAAAAAAATTTGCTAATGTAATATAAGTTATTTTTAATAAAAATTCTTATCCTAAATAATAGAATATATGATTTAATTTTATTTTTTTTGTTATTTCAAGATTTAAGTTTTAAACTCAACTTTTGCTCTGTTTTTTTAGCCAATTCTTGAATTTTTTTGTTGGTTTTCCACGCCATATTGCCTTTTTTGGATATACTTTTTCAAACTCTTCTATATCCTCTTTGCTATATTCTAATACAATCTTTTCCTCATGCTTTTCTTTTTCTTCTTCATCTAAATCTATAGAGATCTCATATTTTTCTCCTGTTATATCTTCTAATGCGCTCATAATATCTTCAAGATCTTCTCTCTTTCTAACAACTTTGGGCAATTTATCTAAGATTTTCTCTTCAGCAACTTCTTTATCTTTTACTTCCTTTTTAGCTTTTTTATAGGCTTTTCTTTTCTCTATTTTTTCTAATCTTATTTTTTTAATCTCTGCAATAATTTGGCCATAATTATCTTTAAAATACTTTAGACTTATATTAATAAGATCAGAAACATTTCCCCATTTTTCTTGTTTTACAATGTGTTCTACCCAATAATATAAATTCAAGTTTAAATCAACTATAATCGGCTTTCCTTTAGAATCTACACCTCCAATTAAAAATCGCAAAATATTAGCTATTAAAAGATCATTATCTAAAGCAGAAAACCCATATTCCCGAGCAAGCGATGAAAATATACTTAAATTTCCAAAACCTACAACTTTTCCCTTATAATATTCCGTTACCACCAATAATGGAAATTTAGGACTATCTTCTTCAATCCACGATTCTCCATTATATCTTTTTCGCCAGCTATTTAATCCAGATTCTAATACCCATTGAACTTTTATATTATTCTCATCTTCTACAAAATCTAAGATTTGGGTTGAACAAGAACTTGAAAAAACAATCTTTTTTATTTGTTCTGTTATGATATGAGGTTTAAATCTGGTTATAATCGGTCTCTTCTGAAGATTAACATAATTAACTGAATCATAAATCTCGTCTGATACAAATTCAAATCCAAATTTTTGCGTTAAATCATTTAAGTTAGTTTTATTTGTGAAATCACCTCCAGTTGAACTAATAAGTAGAAGACTTCCTCCATTTGATACATATTTTTCAATTACTTCAATTTCACCTTGTTTTAAGTTTATATTCTTAGGTGTTGAAAGGATGATTGCTTTGTATTTTTTCAGGTCCTCTAAAGAGTTAAATCCCGCTTGGATTTTTCCAATTTTATAACCAGATGAAAATAAGAATTGTACAAATTCACCAAAACCAGACGATTCAAGTTTTAAAATATTATTATGACTATAGTCTAAACCAATAATAACCTCGTCCATCACATTTATTCAATCTCATTTATAACTATATAATTTGAATTGGTGTGCCTCTAAATTTTTTCCTATAATTAATATTTCTCCTATCCTATAAATAAATATATATTACCTACATTTTTTTAACTAGTATATCTAAAACTATATGATACAAATTCGGACCATAACTTTTCACAAATCTATATGACTCTAACTCACATTTGTATTTATTTTTTTCAGCAATTTCAATGAAATCTTTAAACAGTGAAATATATTTTTCTTTCTCTGCTATACCTTCATAATGAAAAAATGTTCCTTCATCCTTAGTTAATGATAAAGCTTCTTTAATAAAATTCTTTGGAGCGGGAAACACTCCCATGATTACATGATCTGCCCTAATTCCAGATTTGCTAAGTTTGAGAACTTCTTCTTTACAATTTCCTTTAATAGGGATAATTTTTTGTTCCAAATGATTGATTTTAATATTTTCTACTAAACATTTATATGACACCGCATTAAATTCTATACTATAAATTTTCTCTGGCTTAGAATGTTTTCCTATGGGTAATGAAAAATAACCAATCCCAGCGAACATATCAACCACAACTTCTCCTTCCTTTACCAACGTTGACAAAAACTTCCTTTCTTTTAGATTTCCTTTACTAAACATAATTTTAGTAATATCAAATCTATATTTTATTCCATGTTCTTTATGCTCCACTATTGGATTGTTCTCTCCAACTAGAAATTCAATTTTTTCAGGTTCTCTAAAAGTTCCAGCAATCTTTCCGAGATTTATGAAGACAGAATTTATTTTTGGAAACATTGTTAAACATACTTCAGAAATAATCCTTTTCTTACTGATTAATTTTGACTTTAACTTTAAAATTATAACATTTCCTAGAGTTTGAAATCCTCTTGGAAGTAAAGAAAGTTCTTCTTCTGTCAACTTACCTTTTAATTCTTGCTTAAGTTTATCTTTAAAACCCATTTATCTTCAGATTGTAAATATTTTTTGTACGAACTTATGGTAAATCAAGTTAAATTATTATATAATAATATATCAATCATATTAATAATAGAAATTTTATCTATAAGTATATTAAAATTTATAAAAGAATATTATTGAAAGACTGAATAGAAAATGCCGAGTTTAGACGATTTTGTGATTGATGAAAATAAAGTATGGTTTACCGGTGGCTATTGGCCTGAAGGTGTACCAAAACAATTAAAAGATATTGAGGACGTTGAAGTTCTACCAATATGGAAGTATTTTTTGCATGCAGCTGATTTATATGAAACTTGGGACAAAGATATTTGTATTTTCGTCTACGGTCCATATTTGGAACGAGTTAAACTGAGAACACTGTTTGATTACGCCAAACGGTTTGGAACTTTCCTTCATAAGGAACTAGGCGTTCGAAAGGGTGACGTTGTTGCGATTGATCTTCCAAATTCAATAAATTATGTTGTAGCATATATGGGATGTCAATATATTGGTGCTATAGCTCAAGGAATCAACCCTACATATAGACCACTGGAACTTTTACACAGTTTAAATATGACAAATGCTAAAGTATTTGTAATGATGGATATGCTGTATATAGCAGGTCCTAAAGATCTCCTCCCTAAAACAAATGTAAAATATTTAATACCTACAAATCTCGCTGATTTTTTCACTGCTGATGAACAAACTCTACAACTGTTAAAAATTCCCTCTGCTAAAGATAATATACCTGATGAAACTGAACATTATAAAGTATTTTGGATGAAGGATTTAATTAATAAAACAGAACCAGAAGAAATAAGTGTAGATATTGATCCATGGACAGACCCTGCAGCATATCTTATGACCGGGGGAACTACGGGGCTACCTAAAGTTGCTATGCTTTCTCATGCGAATCTAGTAGTTAATCTTAACATGTCAAAACCGTGGACAAACCTTAAGACCGGAATGATCACTATTGGGTCTATCCCCTTTTTCCATAGTTTTGGGATGACCTGTGTAATGTCAGCTTCGTTGGGGTTAGGGATGGTTATGTTACTATTTCCTAAACCACCTCCAGATGATCAATTATGTGAAGCAATTAATAAAATTGATGCCCCTGAGGGAATAATTTATGTTGGAGTTGAAATGCTGTTTAAGAGGCTAACAGACTTTGTAAATTCTATGGGTGTCGAGGAATTTAAGAAGAAGTATGATTTTGCAGAAAAACTTACTTATGCAAGCCAAGGTGCAGGCCCTCTTCATGATTATGTTCGAATTCCATTTGAGGAGATTTTTTGTCCAATACGCTCGGGCTACGGTTTAACTGAAACATCTCCCATGCATAGTATTGCTCCTTTCTGGGGGCCAACCAAATTTGGGAAATTAGGATTGCCAATACCAGGAGCAGATTGGGCTATATTTGATTCAGAAAACTTTGAAGCTGGACCTATTTGTGATGGAACAAAGGAAAAAGGAGGTTTTGGAATTGAGAATACTGGAGAAATTTGTGTCGCGGGTCCTCATATAATGTTAGGTTATTTAGGAAAACAGAAAGAACAAGAAGATAATTTGAAAATGTGGAACGGAAAAAGATGGCTCTTAACTGGAGATATAGGTTTCATGGATGAACATGGATGGGTTGAGATACGAGATCGGAAAAAATCATTAATCAAGGTTTCTGGTCATTCTGTTTTCCCAAAAGAAGTCGAAAACCTTATGGGAAATCATGAAATGTTAGATGAAATCGCTGTCGCGGGACTACCTGATACACGTACAGGAGAAGCAGTAAAAGCATGGGTAACATTGAAGAAAGGATTCAAAGCTGATAGAGATATAACAAGTGAACAATTAAAAGAATGGTGTGTTAACAATATGGCAAAATGGAAGTCACCAAAATACATAGAATTTGTCAGAAAAATGCCAGTTAGCATGACTGGGAAAGTTCAGAGACGCGAATTACAAGAAAAAGATTTAAATAAATTGAAGAAGGGAAGACAACTTAAGGGATAACTTATTTTGATAATTCTTTCTTACACTTTTTATTTTTTTTATATATTTTACATTTTAAAATTCGTGTTTTATTCTTTTTTTAAATAAGTCAATATTATTAAGATACGCTAGCTCAACTTAAGATTAAGTAATTATTTCTTTTTGAAAAATTTGAGCTTTTCTTTTAATTCTATTCTTGAAAAAAATTCTCAAGCTTAAAAATTAAAGCAATATAATTCAAAATCTTTTATTTGGTTTTTAAATGCGTTTTTAACCGTTCGATTTCTTTGTCTTTTTCTTCTAATTTCTTGCCTTTTTCTTCTAATTTCTTGTCTTTCTCTTCTAATTTCTTATCTTTCTCTTCTAATTTCTTATCTTTCTCTTCTAATTTCTTGTCTTTCTCTTCTAATTTCTTGTCTTTCTCTTCTAATTTCTTATCTTTCTCTTCTAATTCGCGCTCCAATTCCCTTATCTTGATCATGTTGCCAACAGCATATAACTCTTCATCGTCCAAATCAAACCCGCTTTTAAGCGCTACTTCTTTTGTAAATTTTATCTCCTCCTTGCTTACTTCATTTAACAGTTCTTTTAAATTTAAAGAATCATTTTCTCTTGAAAACATCACTACGATTAAGTAATACAAACAATTTTGGGTTTTTAAAATTTTTGTTTTATCTTTACAACCCCTTTCAAGAAAGTACGAGAAAAAAATGTAATCATTGCGCTTGAATATGGTCTCCCGATTTTTTAATACGGCAGACAGAGATTCTAATCTATTTGAGCGAAATTTGAATTCTATAACATCAGAAGATGTAGTTAAATCATCGTGCTTCGAACCCTTTACGCGTTTTTTATTGTCTAATTCGCCCATGCCGCCCAAATATTCATTGTTAACGAACTTGACGAGCAAATCGTGATGAGTGGCGTGAGCGTGAGATGTTGTATCGTTAATTTTTTTAACAAGCTCGTTAACTTTCTTCGACCAAAAGGTTATA
>SDBS01000501.1_pt1 | contig 38120 bp, 36 predicted proteins | sample 2277091 | NCBI WGS metagenome assembly SDBS01 (sample SAMN10404972, study PRJNA504765) | marine sediment metagenome | isolation source: marine sediment core GS10_PC15, 163 cmbsf | place: Arctic Ocean: Southern Knipovich Ridge | collected 2010
TTCTAATCGTTTTCTCATCAGGTTGCCTCCATAATTTGGGTAACCTTAATTATGAGTCAACGAATCACTTTTTGCCCACCATCTCTCAGAAGCTCGGTAACCTAAATTGTGAGTCAATTCGAGATCTATCAATTAGCACGAAGATTGGTTGATTGTTATGCAAATTTGGATTAACATGCGCTCAACAATAAAAACAATAAGTAGAAAAACCATGTTCAAACACCCGAGATTGCCTGAACGTATTGATTTCATTTGGTTTGGCGGCGTGCCAAAATCAGCTCGACTTGACTCTATCAAAGAAACAAAAGTCAACAATCCAAATTATAGTGTAAAACTTTGGATATCAAATCAACTGGTCTCTCCGACTGAGCTGGGTGAATTAAAATGTTTTTGCTTAGAGAATAATATTGAATTGATTGACTTCGATGACCCAAATAATTCCGCTGAACTCTTTAATATTGACCTCATCAAAGATTTCCTTTCACAAGGAAAAGATACCACCAAGAAAAACCAAGCAATTCGTCATTGGCTAGCTGCAAGTGATCTTTTAAGAGTAGCACTCATGTATCAATATGGTGGCCACTATTTTGATGCTAAAATTGTTGCAACTAACCTTGATAAAATAGTTGCCCCAAAAGGCTTCTTATTACCGCTAGGCGAGAACGTTAAATTACCTCTTCATTCTATGAATTTTCACTTATTAGCATCTCAACCTGGGCGTAAGATTTTTTTAAGATTAGCAAAAAGCCAACGGTTACGATTCATCACTGCATTCACAAAACCAGAAGGCAATGACTATTTTTATAAACTCAACGTATGGAAAAGAGATTTATCAATCGGTGAACAGCATTATGCTACTGTTTTATTAACGGGCTCATTTCATGACGAAGCATATTCTGAACTGAAAAATTTCGATAACAACAATCCGGACGATGTCGAAGCCGTTCGTTTTCCAGAAAATGATCACATCACCCTTAAGAAAGAAATGACAAGGATTGAGTTTCCTACTGCTAGAGATGTGTCTACAGCTGCACAAAATTTTGCTGGCAAATGCACATTACTTAATGAAGAACAAAAAAAATATTTAACGGATGACAGTGACCGTAATGTTAACAAACTGGAAGTACTCTGCATTCAACAAGAATCAACAGACACATCGAAATTATCACCTCCCAACGTTCGCTCACTCTAGGAGATACTGAAAGGCGCTTCTATTAATTTAAATTTTTGATGAAGAACGTAGCAAAAATCGCCCTGTACACGACAATTTTTTATATTGAGCTTAATAAAAAATAGATTATTAAAATAAGCGCCAAAGGCGCGACATAAGATAGCCCAGGCCGCGAGGCCTGGGTTAGGTTCTATGCCATAACAATGAGGTCTGAAGGACCGACATAAAAGAGATCTAAATGTTATTTTTATGTCGGTCTTACAGACCTCCCATCTCTACTCTTAACAATTTTCCCAGGCCTCGCGGCCTGGGCTATCTTATGTCGCGCCTTCGGCGCTTTTAAATGTAAAATGTCAGTCAATTTAAAAAGTTGTTGTATACCAAAGCAAAAATCGTTTAAAGTTTTTTCACAACTGGCTTACTCCAACTGCCCGTTACTTTATATTGAGTTCCCGTTAATTTACCAACCTCTTTGCTCACCAACTTGCTGGCGACCCAAGCAGCAGCGCCTATTAACGGATTAATAATAACAGCAGCTAATATAGGTAGGCTTGAAGCTGCATGAGGCAAAACGCGCAAATCTAAATTAATGGTTTTTTTAATTAAATTAAAGCTGCCTTTAATAGTAATATCTGCAACCGATCCATCGAGCAACAAATCCTGCGTGTATATCTTCCCTCTCTTCAAAAGAAAATGACCTTTCATCGACTCAAAACTATAGCCTTTTTGCGTAAAATCAGAAAAGTCCATATGAAGGATACGGTCGATACTTAACAACGTTACTAATCGGCCCAAATTGAGCGACTGATTCGCTGACTTTCCAAGATCAACAATTCTACCGCTGCCAAAGTTAATTGCTAAATTTCCGTTTAGTCGATTAACATTCCATTGATAAATAGGACCCGACCAATTGACATTAAAAGTGCCGGTACCTTTTTTAACAATAAGACTCTGGTGAAAACCCAAAGATTTAAGTAATGAAGAAATATCATTGCTTTTTAAGGAGCCCGTCAAACTACTACGATAAGCGCCACTTGAAAATTGTTGCCAAGAACCTAATATATTCCCTGATACAAGAGGCGAATTAACTTTCAAAGAACGAATAATTAAACGGTTTGTTGAAGAGGATGTTTTTAAATTAATTGCGCCAAAATTTTGTCTTCCATATCGGAAATTATTAATGCGCAAACTGAGTGGCGGAATTGAACCCGGATTAATTTTTTTCGACGAAAGACTCTTAGAAGAGTTAATATACAAACGACTAAACGTACCAGTGATACCAATTTTTTTATAATTATTTGGCAGAAAGAAACTACCAGATATTTTTGGGCTGGTAACACGAACCTGCCAACCTCTTTTCCTCGGCTTAAATTGGAATGTAGCATTTCTCATCTGCTGTTGAAAAAGTTTAATCTTCCCGATTCTAAGTTTAATTGTTTTTAACTTTTGTTTAAATTGACTAATAATATTTGCTGTTTTCTTATTTTGTTGCCCAGATATTTGTTGATTAAAATAGTCGCGCCAACTTTGCCAATCAAGCGTTGGCAAATTAGCATTAACATACAAGCCTCGAGCATTTCTCGAAAGCATCGCAACACCTTTTCCAAACAGAACATTGCCTGCCTGAAAACTCAGCTGATCATTCTTACGAGAAAGTACAAAGATACCATCAAATTGGTTCTTTAAATTAAGATGTAATTTCAAGGTAGAAGCATTTCCAAACCAATAATCCAACCTCATCGGAAGCGATGAAGCGGAAGTTTTTGTGAGTGGCGCAGGCATGTTAATAGCAAGCCCTTTTAGATCAGAGGTAATTTGAAGCTCATCTTTACGTTTGTCTTTTTTTGCGGTATGCAACGTCACCTGAGCTTTCGCATTGAAGCTACCATTAACGTCTGAAAATTTTGGCCACCCAAATTGTGATGATAATTTAGCAAAACTAAGGCGATTTTGAAATGAAATCAACGTATAGGGAGCGCCACGCTTATTTTTTAATGTTTTAATCAGAACATTCGTCGGCTGACCAAATAAATTTAAACTCAAGCCTTCTGAATTTAAACTTTTCTCTGTAAAAAATATTTTTCCATTCATTTTGTCTGCAGAAATATTCCATGTTGGAATTTTTAAAAGAGCATTATTAAACTTAGCATGACCCTCCACTGTCGTTTTTTTGGGTGTTTTTAATGGCACATTGATGTGTAACTTCACGTTTGCTTTGCCGCCCAAGTCGATATTACTCGCCACATCGCCAAGCGAATCTTTTAGCGGACTATTTTTCAAATACTTCATAATATCGCCCGCATCGCCCGACACACTACCCTTTAGAATTAATTTATCCGGCGTTTTGCCACCCATCGTAGGAATCCAGCCATTAAAGTAATTAACTTGTAATCCATAAACACTTCCTGATGATGCCTTACAAGTCATTGAGCGACCATTAAAAACGAGCTTAGCAACAACATCCTTAGCATTTGGCCAATCGGGTGCAAAATGAAACTCAGTTTTTCTAACATTGCCTGAAATGATAAATGTCCCATCATGTTGATCAAAAGGAAAATGATCAATTGGACCACGAAGAATCACCGTTCCTTTCCCGCCTTGGCCCGAAACAAACGCGCCATTTAACCAATCAACAACATCTTGTTTTAAAATCCCGACTGGAAAATAAAGATGTGCTTGACTACTATCATTAAAATCAAATCCTGCTAATACGCTAACAGTTATATTCTTTTTCTCCTTTGGGATTAATACACTTGCTTGCCCAGACAATGATACAACTTGATTCATTGCTGTTAATTTATTGACTATAACTTCCCATTGTTTATCATCACGCTGATGCCAATTAATCTGTCCCGATAATACATCCGCCAATAATTTTTGTGAAAACAAAGAACCAAAATCCAATATGACACTTTTTGAATTTATTGACGCTTCGCCATTTGCAGGTGAAATATTAATATTACCAGACAAACCCTTAATCCCTGGCACATCGTTCCAACGATTAAAAGCTAAATTATCAAATTGACTAACCACTTGAAAATCTTTTGTTTCATTTAAACCTCCCAAGTGGGACACATATAAATTATTGAGCTCACCGCTTGGATTGAGCGACATTAATAATTTATGTGTTTTTTGGGGGATTGGAAAATAGCCCGACAACAATAATTTCTTAAACTTGTTGAGATTAAGATAATTAATCCAAAATTGTTGTCTTTGAACACCTTGATTGTTTTGTGAAACGATTAAATTAAATCGATTATTGAGAAACACTTGATTGCCCATTGAAATATTAAGCTGATCTCCGGATATTTGCCAACCCGAAGCCCGTGGTTGCCACAAAACATTTCCTGACACCTTGCTAATAAAAAGTGGTTTTTTAGTATTATTTATTCCAAGTTTTATATTCGAAATCGCAAACAAACTTTGAATCGAACTGACATGTTGATTTTCCCATTTTAACCAAAATTTCCCACTCAACACTCCTTGTTTGAGCTTGTATCCACGAAATTCAGGCAAAGCTGTTAATGTCGACGCCTGAAAATTATTTAGATGAAGGTACACGTTAGCTTTCATCTGTTTATATTTATGAACATCTCCTTTCAAAATCGCAGAAAAACCTATGTTCGTTCTTTGAGGTTGCAACAAAGTCACTAAGCCAGAAAATTTATGACTCTTACGTGAATTTAAAATTTCTAAGCGATCAATCAGAATTGGTATTTTTTTCTCTTGATAGGGATAATAATCAACAGTGATATTTTTTATGCCCAAAAACTTTTGTGAAGAGATCCAATTGACTAAAGCTGTATTATCTAAAGCGCCAGTCGAGCTAACTTTAATTTTTTGTTTTTGCAACCCATTTATTTGGAAGGATTTGTCTTGCTTTTGATGAATTACAATATTCGCACCAATAAGAACAATCTTGTCGGGAACCAATTGTCGATGCATGACAGAACGCAACAAGCTCACATTAACTTGCAATTCATTAATGCGTAATTGTGTTTTTGTTTTTTTCTGATTTAAAATTTGAACGTCATCAAATCTGATGTCAGGCTGAAAACCTTCCCACCACGCAGATAAACGACCAACCTTAACAGGCTCTCCTAGCAATCGACTAGCCCAGTGTTCAAACTTAGCTTTATGCTGGTTGAGCAATGGCGTCAAACCTCTCGCTAATGTCACAGCCAACGCCATAACAATAATGATCGCAACGAAGAGATACCAAAGCTTTTGAAGGATGTACAATAATATTGATTTCATAATATAAGGGATATTATGGCATAAAAAACTTGGTTTGAGGAGCGACTCCGCTCTCAGCGGAGTTATCCCAGAGACTTGAATTAAAAAGAGCGATATTAAGAATTGGAGTTAGATCCCGCGGTCAAACCGCGGGATGACGCCATTATTATTATTCCGACTTTTCTTCCGGCTTAGCATCAGCATCAGTGAATTCTGACGGCTTCATTGATAAACGCACACGGTTTTGTCGATCAATTTCAACAACTTTCACGTGAACAATATCACCTTCTTTAAAGAACTCATCAATATTTTCAACTCGCTTATCCGCAATTTGAGAAATATGAAGGAAACCATCTTTGCCAGGCAAAAGATTGACAAAAGCACCAAAATCCATGATTTTCATGACTTTACCATCATAAATCTGCCCAACTTCAACATCAGCTATAATTTGCTCAATACGATCCCAAGCCGCTTGTCCCGCTGCACCATCAACAGCAGCAATCTTAACCGTGCCATCATCATCGATATCAATGCTTGCGCCTGTTTCTTCAGTCAGTGCACGAATAGTCACGCCACCTTTTCCAATAATATCTCTGATCTTCTCAACTTTAACCTTCATTGTACGAATCGTTGGCGCATAATTAGAGATTGACTCTCTGGAAGTCTGAATAACTGAATTCATATGCTCTAAAATATGTAATCGACCTTCTTTTGCTTGCTCCAACGCTTTTTCCATAATGAATTTTGTAATACTATCGATCTTGAGATCCATTTGTAATGCAGTAATACCATCTTTCGAGCCAGCTACTTTAAAATCCATATCGCCAAGATGATCTTCATCACCTAAAATATCAGTCAAGATCGCAAATTTCTTTTCTTCTTTAATTAAGCCCATCGCAATACCAGCAACGGGTGTTTTAATCGGCACACCGGCATCCATCATCGATAAACTACTACCGCAAACCGATGCCATCGAGCTTGAACCATTCGATTCAGTAATTTCTGACACGATACGAATAACATAAGGAAATTCTTCAGCAGTTGGAAGAATAGCTGCGATACCACGACGTGCCAAACGGCCATGACCGATTTCTCGTCGTTTAGGACTACCAACCATACCTGTTTCACCAACACAGTATGGAGGAAAATTGTAATGCAACATAAAGCGATCTCTGTAATCACCCATGATGCCATCAATAATCTGTGAACTTTTTTCTGTGCCTAGCGTCGTCACAACGATGGCTTGCGTTTCACCGCGAGTAAATAACGCTGAACCGTGAGTTCTTGGCAACACACCAACTTGAATATCAAGCGGACGAACGGTTCTTGTATCACGACCATCAATTCTTGGATGCCCTTCTAAAATTCGCGTACGAACAATATTACTTTCAAGTTTTTCAACCAAATTTTTGATCGTATCTGCACTTGGCTTACCTTCTTCATCAGAAGACAACTCTGTAATCGCTTTATCACGCAACTCTGCTAATTTCGTATAGCGTGCTTTCTTATCACTGACTTGATACGCTTCAATCACATCTGCTTTAATTGCTTCAGCAACAGCATTTTCTGCCGCTTCATTTTTTGCCGCAGGCTTCCAATCCCATCCTTCATTTCCGGCTTCATCAACAAACTCGTTGATCGCTTTAATAACCACTTGCATTTGCTCATGACCAAACCAAACCGCTTCCAACATGACATCTTCAGGCAACATCTTGGCCTCAGATTCAACCATCAAGACGCCCTGCTCACTACCCGCAACAACGAGATCTAAATCAGACTCAAGAAGCTCAGTTGGGCTCGGGTTTAATAAGAATTCGCCATCTTTATAACCGACTCTTGCAGCGCCGATTGGGCCATTAAATGGAATGCCAGAAAGTGACAACGCCGCTGAAGTACCAATCAGCGCAACAATATCTGAATCAACATCAGGATTAAATGACATGACTGTTGCAATAACTTGCACTTCATTCATAAAGCCTTCAGGGAATAACGGACGAATTGGTCGATCAATTAATCGACAAATTAATGTTTCTCTTTCGGCTGGACGACCTTCTCGCTTGAAATAACCGCCAGGAATTTTACCTGCAGCATATGTTTTTTCTTGATAATTAACCGTGAGCGGGAAAAAATCTCTACCGTGATTAGCATCGCGCTTACCAACGACCGTCACTAAAACGACCGTTCCACCGATATCAATTTTGACTGCAGCAGTCGCTTGACGGGCTATCTCGCCTGTCTCCATAACAACAGTATGTTGTCCATATTCAAACGTTTTTGTATGTTTACTCATTTATTTCTCTCTTATATTCAGCATGCCAAAATCAAAATGGGCGGTCAAAACCGCCCTCTTGAATAGCAAATAGGTGTTATTTAATATCTCGTAATTCGAGGCGTTTAATCAATTCTCGGTAACGCCCAAGGTCCTTTCTTCTCAAATATTTCAATAGCTTACGTCTTAAATTGACTTTATGGGTCAAACCTCGACGCGAATGAAAATCTTTTGCATTGATTTTAAAATGCTCTGTTAATTTCTTAATATCTTTAGTAAGCAAGGCGACTTGCACTTCAACAGACCCAGTGTCTGCTTTGACGGTTTGAAAATCAGCAATGACCGTTTCTTTTTCCGCAGCTGATAGCGACATATTTATCTCCTAATTAATCCAAAATCTTATAGGTCGCGGCATTTTACGCAGTTGTTGAGTTTCTCACAAGTCTTTTCGACGAAATTTCCTGATTTACGTGAACAAATGAGAGGTTTTTTACATAAGCGCTTATCTTTTAGGCAAAAATATGATAAAACTCACATCCCACGGAATGAGTGGGTAAGAAATAAAGCATAATAATATTATATAAATCATAGGGTTGTATCTAAAAGACACAAAATTTGACATGTACAGAAAAAAACATTTTTTTAATCTCTTAAGCTTTCCTTAAGGTTCATGCTCTATAGTGAATAGCAGACAAATAATAATAACAACGGAGAAAAATCCATGTTACAACCAACTTATAACTTAGATGCTCAGAAAAAATGGCTTTCCGGGCCTCGAAATCTGTGGCTCTTTGGGGTAGCAAAAGCCTTATTTCATAATGCAGGCTTCAATGTCGATTTAAATTTTATACCAGAATTGATCGAGTGCCTTCGATCTTTTGACAAAGTTATCCATGAAACTATCTTACCATTTGACGTGTGCATACATTTTATTGCTTATCTAGACAAACAATTAGCATCCTTCCCAAAGGCCTTCCCAAATGAGAGGATGCGATATAAATCGATAAAAAATTTCACCCTCATTGAAGCAGCGCTCCTTCCTTGCTTCATTCTTGCTGGAAAAGTTTGTTGTGATGAAAGCATATTCGTCGTGGATTTTAGTGACGTTTTTAACTGTGATGACGAGCACGCTCTCTTTGTTGAGCGAAAGTTTCTCGCGAAAATAGCCTTTGATGCCACCGTTGAACCTATTGAGCTCTTAAATATTTTAACCAAATTGGATAGTAAAACATTGCGTCATGATTTTTATTTATCAGCTCTTGCTGATGCTGCAATGCACCTTATTAAAGGAAATGAATCTCATGCGACGGACTTCTTTAATTTCTTCTCTGATTTGAAGGAGATTAGTGTTGATTTTATTGCTAAGGGAATCGACAAAGAAAACTTGTTAGAGCTTGAACAGCGGTATAGCCAAAAAGCAGAAGGAGAAAAAACAGCCAAAGAAAATGATTTTACTAATTTTCTTAACATTCTTTCACTGTTACCTAAAGACACTGATGTCATAGCATTTTTGGTAAGCATTGAGACAGCCACTGAAAAAAAACAGAATCCTGAAACAATCTTTGATTTTTTAAAGGACAACACTAGAACTATTGAAGAAATTGCTAAAACCAAGAATCTTGTTTCCCATTTTGTGCCTGCAGTGAGTGAGCTACAAAAACCTGCTGCAGAAATTGTTGAAACCAAAGAAATCAGTAGCCCACCAGTTCCTGGGCATGTTTTCCCTCCTCGCGGGTTAAGCACTTCGTCATCATCCTTGTTTTCTCATAACAGCAAAGATGAATTTGAACAAACAACTGATGTTGATCCTAGAACGAAGCTCAAAGCAAGTTACTAGAAACCAGTAAAATATTATCATCTACAACCTTCTCCTTTTGAGTTGAACTCAAAAGGAGAAGCATTCCCTTCACAAAAAACCTTCTCTGTATTTTATATTTCTTTGTAGCTTGCATAGCCCGTATGAAGTGAAGCAAAATACCTAGAAACAAATTAACCCGCATTTCGCGTTGCTTCATGCAGGCTACGTTTACTTGTTTGGTAAATAATAATATTGAGATTAATGAAAAGTTTTTATTGGAGATGCGAAGATTATGACAAACAGTTTTGTGTGGTATGAAATTTGCATCTTCATTAGTGATGGGTATATAATCCTCTCCTTTTAAATCCACCCAAAAGGAAAATCATGATGCCCGCAAAAACAACCACTAAAACGACAGCAGACAAAAAACTCAAATCTGAGCTTGCTAAAGCAAAGAAAGAAATAACTCACTTAAAGAAAAAGCAAACAGATGATTTGTTAAAGCTTGCTGAAGAAGCTTACTTCACCGGCTACACAGATGCCATGGTCGACATGGATGAAAAAGCCGAAGCGATGGATAAATTCATCGAAAAGTCACTGAATCAATTCGAAAAGGAATACAATAAGAAATTAGCAAAGCCTAAAAAACCTGCGAAGAAAAAATCAACCACAAAAAATAAAACAAAGAAAAGAAAGTAATTCATCATGGTGCCAGGACACACCTGGCACCAACTTTCATCGCACACTCACTTGCCCCCCTAAAAAGAGAGTATTTTCATCCTTTAACACCTGTTTCCTCATAATTTAATTCATTTTTTATGCCATTTTAAACCTTTTTTAAGATTCATGGTCTATATTTACGTTAGAGTAATCACGCAATAACAAGAGGAAAAGCTCATGTTAGGCAACTACAATAATATAAAAGAATGGTATATAAGAGCAGCAGTAGACATATCTTCAAAATATCTCAGAAGCGATAAAGACTTTATTACGCCTGAAATAATCAAAACAATAAAAAACACAAAAAAAGCGCTAGGTTTAGATCCTACAAAAAACAATTATTTACCTCTTTCAACTTGCATCCATTTTATTGTTTATCTCAAAAAGCAATTGGAGAAAAATCCTATTAAATTTTCTGAGTATCTAAGAACCTTAGAAAAAGGAAAAATGCCCGAAATGTCCAGCCTTGAATTAAATATTTACCCCTGTTTGATTCTTGCATGTAAATTTAGCTTAAAAGGAACATTTAAAAACCAATCCTTGGCAAATACAATACCTTGCAAACCTGAGACAATAAATCGCTATGAGATAAAATTCCTTGAAAAGTTGGAGTTTAATGCAACCGTTAAAGCAACCGATATTTTAGAAATATTAAGTGAAATAGATGACAAAAGATCACGCCTTGAATTTTATATGTCAGTTTTAGCAGACGCTGCAAGACCACTCATTATTGGTAAAGCAGGATTTTTATCTGACGCATTCATCGCATTATCAGAACTAAAACGACTCAATGTTAGCTTTATCTCGCATGGTGCACCTAAAGAAGCATTGAAGACAATTGACAAAATATTGAATGATTCATTACAAAAAACATCGGCCAAAGAAAATGACTTATCACGCTTCATAAAAATTCTTAGACTCATACCTAAAAATGTCAATGCCTTAGCTTTCTTGAATTTCGTTGACCCTGATTTTAATTTTCTAAGAAAGAATCTTCATGACCTTGCAGATTTCGCAGACATCATGGAGCTTGTACCTTTAAAAACTAGAGAAGCACTATTAAAGAAACTCGATCCTGAAGGTACATCAGAAATGAGCCAAATCATTGCTAAACAATCTGCTCATGACTCAAATGAACTTGCAGATCTTGCAGAGATTTTAGAACGTGCACCTTTAGAAGCTAGAGCAGCCCTATTAAAGAAACTCGACCCTCAAGGTACATCAGAAATAAGCCAAATTATTGCTAAACAATCTGCTCATGATGCAAATAAGAAGGTTCATGAACACGAACCACCTATTGTTAAAGCAGTTCGTCATAACGGAAAGTTCTTTCACGAGAATAATCAACCTAACAAACCTGAATCAATGATTAAAAATACTGGAAATCGTAGAACAATAAAGCTAAAACATTAATCCGGAAATTATTTTCCTACTCCCCAATGATCTTCACCAATACACGCTTACGACGACATCCATCAAACTCGCCATAAAAAATTTGCTCCCAAGGACCAAAATCAAATTTGCCTTTTGTAATTGCAACAACAACTTCTCGACCCATAACTTGACGCTTCATATGTGCATGAGCATTATCCTCACCCGTATTATTATGCCGGTACTGATTGATAGGTTTATATGGCGCAAGCTTCTCAAGCCACTTGATATAATCGTAATGCAAACCGGATTCATCATCATTAATAAAAACCGACGCCGTAATATGCATCGCATTCACCAAAACAAAACCTTCTTCCACACCACTTTCTTTCAAACAATCGTCAACTTCATCCGTGATATTAATAAATTCCATTTGCAACTTGGTATTAAACCATAATTCTTTTCGATAACTTTTCATAATCATCTCCCGCGGTATAATCACTAGCGGGAGATTGTAGCATATTATCTATTTCCTAAGCCACTTGGAGAAATATCTTTCTCCTCATCATCTACGGCACCATAATTTTTAGGATCATTTTTCAATAGCCGATCTTCACTATCGTGTTTGCAACATTCTTCGTGAATACAACAGATAAAAGCAGGCAAACAGATGGACATAATAAGCGCAACAATAAATATGTACACACCAATTGGAACATCCATAATAGAACTACTATCTAAATCAGTCATATTGGTAGAAATGTTATTAGAAGTTGTCTTTGTAATCACATTATTTAGAAACATATGCACCTCTTAAAAAAAATTCATTGTTTTATCTATTCCAAAGCAAATCGGTCTTGTTTAATTTTCAATGGCGCTATACAGTAAAAACCTTAAGGAAGTATTAAGAGATGAAAAAAATTGGAGAAATTTTCAATGAGCAATGACAAGGAGCACTTTCAAAAAGCGATGACTGGCGTCAAGCCGCTTCGGAAACGAAAAGCAGAAAAAGTATCGTTGAAAAAGAAAATTTTGAAACCAAAAAAAATTGATCACACTGAAAAACCTAACATCGAAGATATTTTTTTTGATGTCGAAATCACGCGCAGCGCTGAAGAAATGCTTTTTTTTGCTCGTTCCGGCATTCAAATTAAAACACTAAAAAAATTAAAACAAGGCAAATTAAATATTCAAGCAAGATTAGATTTACATGGCTCAACTTTGTCTGAAGCAAATAGTGAATTAGAAACTTTTCTAACTCACTGCCAATCAACAAACTTACGCACAGTCTTAATTATTCATGGCAAAGGTTCTGGAAAATTAAAAAGCGCAATTTGTAAATGGCTCGAAGAAAACCCAACCACCCTCGCCTTTTCTTCCGCCCTCCCAAGTGAAGGCGGCACAGGGGCTTTGTACGTTTTAATTAAAAAGGTGTCAGGCATTCGTTAAGTTCGTTAACTTGAAGTCATCAAAAAAATTAAGTTAACGAACTTAACGAATGCCTGACACCTTTTTAACACCTTTTATTGACCGCGGGATCTACTTCGTTTAACCTAAACATAGAAAACAAGGGATTGATAGACATGCGAACATTGACTTACTGTAGCTTGCTAACATTATTTGCAATATTGATAAGTGGCTGCGCACCAAGAGTATCCACCCAAATCTCACCCTCTTTTGCCGATGCCAGAACGCTGATCTCTACCGATAGAAAACACCAAGTGCCGATTCAGCTTTACTATTTCCCATCCAGCTTAAAAAATAACTATAAGCTCAAATGTCTTAAAAATGACGCTGTAAAATCGCCTCTTTTCCGCTCATTTTCAAGGGAATTTTACCTTGCCATACGCGATGACTTACATTACGTCAAACTTTACCATCCTTATGCTACGAAAGCCTTTCTTCAGGGGTATCTGAAGAAGCTCTACTTTGATGTCGGTGGTTTTGATCAAGGCTATTGGTACATCAAAATGAATTTTCATGGAAAGCCCAATGTGGGCAAAGAAGTGCCACCTTTTACAGTAACTGACAAACATTATTTCACACTTGACCCTGATGATCCCAATGCATGCAAACAAATTGCGAATGCTTTTCCATCTGCTGTTCGACATTTCATGAAAAAGCTATACAATACCAAGTCGTTTAAGAAGATCATTACGGATCAAACTGTCTCTCATGAGAATGATTAGTGACACTTCGTTAATTGATCTTTTATTGCCATCATCCCGCGATCATGTTGCTGGATGAAATGATGAAAATTTATCATGCACAAAAACTCCAAAGCCCCAACAATTTTTATGAGAAGCATTAATGTTTCTTATCATGCCCGTCCGATTTTTGATAACTTTGATTTTACACTTCCTGCAAATAAATGTGTTTGCCTACTTGGGCAAAGCGGTATTGGAAAAAGTACTTTATTACGCTTAATTGCACAACTCCCAACTGGCGCTGACCCCGCAAACTTTAGTGCAACCATAGAAACATCGGACAACAAATCGGTGGCTGATCGCATTGCTTACATGGCGCAACAAGATTTATTGACACCATGGCACAACGTTTTAAATAATGTGTTGCTTGGCTATCGCTTGAGAGGAGAGAAAATAACTGAAAACATCATAAAAGAAGCAAAAGAGTTGCTCGAAAAAGTTGGTCTATCGCATGCCATCCATCAATTGCCTCACACATTATCTGGCGGGATGAAACAACGCACAGCACTTGCTCGCACATTAATTCATGATCAACCCATCGTTTTAATGGACGAACCCTTTTCTGCGCTTGATGCGATCAGTCGATTTCGTTTGCAAACATTAGCAGCAAATTTACTAAAAGATCGAACTGTTTTATTAGTCACACACGATCCTTTAGAAGCATTACGATTAGCTGACATTATTTATATTTTATCTGGAACTCCCGCACGCTTGAGCGAAGCAATTACGCCATCAAGCACTACTCCTCGGGACCCGTGTGATCACGAAATACTAAAGTTACAGGCATCACTCTTGCATCAATTGGATCAGGAGTTTACATCATGAAGCAATATTTTATTAAAGGAATTATTGTTGTGATTGTGCTTACTTTAGTTTGGCAACTCGTCGTCAAACTTTTTCATTTGCCCGTTTATATTCTACCTGGACCGATTTTAGTAGGAAAAACTGGCATAGCACAACTCAGTTTAATCGCACATGAATCTATTCCAACAATTATTGAAACCATTCTGGGATTATTTTTCGGCGCTATATTTGGCTCTTTAAGCGCATTAATCATGGATTACTTTCAACCGGTACGAATTTGGTTTTTACCCATTTTATTAATTAGCCAAGCATTGCCAACATTTGCGATCGCACCTTTGCTTGTCGTTTGGTTTGGCTATGGCATGACAGCAAAAATTATTACAACGATGATTATGCTTTACTTTCCTATTACAAATTCTTTTTATGACGGCCTTCAACAAACCAACAAAGGTTGGCTCGATTTAGCAAGCACGATGAATGCCTCAAAATGGCGAACATTAATTCGCATCAAAATTCCAGCAGCACTTCCTTCACTTGCAACCGGATTACGAGTTGCTGCTGCTATTGCACCGATTGGCGCAGTCATTGGTGAATGGGTGGGCTCAAGCAAAGGCCTTGGTTTTCTAATGTTAAATGCCAATGCCCGCATGCAAATTGATTTAATGTTTGCTGCATTATTTACCATTACAATATTTACTATTGTTTTATATTTTAGTGTTGATAAACTACTGAAAGTATTAATTTCCTGGAATTAATTATCGTAGGGACAAGTCGCGACTTGTCCCTACAAATGCAAAAAAATTGGAGTTCAACAAATGATAAAAACGATTATTAGGAAAATTGCTATATTTACTTTAATCAACCTATTCTGCATTTCCATCTTCGCCGCTCCATCACAGAAACCTTTAAAAGTAATGTTGGATTGGTTTGTGAATCCTGATCATGCGCCGATGTTTGTTGCACAACAACAAGGTTATTATAAAAAATATGGCATTCGCGTTAAATTTATTCCACCCGCTGATCCTGCAGATACGGTAAAATTAGTCGCTGCATGTCAGGCAGATATCGGCATTACCTATGAGCCTCAATTTATGCTGCAAGTCGCAAATGGCTTACCGCTCGTAAAAATAGGAACACTCGTCGCGATGCCGCTTGACAGTATGGTTGTATTAAAAAACGGCCCGATACATTCAATATCTGATCTAAAAGGCAAACATATCGGATATAGCACCGCGGGAACTGGCAATGTAATGTTAAAAACCATGCTGGAATATCATGGCCTGACTTTAAAAGACGTGAAATTAATTAATGTGCATTATGGGCTAACTCAAGCATTGCTTGCAGGCAAGATTGATGCATTCACTGGCGCCATGCGAAATTTTGAGCCGATCGAAATGGCACTTGCCGGAAAGCCTGCTCGAATATTTTATCCCGAAGAAAATGGCATGCCGCTTTATGATGAATTAATTTTAGTTGCCAGCCCAAAAGAAAAAAATGATCCGCGAATCAAAGCGTTTTTACATGCGCTGCAAGACGGCGTTGTTTATTTAATTAATCATCCCAATTCAACCTGGAAAACGTTTGCTAAAAACCATCCTGAACTCAACAACAAACTCAATCGCATGTCATGGTTTGCGACAATTCCACGATTTGCCCTACGTCCTGGACTTTCTGACAAAACTCGTTACGATAATTATTGGAAATTCTTAAAGAAAGGTAGTTTTATTAAGTAAATACCGTCATCCCGCGGCTTGACCGCAGGATCTTTCAAAAATCTCGCACGAATTCAGCAGATGTCGCGGCATGACGAATATTCTTAAATTACATAGTATTATCAATAACACGACAAAAAATAATATTCTCATGAAAACTTTCTTCCTACTAGTACCCTCAAATCTGCTTTCCTGTTAGAATGTTTAATATGACAACATTATCACTTACATTTTCAATCGCCACATTCGCACTGCTATTCATTGGATTTGCAGTCATTATTTTTCGTCGGCAAGGCAACACCAATCAACTCGACAAATTAAATTCTCAGTTTGAAGAACGTGCGCGAGTAACCGATGATCTCTTTCGAAAAATGCTACAAGAAAATCATGAAAAATTAATCGACCGATTCAACGCCAACAATTTGCAATCTCAAAAAACGCTTGCTGAATTTAAAGACACACTACAAGACTCACTTGACAAAAGACTCAAAGAAATTAGCGGTCAAGTTGAAAAACGATTATCCGAAGGTTTTGAAAAAACGACTGCCACATTTACAGACATTGTTAAACGCTTAGCATTAATCGACGAAGCACAAAAGAAAATCACAGAACTTTCAACCAATGTCGTCAGCCTTCAAGAAATTCTTTCCGATAAACGCTCACGCGGCGCTTTTGGTGAAGTGCAACTTTCTTCATTGATACGTAATATGTTACCAGAAAACGTCTTTTCCTTTCAACACACGTTTGAAAATGGCAAGCGCGTTGATTGCATTTTGTTTTTGCCGAAACCAACTGGCAACATCGCAATCGATGCAAAGTTTCCGCTTGAAAGCTTTAAAACCATGACTGACACGAAATCATCTGAAGAGATTCGCCTACAAGCAGAACAACAATTTCGTCTCGATATTAAAAAACATATTCAAGATATCTCAAGCAAATATATTATTCCGGGTCAAACGGCTGACGGCGCCATGATGTTTATTCCTGCAGAAGCAGTGTTTGCTGAAATTCACGCACATTATCCAGATCTCGTTGAAATCGCGCAAAAAGCAAGGGTTTGGATGGTATCTCCAACGACCATGATGGCAGTGCTCACAACAATTCGCGCTGTTTTAAAAGACGAAGCAACCAGCAAACAAGTTCACATTATTCAAGATCAACTGCGCGGCCTCTCAAAAGATTTTACTCGATTCCAAACACGAATGGATAATCTAACTAAGCACGTTAAGCAGGCGCATGAAGATGCCGAACAAGTTAACCTATCGGCCAAGAAAATCACATCGCATTTTCAAAAAATTGAAAATGTTCAATTAGATTCAGCCGATTCTGCAATGATTAATCATATCCCAGAAACACTTGAAAAAAATGATGAATCGTCGCATTTAGATTCATAACTCAACATTAGTTATTTACATTAAATTACAACAACATTTTTTAGAGGTATGAGTATCAGCAGACTCACTAGCAGACTCATCATATTTCAAAACAAATTCCGCCTTATCTAAGGGAGATTGAGTGATTATACATGGCGCAAAAACAGAATGCCGGTTAATGTCCGAAACAGGAATATCATGATAAAACTCTACTAAATTCCCAGCAATTCTAACCCCTTCTTTGTCCTTCAATGCTTTCGCAACATCAATCACTTTTCTATCATCATCATATACTTCAAACTCAAGATCACTGCCAGCATATTTTTTCAGAAAATGAGGTATTGCATAGCGGAACATTTCTTCTTTTCCTTTGCGATATGCATACTGATCTTCTTTACCAAAAATCCGATATTGTTTTCTCAAACCCGCGACTTGCGGATCTTGTTTCTCCAGGTCATTAGACAAAAAAGTTTCTTCCGCGTTTAAATACTTATCGACAACCTCTTGTCGATTATCAAGACTCGCTTTTAGTGCCTCGTCTTCAATCGACTTGATAACGCTTTCATAATAGCCACCAAATCCCAAATCCTTGATGACCTCTGCATATGGTGATGCGGTCGTTAAGATTGAATCAAAGTTCAAACCCGCTTTTGCACAATGACAAATAATCTCCTGGCGAGTATTTCCACTCCTAAGATTTTGCGCTAAATTAAATTCCAATAAATATGAGGTAAAACCGATGATAATTGCGCCTGCATTTTGTTTTTCTACAAGCCTTGCAATTAAATCTTCATTAAAGACAACAGCGACAAGATCATCTCTTCGAGGTGCAGTGAGGGTTCCATCAAAATCTACAAATATTATTTTCATTTTACAGTCTCCTTATTTTTATTATAAAAACAATTGTACAAAGAATGATAATTAGTCAGTGTTAACGACATAAATACCTGGATCGTTACGGAAAAAACCCTGAAAATCTAAACCATAACCAATAAGAAATTTATCTTCAATATTTAAACCCACGAAATCGCATTTTTCCAAGCCACCCTCTTCGCGCGGACGCTCTTTATTGATGAGAGTCGCTGAGAAAAATTCTGAGACGCCCTGCTCAAGACAAAAGTTTTTTACTGCTGAAAGCGTTAAGCCACCATCTAAAATATCTTCAATAACAACGACGACTCGATCTTTAAGATCAATGTTTGGCTCTGCAACCCAATGAATTTCACGACCTTCAATGCCGCCTTGATATCTCGTCACATGAATATAGTCAATCAGTAATGGAAAATTTAATTGTGTTGTCAGCTGTACCATAAAAATAACGGCACCGTTCATTACACATAATAAAACAGGCATTTTATCAGCTAAAACTTCATTCATTTGTTCAGCAACTTTCGAAATAGCAGCTTCAACTACCTTTTTATCAAAAATACATTCTGTGTTTTCATGTAATTTTTTTGCTTCAGAAAAATCAGGCTTGGACATGTTATTTTCCTTCTGTATTTAATGGTGTTGTGATTTCAACAGGTATTGGACTAGAGGCAGATAAAGTTCTGGACGGAAAGGCCATTTGCGCGCCATGCTTTTCAACAATCTCAAGCATTTTCAAAAAAACATCTTGCTGAATTGCTTGGAACTTTACCCATTGCGTCGTTTTGGTAAAAGTATATATTAAAAAGTTTAAATAAGAAGGAGAAAATTCAATCAATTTAATAAATAATGTTTGACGTGTATCGATCTCAGGATGATTACGCAACATGTCTTCCATGTCTGCAACAATATCATTTACTTTTTTACCATCACAATAACGTAATCCAAACGTGGTTTTAATACGACGATTACTCATCCGTGAAGGATTTTCAATCGCATAAGTCGAAAAAAATGAATTTGGCACATAAAGCGGCCGTTTGTCAAATGTACGAATCCGTGTCAAACGCCAACCGATGTCTTCGACTGTGCCCTCAATACCTTTCTCAGATATTAAAATCCAATCACCAATCGCAAATGGACTATCCCAATAAATAATCAAACCGCCAAAAAAATTAGCCAGCAAATCTTTTGCGCCAAAACCCAAGACAAATGCACCACCACCTAAAAATGCTAAAAAAGCAGAAATACCAATGTGAAAGGCTTGTAGAATAGCTAAAAATGCCATCACAATGGAAATTAAAATTAGCAGTTTTGAAATTGCATCTACAGATGTTTTATCGAGAGGCTTTTCACGATAATCAGGATGCACTAAGCGATTAGAAATAATTGAAATATACCTAACAGAAAGCCATAGAAAGAATAACACAATGCCAATATGTCTGACCGGGTCAATTCCATATAATATGCTCAGCGATTTATTCGCCGCACGAACTAAATCACCCGCATAAGTAATACCAAGCAACCAGATCAAAAATTGAAGCGGACGTTGTAAAGCGAGGAATAATGCATCATCCCAAATTTTATGCGTTTTTTTAAGATGTTCCGATAAATGGGTAGAAATAAAGTGCGCGATCAAACTAATAATCAAAGTGCCAAAAACCACAATGATGACTTCAAACAACCACAAATAATCTGTAGGAAATTTTATAATCCACTGCCACATTAAATGCCAATTCATATTATTTCTTCATATTTGTTAATTAACTTTACTACTCGCTTCCATTCTTCACTGACTAGCATCGTTTGCCAGGTTAAATGATCATGGCCAACAAATCGTTTTAATCGCTCTTCTGAAAATTCGTTAACAGTGAGCTTTATATCTAAAAGCGATTCTACAGCATCGCGATCATTACATACTAGTATCATATCGCAACCAGCGTCTAATGCAAACAGTGCTCGTGTCTGAATATCACCTATTTTCTTTGCACCTTGCATCGTGAGATCATCACTAAAAATAGCGCCCTGATAATCCAGCCGTTGGCGCAAAATGGTTTCTAACCAGTATTTTGAAAAACCAACTGGCATTTCATCAATTTTTGAGAAAAGAATATGTGCTGGCATAATACCCGCAAGCTCATTTTTAAGTTTCTGAAATGGAATGAGATCATTTTGCTCAATTTCTTTAAACGATCGCTCATCTTTTGGCAATTCACGATGAGAATCAGGCGCGACACTACCATGACCGGGGAAATGCTTACCAACAGCCGCCATGCCCGCTCGATTCATCCCTTGAACAAAACACCTGGCTAATTTAACAACAATTTCAGGGTCGCTGTGAAAAGATCTATCACCAATCACTTGACTCATTTGCTTGTCTAAGTCCAACACTGGCGCAAAACTAAAGTCCACACCAACAGCCAATACCTCTGTTGCCATCAACCAACCACAGGCTTCAGAAAACTCACAACCTGCTTGATTATCCTGATTATATAATTTGCCAATTTGTTGCATGCCAGGAATTTGAGTAAAAGAGTCTCGAAATCGCTGGACTCTACCGCCTTCTTGATCAACCGAAATAAGAATATTTGGATTAACTGAACGAACACTTTGGGTTAACTCAATGACTTGTTCTGGCGATTCATAATTACGCGAAAATAATATGACGCCACCAATATGAGGATGAAGCAACAAATCACGCTCTTCTTGCGTCAGAGCCAAACCTTCAAGATCAAACATGATTGGACCAATTGACATTGCGAGCTCCAAAAATTAAATTACCAAAAATTAAATTACAGTATCCAGACTACATTCTTTTTCTTTACTTCTCAACGATCAATACTTCCATACTAATGTGAATGCGATCAAAAAATTCGATAATATCATTATTACGCATTTGTATGCAGCCAATTGATAATGGCACGCCCATTGGAATTGAATCAGGCACGCCGTGAATATAAACAAATCTTTTTAATGTGTCGACATCACCGCCGCGATTTTTTCCTTCTTCCAAACCTTCTAATGTTATTATTCGCGTTAAAATCCAACGACGTTTGGGATTTTCTTGAAAAAGCTTTTCAGAATAAATTTCGCCGGTTGGTTTTCGACCTATGAATACAGTATTTTCAGAAGCGCCTTCGCCAATCTTTTGATGGATTTTGTGTTTGCCTCTTGGTGTTTTATAGCTACCTTCTTGCTCGCCCAAACCATTTTTCGCCGTTGAAATATCATATTTACAAATTAATTTATGATTGTCGTATAAAAATAATTTTTGTTGTTTAACATTGATGATGATATTCATAATTTAACTCTATCTCGGCGTTTTGAACATAAGCCTCTGGAATATGGTTTCCCGGTTGACTCGCTGCGCTCATCCCCGGGAATGACCCCCGCGTTCGCGAGGGCAGACTCCTGATATTCATAATTCTAATTCCGTCATCCCACAGCTTGGCCGCGGGACCTTTTTAATTCACGAGAGATTTTTAATAGATCCCGCGGTCGAGCCGCGGGATGACGACACTTTTGAAGCACGGGATAACGACTGCTGATAACCAATCACCGCTGGAATGCCTGTCTCAGCTTTTGCAACAGAAAGTGCTGCATCCCAATTCACTTCAACATGATGTTTTTTAACAAACGGCATTAACACTTTATTGAGTGCTTGAATTTTTATTGCTGTCATCGGCTCACCCTGTTTATGATCGAGCGGCACATGTGATTCTAATTCTAATTTATTACCATTAAAGCCAACCTTAAAAGGTTCATTGATAATTCGAACTCGTGTCCCAACCTTAACAAGAGCAAAAAGTTTTTTTACATCTTCTGGATACATTCGAATACAACCGGCGCTACTTCTGATGCCAACACCTGTCGGATCATGCGTTCCATGAATTAAATATTCTGGCGATCCTAATCGCATTGCAAAATCACCCAGCGGATTATCAGGACCAGACTCAACAAACCGAGGCAAAACGATCCCTTGTTCTCGTGCTTGCAAGCGAGTGGATTTTGAAGGAAACCATCGGGGATTAACTTTCTTTTCTATGATTTTTGTATTCAATAACGGCGTTTCTTCGCCTTTCCGACCAATGCCAACTGGAAATGTCATCACTTCAGTTCCATCTTTTGCATAGTAATACAAGCGCAATTCAGCTAAATTAATAACGATACCTTTTCTTGGTGTTGCCGGCAAAATATAACGAGAAGGTACAGTAAGTGATTCAGAAATGAGTAAATGATCAATATTCTTCTTGGGATTAGCATCAGCAAGCTCAAACACACCAACATCATTGCGCTCACCAATAGCAGTAATATCATCAAAGGATTTTACAACAGCTTCATGAACCTCGCCTATTACCGAGCTGCCTGGGCTTGGCAAATTATATGTAAGCCCAAAAGACATAATAGGAAAAAATAATAATGGAAAGAAAATTGCTTTAACTAACATCAACATGCGATTTTAATAACGGGACCGTTTATTTGCCCCCGCTCCAACTTGAATTTATTGTTTTAGAATTATTCCCAGATATTTGCTGAGTTAAAACAAACTGTCCATCTGTATTAACAGTTCCTTGCCAAAATTCTTGAGCACCTCCATCAACCTTCCAAATTGCCGATTTAGCGATAGCTCCTTGAACTTGTTCGCCCTGTGCAAATTTCTTTGCTTCAACGGCATACCCCAAATTTAACAATTGAATCATACTGTAAGCTTTGCCGACAATAAGTTGAGATTTAGCTTTAACCGGTTTAGCCGGTTGAACAGCGCCTGTACTTGTCGATACAGCTGGTTGGGCGGATTGGTCAGTATTTACAGAAACAACCGCTTGTGGAACAGATCCTTTCGTTAACTTGGACGACTGAGCTGCATTGCTTGGGGTGGAGACAACTGCCGCATACCCCATTGAAACTGATAGTGTTGAAGTCAATAAAACCATTAAAAACTTGTTCATTCTTCCCTCCGAATCAGGTGTTGATCTACCACTATATACTACATTATGTCATCAGAAAAACAACTGCTTAGACAACAAGGTAATTTTATGATTATATTTTTGAAAGATAAGCTAATTTGATATAAAATTCGCGCTGCTTTACCTACATATTATAGAATTACTGCTATAATGTTAACAAAAATTAAGGAGCCTTCCGATATGACAAAAGCATGTATTTTCGACTTAGACGGCGTCATTGTAGACACTGCAAAATACCACTATCAAGCATGGAATAGACTAGCCAATGAGCTTGGTTACAACCTAACTGAAGAAGAAAATGAGCAGCTGAAAGGCGTTAGCCGAATGAAATCATTGGATATCATTCTTGAGCTTGCGGGCGTCACTGTCGATGATGAAACAAAACAAGAGCTCGCCACCAAGAAAAATGCTTGGTATGTCGAATTAATTTCAGAAATGACACCGGCTGAAATTCTTCCTGGCGCTAAAGAATTTATAGAAAAAATCAGAGGAATGGGCATTAAAACAGCCATCGGCTCAGCCAGCAAAAACACCCCTGCTATTCTAAAATATATTGACGTTGAGCATCTGTTTGATGCGGTGATTGATGGCAACAAGGTAAGCGCACCAAAACCCGATCCTGAAGTCTTCTTAAAAGGCGCTGAGGCACTTGGATGCAGCCCTTCTGAATGCGTTGTTTTTGAAGATGCAAAAGTAGGTGTTGAAGCAGCTTTAAATGGCAAAATGCGTGTTATTGGTATTGGCACACCGGAATTTTTAGGCGCCGCAAATCATGTTGTACCAGGACTTTTCGAAATGAAAATGGAATATCTTGAACTGGAAGATTAATAATCATAGAAACCGTAGTTGGGTCGCAATTATGTGGCCCTATGCGTTCTTTTCCGCTTCGTTATAACGCTTCACACTACTCAAAAGCTCTGTTCTTGCTTTGTCTACACCTTCCCATCCATGAATTTTAACCCACTTTCCAGGCTCTAAATCTTTATAATGTGTGAAAAAATGCTCAATAGAATGCAAAAGTGCGGGTGATAAATCTTCAGGTGCCTTCACATTTTCAAACAGCGGTGATAATTCATTGATTGGCACAGCAATAAGTTTTGAGTCAGGTCCCTGCTCATCAACCATATTCAAAATACCGACTGGTCGACAACGCACAACTGACCCACTAATTAAAGGAAAGGGACAATCGACCAAAACATCAACCGGATCACCATCTTCAGAAAGTGTGCGCGGAACATAGCCGTAATTACAAGGATAATGCATACAAGTTGTCATAAAACGATCAACAAATAATAAGCCGCTTTCTTTGTCAACTTCATATTTCACGGGATCGCTATTTGAGGGTATTTCAACAATGACATTAATTTCGTCAGGAAAATTTTCTCCAGCACCTAATCTTCTAAGTCCCATATCTCTCCCCCTCCACCGTGAAATAGTATTGACTACAAGTAAACATTATTTGCTTAAAAATTCAAGTTATTTGTCTACTTACGTAAAATAAACATGTTTGAATTTTAATATTTCCACAATATGATAACATAGGAATTTTATTGCAGAGGACGCATACTATGCATCCTCTGCAGTCAAAACACTTATATTTGTGAGGTATTCTATGACAACCGATTGCATTTTTTGTAAAATCATCCAAAAAGAAATTCCCGCTAAAATTATGTATGAAGATGATAAAACACTTGCATTTGAAGACTTAGATCCAAAAGCACCAACACATGTGTTGATTATCCCAAAAGAACATATTGCAACATTAAATGATTTAGAACCAAAACATAACGAGCTCGTTGGGCATATGACTCAGGTTGCAAAACAAATCGCAAAAGAACGCGGCATTGATGAAACAGGTTATCGCATTGTGACAAATTGTAATGCAGACGCGGGACAAGCAGTGTTTCACATCCATATGCATTTACTTGGTGGCCGACAACTTCACTGGCCCCCGGGATAAAAGCGTGTCTGATATTATATAACCTATATATCTTGAATTCCCCGTAATGAGAATTCACGCGTTAACTTTCATTCAAGTTATGTGGGTTATGTAATGTCTGACACCTTTTTTCTATGAGCTTTCATTCAAATTATGTGGGTTATCTAATACCTGACACCTTTTGTTCCCTCGCCAACAGCCGAACACTTTTGATAATACCATTTCCGTCAACCTTCCCCAAACCAAGAAAATTATCTTCTTCATCGACAAGTCGTATTAACTCAATTGGCGAACTTTCAACCTCAAACTTTTGTCCAAAATAAAGCGTTATAACTTGCTCTTTAGTTAATTTAATAAAGGGAAAATGTTGCAACGCAGAATCAATTGGCAGCAAAAATTCTTCGGGGTTTTTTGACTGCTCAAGCTTTTCAATCGTCACCATTTGAGTTTCTTTATAATCACCAACCTCCAAACGTCGCAATGAATACACATACGCACCACAATCCAACACTTGACCAATATCATCAACAAGATTACGAATATAAGTTCCTTTTGAACACGCCACATCAAGCGTCAAAAAATCCCCTTCTCTTTTGATCATCATCAGTCGATCAATTCGAATGATTCTCGCTTCACGCTCAATTTCTATTCCCTTTCGCGCAAGCTCATATAATGGCTTCCCTTGATGTTTAAGCGCTGAAAACATGGATGGAATTTGTTTTGTTTCACCTAAAAATTTCTGAAGTGTTTCAAGGATTAATTCGTCAGAGATATTTGCAGCTGACTTTGCTTCAACAACTTCACCTTCTGCATCACAGGTTGTTGTGCGTAACCCAAGCTTTGCAACAGTTCGATAAGTTTTATTTGCATTTAATAAATACTGAGAAAATTTTGATGCCTCTCCCAAACAAATTGGCAAAAGTCCCGTAGCCAAGACATCTAGACTGCCTGTATGCCCAGCTTTTTTTGCATAAAAGATTCTTTTGACTTGCTGTAATGCTTGATTAGAAGAAATGCCGACAGGCTTATCAAGCAAAACGAATCCATTGATATTACGTCGATTCAAGATTAAGACTCTACAATTGCAATAGCCTCAACAGGGCATTCAGCGATACAAACACCGCATTCGATACACGTTTCATTATCAATAATCGCTTTTCCTTCAACCATTGAGATTGCATCAACCGGACAAACAGGCACACAAGCACCACAACCAATACAGGTTTCAGGATTTACTTTAATTGTCATCATTAGACCCCTACAATATTAGACGAGTGCACATTATCATATGCAGGAAAACTGTCAAGTATTGGCTGTTGATCTCCGAACTAGCGGCTTGGTCCAAAAACGGTATCTAACAAATTATCTTTTGCTTTTGTCGAATTTTTCACTATGATTTTTAAATTCGATAAAAACTCTCTACATGCTTCTGCAAATCCCTGATGATTTTTTAAATACTTATCGATCTCTAAAGTAAGACTCTTGATAAATATTTCTGAGTCTTCATCTTGCAATAACTTCGATTTAATCAACGACTCCACTGTCTGCTTAATTTCATCGGTTTCAGCATGATGACTCTCAATCTCATTATATCGATCAAGCTCTGCTTGAAACTCTCCAAATTCTTTGATAATCCTATTGCGTGTCACACTGTTAATAACTGAACGAGTCGAGCTCGCAAAAAATGCCGTATGAATATTCATCGGTTTCCGCCTCCATGCGTCTAATGATTTTTAATCCTTCCGTCACAAAATATAGTATAGTTTTCAAAGAATGCTATTAGGTATTTAGATTATCTTTCACGAGTTTCGCCTAAAACGAAACTCGTTCCTGTGATGATATCGCCTGCGCGAAGTCAATTCGCGCGGACTGCGACGAAAGGGGATAATTCCGATTCTCCCCTTTCGAAACCCCATTGGGTTATGTCAGTTTCGCACAAAGTACGAAACTTGTGCATTTGATAACACAAAAAAGAGTTCATAACGCCTTCAAAATTCGGTAGAATGGCCCGAATTTTGTTTTATAGAAGGAAGAACACTATGGGTTTTTTAACGGGAAAACGTGCTTTAATCACTGGATTACTGAGCAATCGGTCGATTGCTCATGGCATTGCAACTGCTATGCATCGTGAAGGCGCTGAGCTTGCTTTCACCTACCAAAATGAAAATGTGAAAGATCGTGTTGCAAAAATGATCACCGAATTTGGTAGCAGCATTCTTCTACCCTGCGATGTCACCGATGACGCACAAATTGAACAAGTATTTACTGGCCTTAAAGAGCACTGGGATAAATTCGATATTCTCGTTCACTCGGTTGCTTACGCGCCCGCTGATCAGTTAGGTGGCAGCTATGTTGATGTAGTGACTCGCGAAGGATTTCGTATTGCACACGATATCAGCTCATACAGCTTCTCCGCTCTCGCAAAAGCCGCGCTTCCCATGATGTCCGAAAATGGTGCCATGGTGACCATGACTTATGCCGGCGGGTCTATGCGCGTCTCTGGCACCTACAACGTCATGGGCGTTGCAAAAGCCAGTCTCGAAGCAAATATGCGTTATTTGGCCTATTCGCTCGGCAGCAAAGGAATTCGCGTGAATGCAGTCTCTCCTGGCCCTATTAAGACACTTGCAGCATCTGGCGTTAAAGGCTTCAAGAAAATGCTCACTTATGATGAAGACGTAAACCCTTTGCATAGAAATGTCACCACCGCAGACGTCGGCAATACAACAGCGTTTTTATGCTCAGATTTAGCTCGAGGCATCACAGGCGAAATCGTCCATGTCGACAGCGGCTATCACATTATGGGCGTGCCACCTCTGGAAGATTAAAAATTTAAAAGCTAATGTTCTAAATTAAGAGATCCAGATAACTCATTAATTGTTATTGGCTTTTGTAAATATATCTACGGGCATCTGTCACGTCAAACTGCTGTCTTAGAAAATGCCTTTCTCATAGCTCCGAAGGAGCGATATTTGTATAGCCCAGGCCGTGAGGGCTGGGTTAGGTTGTATGCCTAAACAAAGAGGTCTGAAAGACCGACATATAAAATAACATTTTAATCATTTTTATGTCGGCCCTTCAGGCCTCAGATTTCTACTATCAACTTCTTTCCCAGCCCTTACGGGCTGGGCTACCTTATGTCGCTCCTTCGGAGCTAATACAGCTTATCAGCTCTCACAAAAGCCGCATGTTCAATAGCTGATGGATATCTACAAATGCCGCAAAGCGACGCATACTCACTGCTCTAAAATCAAATATCTTTTTGATTGTCTTAGAAATTGACCTTGGAATAATGCTAATATTTTAAATTAAACAATCCGAATAACTCATTAATCTTATTAACTTTATTGCCCCGGCGCTTGTTTGAACTTCTTGATTTTTGCTTTCTTCATCAACCCATTAACATAAGCCATATATTCGAGCTGACCAAAGGCATTTTCTGTACCTTTTCCGTAAATCGTCTTTTGAACTCGCGACAAATTCGTTGATCCTGGAATCACGCGAGACAATGAGATAACTGCAAAATTGCCGTTGCCCAGGCTATCTCCTGTGTTAACTTTCATCATTGTCTTTGATGGAACTGGTGACTTAAATGCCAACATTAAAATACCCATGTTAATCGATCTTGAATTACGACCCGCGTTATTCGCAAGTTTCCACGAGAATCGATATTTTGAAGCTGCTGCCCGTTGAGATAATCCACCATCCAAAGCAGCAAGGATTTGCTTTCCTCTCGCCTGTGCTTGTTTTGTCGCTTCACCGCTCTTCAACTTTTTCTCAATTACGGCGCTCACTTCAGACAAAGGCTTCACTTTCGCTGGCACATATTTTTTCGCCCGCAAGACAAGCATGACATTATCATTCAAATTAACAGGATCGCTGTTATCATTCTGACTCACGACTTCATCACTAAACGCCATTTCAATAACTTTCGGGTTTTGAAGAATTTTTTGCACTTTCTTACCACTTTTAGTAAACATCGGTGTTGTTTGGATGGTCAACCCTAATTTTTTCGCCGCAGGCTGCAATGAATTCGGTGATTCATATGTAATATTAGATAGTTGATCACTCATATCTGCAAATTGTCGCTCTGCCTGACGTTGTTTATACGCCTGAAACACTTTCTTTTTCACAGAAGAAAATGGCAAGATTATTGCAGACCTCATATTTATTACTTTTAAAATTTCATATCCCTGCCCTGCTACATAAACTGGGGTTGAAATATCGCCATTCTTTTTTAAATTACGCAACACAGGACGTAATTCAGAAGCAAACTGTCCTTCATTTCGCCAAGCCAACACACCACCATTATATGCGGTCATTTTATCGTTAGAATATTTATTTGCTAATGAGGAGAACTTTTGGCCAGCTTTTATCTCAGAAACAATTAAATCAATTTTCTTTTTAGCTTTTGCTTTTTGTGAAGCAGTCACGCGCATTGGCACTGAAATTAATATATGTGCAAGCTGCCACTTTTTTGGCTTTGTATATGAAGCAATATTTGTCTCATAATATGATTTAATTTGTTCTGCTGTAGGATTAATCTTTTTCATCAAACCCGAAACAGACAATTGTATATACTCAATACTCACACTTGCTGGAATTTGAAACTCTTTAGGATTTTGTTTGTAATAATCATTCACTGCATTTTGAGGCAATTTAACACTTGAAAGAAAACGACTTACTGGCAAAACAGCATAAACAAATGTTCGTCTTTGGTTAATTAATTGGATAGCTTGCTTCACTTCCGAAGGTAATGCAAAAGCACTATTGATAAAACCAAACTGTAATTGCCCGACTAGAATATTATCACTGATCTCATTGAAAAGTTGATCGGGTGAATACATCATCCCGTTTAGCACTTGCTGAAAACGAGCTTCCGAAAACGCACCATTAACTTGAAAAACAGGCATCTTTACCAAAGTTGCTTCGACTAATTCAGGTGCTGCTCGAAACCCAGCCGATGTAGCAGCGTTGGTGAGCACAACATTTGAAATGATACTTTGAAGTGCTTTTTTCTTTAACGCCGTTGACGATACTTTACTTGGAGAATAATTTGCTCCTAAAGACATTTCTTTTTGGCGTTTAAATTGATTGTATACCACTGAAAGTTGCTGTTGAGTAATGTTAGTGCCATTCACTTTCGCAACGGTATTACCTGCTTGAGCACTATAAAGATAAGAGCGCACGCCCCATAAAGCAAACACAAGACAAATAGATCCTACAATCAACCAAGCAAACCAACCTTGAGATTTCTCCCGGATGAATGTCATCATAGCTAAACTTCCTTCATTAATTAGATAAGCAGATTTTAGGGTCACATTGTACAGTGATTAAAAAAGATTTTAAACGCGAATTTATAATAAGTTTTATCAATTTATTTTTTAAAATCAACGTCAATTATGAAAGGCTTGGATGGTATGAAGTTTGTACAAAAATGGCGGAGTGGACGGGACTCGAACCCGCGACCCTCGGCGTGACAGGCCGATATTCTAACCAACTGAACTACCACTCCGCAATAAAACAAACATGGTGGGTGCTGAGGGACTTGAACCCACGACCCTCGCCTTGTAAGGGCGACGCTCTACCACTGAGCTAAGCACCCATAGGTGATCTCCTATTCTTAGTAGGAGATCACCAACCAAGGCGCAGAAGTTTACGTGATTAGTTAAAGAACTTCAATCAATCTCTGTCATTAACCGCATCTTTAAATGCTCTACCTGCTTTAAAGACAGGAACGTTTGCAGCGGCAATATTAATGACTTCACCCGTTTGAGGGTTTCTGCCTGCTCTAGCTGCACGATGAGATACTTTAAAGGTACCAAAGCCAATTATAACGACTTGACCACCATTCTTAAGTTCTGCGATAATGCCTGAAGTAACCGAATTAAGTGCTCTCTCTGCATCCGCTTTGGTAAGTCCTACATCTTCGGCGATATGTTCAATAAGTTCTGATTTATTCATGACGTCCTCTTTCTGTTTAAAAATTTGCCTAACAATTGGGATATAACATTTACCCAAAACTATGCTCACACTAAGGCGTGATATAGGTTTATACCAATTGCACAAAACAACTGTCAAGAAAGACGATGAAATTTTATCAAAATAATCAGAACCTTGTGGATTATATGCACATGTTGTACAGATAATAGGATAGAAGATTGTGGATGGACAGTACTCAGTCAATCCACAATCCTAATTAATGTGTTTTCTCTGCACTTTGGCGTGAAGAACGTGATTTCTTTCGCACGACCATTGCCTTCTTAGAAGGTGAGTTCTTTTCCTTTAGGGGTTCAGGTAGCCGCTCCAATGCAAGCGCTAACACGTCATCAACCCATCGTACCGGATGAATTTGAATTTCATTTTTAACATTATCAGGTATCTCTTTGAGATCTTTACGATTTTCTTCCGGAATAATAACATGCTTAATACTGCCTCGACGTGCAGCCAATAATTTTTCTTTCAATCCACCAATCGGTAATACTTCACCGCGCAATGTAATTTCCCCTGTCATAGCAACATTGGCTTTAACAGGAATGCCTGTGAAGATTGAAACTAAAGCTGTACACATGGCAACACCCGCACTTGGCCCATCTTTTGGAATAGCGCCTTCAGGAACATGCACGTGAATATCATTCTCTTCAAAAATCTTTGGTTTTAGCCCGAATCGCTGAGCGCGACTTCTAACAACAGACATAGCTGCACGAACAGACTCTTGCATCACTTCACCTAATTGGCCTGTGATCGTGACCTGCCCCTTACCTGGCATTAACGCAGCTTCAATCGTCAAAAGCTCACCGCCAACTTCTGTCCAAGCAAGCCCTGTGACTTGCCCAACTTGGTTTTTCTCTTCAGCCTCGCCAAACCGATATTTTTGAACTCCCAAGTAATCTTCAAGGTTTTGAGAATTAACATCAACTTTCTTTAGTTTTGGATCCAATAAAATTGCTTTCACAACTTTACGGAAAATTTTTGAAATTGATCGTTCTAAGCTTCTTACGCCCGCTTCACGAGTATAATAGCGAACAATATCTCGAAGGGCACCATCTGACAGAGAAGTTTCTTTTTTCTTGAGTCCATTTAATTCAAGTTGTTTTGGAATTAAATACTGAACTGCAATATTGACCTTTTCATCTTCTGTGTACCCAGATAAATTAATTACCTCCATTCGATCGAGTAATGGTGGAGGGATATCCATCGTATTAGCTGTCGTCACAAACATAACATCCGATAAATCATAATCGACTTCTAGATAGTGATCGTTAAAGCTATTGTTTTGTTCGGGATCGAGCACTTCAAGTAATGCTGACGCAGGATCACCGCGAAAATCAGACGCCATTTTATCAACTTCGTCCAATAAAAATAGTGGATTTCGAACACCTGCTTTTGACAAATTGTGAAGGATCTTTCCTGGCAACGCACCGATATAAGTCCGACGATGTCCGCGAATTTCAGCTTCATCTCGAACGCCACCCAATGACATTCGAACAAACTTACGGCCTGTCGCATGCGCAATTGATCGACCCAGCGAAGTTTTACCGACACCCGGAGGTCCAACAAGGCACAAAATTGGTCCTTTTAATTTATCCACCCTATTTTGCACGGCAAGATATTCAGTAATTCGTTCTTTAACTTTTTCCAAACCATAATGTTCTTTATCTAGAATTTGTTGTGCTTTAGGCAATGACTTATTAATTTTACTTTTCTTTTTCCATGGCACGTCAAGCAAAGTTTCAAGATACGTTCTTGAAACGGTTGCTTCTGCAGACATAGCTGGCATTAATTTCAATTTCTCTAGCTCGGATAACGCCTTTTTTTCAGCTTCTTTTGACATACCAGATTTTTTAATGCGCTCAGCTAATTGTTCTGATTCGTCAGGTGTCGATTCTAATTCGCCTAATTCTTTTTTAATTGCTTTTAATTGCTCATGCAAATAATATTCGTGTTGTGTTTTTTCCATCTGACCTTTCACACGAGATCCAATCCGTCGTTCCATTTTCAGCATTTCAATTTCGCTTTTTAAATAGCCCATTAGAGCGTTTATGCGAACAAGCAATGCTGTTTCTTCTATTAATTTTTGTTTTGACTCAATTTTCAAATTAACATGTGCAGCAATAGTATCGGTCAATCGACTAATATCTTCAATACTTGTCAATGCTGAAATAATTTCAGGCGGTATTTTCCGATTTAATTTTACATACTGTTCAAACAGCGACAGCGCTGTACGAGAAGTTGCTTCTAGCTCTTTTGATATTTCAGTTGATACATCTTCTATAATTTCAATATCTGCAAAAAGTCCATTTACATCATGATAATATCTGAGCGCCTTTGCTCGCATCTCTCCTTCAACAAGAATTTTGACCGTACCATCAGGTAATTTTAATAACTGCAAAATTGTTGCGACAGTTCCCACTTTAAATAAATCACTTTCAGAAGGGTCATCTTTTTTCCCATCCTTTTGAGCAACCAAGAAAATTTGTTTCCGTTGCTCCATCGCAATATCTAATCCTTTAATTGATTTAGGTCTACCAACAAATAATGGCATAACAATGCCAGGAAATAGAACGACATCTCTCAATGGGAGAACCGGGATTTTTGTTGTTTGAATTTCTACTGCTTGAATCGTATTATCTTGTGTTTCTCGATCATCCATCATTTTAATTTTCCCATTATTAATTTCTGTTCAATTTATATGCTGTGCAATATTTCAACAGCCCTTCGGCTCCATGCCTTAATCTTATTATAGTGAATATTTTATCATCCGCCATAAACCAAATCTCGTTAAATACTAAAATATGGGCAATGCTGTGAAATATCAAGGGGGAAATGGGATTTAGGATTGAGGATTCGGGATTGAGGGATGGAATACCGCTTCGCGGTAATTGATATAAAATATATTTGCTCAGATTTAATCTTACAATTTCTGGGGGATAGGAAGTAACTTGTCTTTTAACTCAAAAATAACACACAAGAAATCATAATCAATCCTAACTTGAAGCCACTTTCTTCTTCTTTTTCGATTCATCATAAACGATCAAAGGTTCAGATTTGCCGAGCACGGATGCTTCATCAACAACGACCTTCGTGACGTTTTCGTAGGAAGGAAGCTCATACATCAAGTCTAACAAGACATGTTCTAAAATGGAGCGTAATCCTCGTGCACCAGTTTTTCGATCAGATGATTTCTGTGCGACCGCTTTAAGCGCATCAGGATGAAAGTCTAGCTCAACTTCTTCAAGTTCAAATAGTTTTTTAAACTGTTTTGCAATGGAATTTTTTGGCTCTGTCAAAACTCGAACTAAAGAGTCAATATCCAAATCATCCAAGATCGCAACGACCGGCAACCGACCAACAAACTCTGGAATCAAACCAAATTTAATCAAATCTTCCGGTTGAATTTTTTGAAGTATCTCACTGATTTTGTTATGATCTTTTTTGCTATACACATCTGCGCCAAAACCAATCCCTGACTTTTTTGTTCGTGCAGTAATAATATTTTCAAGCCCATCAAAAGCACCACCACACACAAACAAAATGTTTGTCGTGTCGACTTGAATAAATTCTTGTTGTGGATGTTTACGACCGCCTTGTGGAGGTACGGATGCGACAGTCCCTTCAATTAATTTTAATAATGCTTGCTGAACACCCTCACCTGACACATCTCGTGTAATAGAAGGATTTTCTGACTTTCTCGAAATCTTATCAATCTCATCAATATAAATTATGCCAGTCTCAGCCTTTTTGACATCATAATCACATTTTTGTAATAATTTTTGAATAACATTTTCGACATCTTCACCAACATAACCTGCTTCTGTTAATGTTGTTGCATCTGCGATAGCAAAAGGCACATTAAGAATGCGTGCTAATGTTTGTGCGAGTAACGTTTTTCCGCTACCTGTTGGGCCGACTAAAACAATGTTACTCTTCGAAACTTCAACACCGTCTTCTTTGATGTGACTTTTTAAGCGCTTATAGTGATTATACACAGCAACAGCAAGTGCTTTTTTAGCATAATCTTGGCCGATCACATATTCATCGAGATGTGCTTTAATTTCTTTTGGCACAAGAAGTTTTTGTGAAAAATCAGTTTTTTCACCAGACTTCTTAGCTTCTTCAAGTAACACATCACCACAAAGTGAAACACATTCATTACAAATATAAACAGAAGGGCCGGCAATTAGTTTTGTAACTTCATGCTGGCTCTTTCCACAAAAAGAACAATGTAATACTTGATCAGGTTTCTTTTTTTCAGCCACAATAACTCCTCTACTTCATGGATTCGCGGTCTTCTAATACGGTATCAATTAGACCATATTTTACCGCTTCAGTTGCACTCATAAAATTATCACGATCTGTATCTTTTTGTACTTTATCAACCGACTGGCCTGTATGTTTTGATAAAATTTTATTTAATCGTTCACGCACCGCTAAAATTTCTTTGGTGTGAATTTCTATATCCGTCGCTTGACCTTGAATGCCACCCAAGGGCTGATGAATCATCACTCGCGAATGCGGCAAACAAAAACGTTTACCGGAAGCGCCTGCTGTTAAAAGAAGTGCCCCCATACTGGCCGCTTGACCGATACAAATAGTACTGACTTTAGGCTTGATAAACTGCATTGTATCATAAATCGCAAGTCCAGCCGTGACAGAGCCACCTGGTGAATTAATGTAAAATCCAATTTCTTTATCGGGGTTTTCAGATTCTAAAAATAACAGCTGTGCAACAATTAAATTGGCCACATGATCTTCAACTTGTCCCACTAAAAAAATCACACGCTCTTTAAGCAATCGAGAATAAATGTCATATGATCGCTCACCACGAGAAGTTTGTTCGACCACCATTGGCACGAGAGTGTTGTTCATTATATCTTCGTTCATATCATGTTACCTTATTGTCATCCCAAGAAATCCATCATCCTTTAGAAATTTCCATAACCTCATCATAGCTCAAATCTTTCTTAGTAATTTTAGCCTTTTCTGAGAGCACATCCAACACTTGATTTTCAACAGCCAGCATTTCAAACTGGGCAAGCCGTGTTCTATCTTCATAATACCAATCCAACACTTCTTTTGGATTTTTGTACATGCCCGCAGCAACTTCAATTAGCTCTTTCACTCGATCTGGATCAGCTTTGATATCATTTTTCTTAATCACCGAGCCAACGAGCAAGCCAATCGTTACACGTCGCTTTGCCTCAACAGAAAACATCTCGTCCGGCAATTCTGGTAATTGTTTTTTATCCACATTCTCACCAAATTGCTTCATCATTTGCTCACGCAAATGTTTCGTTTCGTTCTCAATCAGCGCTTGAGGTATATCAAACTTATTAGCTTCTAACAACTGATCGATAACGACTTGTTTGTTTTTGGTTGTCACAATGTTTTGAAGCTCACGATTCATATTCTTTATCAAATCTTCTTTTAACGCAGCAAGACCACCCTCTTTAACACCAAAACCTTCTGCGAATTTATCGTCTAATTCTGGAAGCTCAGCCTCTTGCACTTTATGTACTTTAATTTTAAAAAGCGCATCTTTATCCGCATAGTCTGCATTATGATATTCTTTAGGAAACTTAACTTTCACATCACGTTCATCGCCTGCTTTTGCACCAACAAGACCTTCTTCAAATCCAGGAATCATTGAGTTTGACCCTAACACCAGCGGTACCTCTTTTGCTGAACCACCATCAAAAGCCTTATCATCTATAAACCCTTCAAAATCAATAACGACTTGGTCATCATTTTTTGAAGCTCGATCAACATCATTCCATTTTGAATGTTGCTTACGCATATTTGCCATCACTTTTTCAAGATCTTGTTCTGAGGTTTCTGCTGAAATTTGATCGATTTCAACTTCACCCATAGGCTTAACATCAATCTCAGGATATTCTTCAAACTCAGCATCAAATATTAAGGGCTTACCTGGCTCAAACTGTTTCACATCAACTTTTGGCATGCCGGCTGGATTTAAATTTTCTTTTGTTAAGGCATCCATGAGGCTTGTTTGAATGGTTTCACCTAAAACTTCTTGTCTTGCAGAATCACCGTATTTTTGCATCAACACTTTTGCGGGCACTTTGCCTGGGCGAAAACCTGGAACATTAGCGTTTTGTCCAAATTTCGCAATTTTTTCATTGACCTTTTTGTCAATATCTTCGCAAGGCACTTCAACAATAACGACTCGCGTCAAACCTTCTTTTTTCTCAACCTTCACATTCATTTCTTCGGTTCCTCAAATATTAAAAATGGTGGACAGGCTACAACCTGTCCATTTGGTGCGAAAGGAGAGACTCGAACTCTCACGGGTTTCCCCACTGGAACCTAAATCCAGCGCGTCTGCCAATTCCGCCACTTTCGCTTAAACTCTAACCTCCGACAAACCAAAGATATAACCTGCTGATTTTAAAAGATTTTATCTAATCTGCGGATGGAAATCTTGTTGGTACTTATTCACCAAAATAAAGTTCGGCTAGGATAATCGTTTTCAGACTAATTATCAAGCAAGTATCTCATGATGAGTAGCTCTTTTTTGTTTGGCTTAAATAAAGATGCCACTTAAGCAGCAATTCCCGCGCTATAAAAAAACGCCGAATAAAGTGAGTTTTAGAAGCCAAACGAATTAATTTTTCGTAAACTATGCCCATTAAAATCCACAAGGAGCAGTAATGGGTATTAAAAAGCAT